>OLGB01001605.1_pt1 | contig 26553 bp, 30 predicted proteins | sample 1605691 | NCBI WGS metagenome assembly OLGB01 (sample SAMEA3888925, study PRJEB22519) | human gut metagenome | biome: human gut; feature: human-associated habitat; material: faeces | place: Denmark | collected 2010 | reverse complement strand
TTTTTTCTGATTTTTGTAGATATGCACAAAAAATGTTATATATAAACAGAAAAAATCCCGAACAAGCTAATTTTGATACTAAACACCAATAAAACTATATATAAAAAATCTGCGCAAAAACCATATATCGGAGTTTTTGCGCAGTAGTTTTTAATTGGTGTTTAATACAAGTTCTTTCTTAATCAAAGAGAAGATATCGTTACAGATACCTGAAATTTTACCGACATCCCATATTAAAACTAACTCATTTAAAACAATGTTTCCGGTGCTTGAAGCAGAAATTATCTTAGTAATTCGGTAATGTTAAGGCTGTCCTCGGGGTTCGGGGAGCTGCCATTGTCGGAATAAAGCGTGTATGTTCCTGCCTCATAGCCGATGAGCTTCAATGTATCGGCTGACAATTCTCCCGTACAGCCTGCAGACTTTCCGAAAGGTATCGCCTTATTGCTGCGTATAAAGAACACAAGCTCGTCAAGAGCGGCATCAACATAATGATGACCCTTCGGAAGTATCTGTGTTTCATAATTTTCATACGATCTCATTCTCACAAGCATCATTTCTTCGGGAAGATATACATATCGTCCCTTTGTGTTCTGCTTGTAAACGGGAGCAATCATAAGCTCATTTCCGATAAGAAGCTGATCCTCGGTCTGCTTTGCCATATCATCATCGGGGAAATCAAATGAAAGGGGCTTGAACATCATTTCATCGTTTATGGCAGCCTTTAAAAATTCGCTGTAAAGATACGGGATAAGGCAGTATCTTATCTTTACCATTTCGGCGGCAGCACTTACATTGTCAAAGCGGTAAAGCTCCTGCACACGAGTGCCGTCTGCGGAATGATTGCGGAAAAGAGGGGTGAACAGCGAGTACTGCAGCCAGCGGAGCATAAGATCCTCGGTAGTATCTGCGCCGAAGCCGCCAACGTCCGAGCCTATGAAAAGGAAGCCTGCCATATTGAGTGCAGGAAGCTGCTGCATTGACTGGAGGATATGCGACCACCACGACTTGTTGTCGCCCTGCCAGATACCTCCGCAGCGGTGAGCACCTATGTAGGACGAACGAGAGAAGAACAGAGTTCTCTTTTCGGGACAGATCTCCTGCAATGCTTCAAATGCGGAACGTGTCATATTCATTCCGTAGAGGTTGTGGACATCGCTGTGCTTTATCATTTTACCGTCAACGTTGTGATAGAACTTGTCATAATCGCCCTTGTTTCCGTTAAGTCCTGCGACCATTCCCGTAAATGTGAAATACTCGTTTATACCCATATTGCCCGAGGTGAGATTTTTTATCTCGGCGAGGGTGTCTGCAAGCCTATCCTCGGTGTAGAATATCGCAGGCTCGTTCATATCGTTCCAGAAGCCTTCAATACCAAGCTTTGTAAGAACGGAATATTTTCTGCCGAACCATTTTCTTGCTTCGGGCTGAAGGAAATCGGGGAAATGTACTCTTCCGGGCCAGACCGCACCCACAAAATCTCCGCCCTGTGCATTTTTGCAGAAGTAGTTATTGCGAACGCCTTCTTCGTAAACATCATAGCCGTCCTCTATCTTAACGCCTGCGTCGATGATCGGAACAAGGTGTATTCCCTGCTCTTTCATATCATTTACAAGCTTTTCAAGGTCGGGGAAACTTTCCTTGTCAACGGTAAAATCCTTGTAGCGTTCCATATAGTCGATGTCAAGATAGATGCTGTCAAGGGGGATCCCTGCCGATTTGTAATTCTCCGCAACGGTGCGGATATCCCGTTCGTTTTTATATCCCCAGCGGCTCTGACCGTAGCCAAATGCCCAGAAAGGCGGAATATAGCTTCTGCCGATAAGCTGTCTGAACTGCTTAACGATGTCCTTTTCGCTTTCGCCCGTGATGATATAAACGATAAGGTCGTTTTTATCGGCTTTTATCTTCATTTCGCTTCTTTTTGTATAGCCGATGTCAAATTCCATTCTTCCGGCATAATCAAAGAATACGCCGAAGGTCTGCTTTCCGCTTATGATGATGAAATTATGCGAGCCATAAAGCGAGCGAGTGTCTTCGTGGTGATTGGGATTGTCGTAGTTCCAGCTTACATACTGCCAGCCTCTTTTGTTGATGCCTCTTATCTGTTCGCCAAGACCGTAAACAACATCATCTTCGGAAAAACGATAGACAAATCCGCCTTCCCCGTCTGTTTCAAAATATGGGAGAACATCTTCCGAAGCCGAAATGTCCTTTACAACTGCTTCCGTGGGGAATGGTTCACCGTAAATATATTTTTTTATCATCTGAGCACTTCCTTTCATAATACCGTTGAAATTTTTCCTTCTGTATGATATAATACTATAAAATATCACTTAAATCTATTGATATTCTACTGAATACCGATACTATCCTACTTTTTGAAAAGGAGAAGCCTATGAACGATCCCACTTCAAAGGAAAAACGGATACACAGCTCGGGGATAAAGCCGTTCAGCTATTACAAATGCGTTATTCCCGATCATTTTTACTGTGTTCCCATGCACTGGCACAGCGAATTTGAGATAAATTTTATCCGTGAAGGCTCGGCAGAATTTATCTGCGGCGATGAGAAATTCACTTCCGCAAAGGGCGATATTATCATCACTCAGCCGAACGTTCTGCACTCTATCTATCCCTGCGCCAATACGAATCAGGTGTATGACACGCTTGTTTTCAGTTCCGAAATATTCGGCAGCTCGCAGTCTGACAGATATATCAATGAATGTATCCGACCGCTTACCGACGGCAGTATGCGGATATCCGCACATATTACTCCCACGCATCATTATTATGCCGAGCTGGCTGTGACCGCCGAGAATATATTTTCCTGCGCAAAGGGCGATACCCCACAGCTTGATATGCTTATGCGCAGTGAGCTTATAAAGCTGTTCTGGCTGCTGGAAACAGAAGCGAAGCAAAGCGGATTTAACGGAAAAACCGACAGCGTTATCCGTCCTGCGCTGGAATATATCGCAGAGCATTACAGCGAAAACATTACCGTTGCTCATCTTGCAGAGTGCGTCCATCTCAGTGAAAGCTATTTTATGAGCCGATTTCGCAAACAGGTCGGACTCAGTACGGTAGAATACATTTCACATTTCAGGATAGATACAGCCTGTCGGGAGCTTATCGGCACAAAAAAGAGCGTGCTTGAAATTGCCTTTGACTGTGGATTTCGCAATATTTCCAATTTTAACAGACAATTCCGAAAAATAACAGGCTGTTCTCCCAGCGAATACAGAAACAGAGCTGCAGTGCTTTAGTAAAGGTCGGTGGAAAACAGCCGTTATTGATTTATTCGACAGAATGTTTTTTCAGTGCATCGATCTCGGAGCTTTCGGGCATAACTTTCAGTGCTCCCCGTCTGCCTGTGACTATAGAAGCTGCCGCATTGGCGGTGTCAAGCATTTCCGAAAGCTGTTCATTGTTCAGGCAGATATCGTTATCGCAGACATATGCAAGAGCGCAGCCCATAAATGTATCTCCTGCTCCCGTAGTATCAACAACATCGGAATTTACATATGCAGGCATTGATACTGCCGTATCACCGCAGTATGCTTTGCTGCCGTTTCTGCCCATAGTCGCAAGAACAATTTTTATGTTATACTCTCGGCGTATTATTTCAACGCCCTTGTCAATATCCTTTTCACCTGTGAAAAACTCTATTTCATTGTCGGATATTTTCAGTATATCGCAGACGGAAAAACCATATCTCATAGCCGACTTTGCATCGTCAAGGGACTTCCAGAGCGGCTCACGAAGATTTGGGTCAAAGGATACGGTAATGCCGTTTTTCTTTGCCGTTTCAACCGCATAGACTGTCGCCGCCCTGTTGTTTTCGTGAGTCATTGACAATGTTCCGAAATGAAATATCTTCGAGCTTTTTATAATATCGGTATTTACATCGGAGGGGCTTAGCATCATATCCGCACCTGGCTCTCGGTAAAAGCTGAAATCTCTGTCACCATCTGCCCTTTTGTGCACAAAAGCAAGAGTAGTTTTGACAGTATCGTCAAAAACAAGCCCATCTGCTGATATACCGCAGTGAATTATTGTGTCGGACAGCATATGTCCGAAATTGTCATTTCCCACTTTTCCGATAAACGCCGTCTTTTTCCCCAGCTTTTGAAGCATTGCCAAAACATTACATGGAGCACCGCCCGGATTTGCCTCAAGCAAGGGATTGCCGTTTTCGGAAATGCCGTTTTCCGTGAAATCTATAAGCAGTTCGCCAAGAGCTGTAACATCAATATTTTTCATATCATTCACCCTTTGTAAAGTGCATTTCAACGGGATAATTATCCCCCCATGATTTTGGCAGCAGAATACCGCCGTTCATCAATGCGCTTCCCTTGTATACCATGCCGCTGTCGTCAAGACGATAATCCGCATCGGGCAGAAGTCCTCTCAGCTTTATAAGATATTGTGTCCGGTTAGGTTCCGTGCGGAAAATAACGCCGTTTACAAGCACTTCCTTTTTATCCTCGGAAACAAATTCCCAAACGGCAAATTTATCGTTCATAGGGTCGCTCAGACGATAATATAAACCGTTATGGATAAGCCTGCCGTACTTTTTAAAGCGTGTTATCTGTTTTCTTACTTCCTGCTTTTCGCTGTCGGATAATGTGTTCAGATCAAGCTCATATCCGAAGCTGCCTGCCATAGCCGTAACGGCTCTTGTTTCGATAGGCGTTGTTCTGCCTGTCTGATGATTGGGAACAGCGGAAATGTGAGAGCCAACTGCCGAAACGGGATAGAAAAACGATGTGCCATATTGTATTTTGGTGCGCTCATAAGCGTCCGTATCATCGCTGCACCATATCTGCGGACAGTAATAGAGCATACCTGCATCAAAACGTCCGCCGCCGCCGCTGCAGCCCTCGAAAAGCACATCGGGGAATTCAGATGTCAGCCGTTCAAGCAGCTCATACAGTCCGAGAACATATCTGTGGGATATTTCGCCCTGATCATCTGCGGAAAGGCAAGGCGTATAATGGTCGCAGATACTGCGGTTCATATCCCACTTAACATAGGAAATACCTGCACTTCTGAGGATTTTGCTTATCGAATTGAAAAGATATTCACGGACATCCGGATTTGTCATATCAAGCACAAGCTGATAACGGCTCCTTATCGGCTTTCGGGATGGTATCTGTATTGCCCATTCAGGGTGTATGCGGTAAAGCTCACTGTCCTCGGAAACCATTTCAGGTTCAAACCAAAGGCCGAATTTCATACCCATTTTTTTTATTTTTTCCACAAGCGAACCAAGCCCGCCGCAAAGCTTTTTCTCATTTACGAACCAGTCCCCAAGACCCGAACAATCATCGTTTCTCTTACCGAACCAGCCGTCGTCAAGCACAAGCATATCAACACCCAAAGCGGCCGCCTGTTCGGCAATTTTCAATATCTTTTCCTCGTTGAAATCGAAATATGTTGCCTCCCAGTTGTTGATGAGTACGGGGCGCTCCGCAAGCTTATACTTTCCTCTGCAAACGTGTTCTCTTATGACCTTGTGGAAATTGTGGGACAGCTTTTCCATACCATTACTGCTGTATGACATTATCACCTCGGGAGTATCAAACACCTCCGACGGCTTCAGCTCCCAGCGAAAAAGCTCGGGATTTATACCCATAACAAGCCGCACCTGCTCCATCTGATCAAGCTGGATCTTTGTCTGAAAGCTGCCGCTATACATAAGTGCCGCACCGATACAGCTGCCTGAGGTTTCCGTGCAGTCGGGAGAGCAGAGCAGCACGGTGGGATTCTGATGATGACTTGATGTTCCCCTTGTGCTGGAGCTTTCCTGTATGCCGTGGCATAATGGCATACGCTCGGTCAGCCGCTCCATAGCGTGTCTGCCGTGAAAATGCACCCACTCCCATTCACCGTGGGGAATATCAAGGCACAGGCTTGCGGCTTTTGTAAGTACAACAGGCTCGCTTGTGTTATTTGCCACAGAAGCGCACCTTGTGATAATATCAAGCTTCGGAAGAACACCGTATCTGAGCGTGACCTCAATATCCGAATATTTATCCTTCAAAACTATCTCCAAGGTTTCCGATTCGGATCCATCTGCATAAACTGCGGGAAGTCCTTTTATACTATATTTACCCTTGCTTATGCGATAGCTTTTGTATCGCAGGTCAAGAGCGCAGCTGCCGTTCGGATGAACTGCTGCAGCTCCCGTTACACGATAATCTCCAACACCGTCACAGGCATATTCAAGCGGGAGAGTATCAAGGGAATATGTGCGGTCGTTTCCTGCATCATAAATATTACCCGAAAAGCCCACATCGGGATAGCTTTGCAGATATTCCATATCACAGCCTGTTTTTTCGCCGTACCACAAGTGCTTTAACACTCCATATTTGTCGGCTTTCATCTGATATTCGGTGTTTTCGGTAACGATTTGAAAAATTCCTGTTTTTTCATTTGCAAAAATAGCCATAGTTTATTCCTCTATCGTAAATCCATAACCCGTAAGGTCGGCGGTAAGCGTGATCCTGTCAAGACCGTGCTGTCTTGTGATAACGAGCTTGTCATCGTCCGCAGTTACTTCAATAGTTCCGTCAAGAGAAAATGCGGGATGAGTGTTCCTAAGCTCCATAAGCTCTTTCAGCTTTTGCACAATGGGTCTTGACTGCTCCTTGTCAATGTCCTCGGAGGTATAGTAATGACGGTTTATGTCACGTCCGTTTCTGGTGCGCTCCATAAGCTCAATATCATTTTCGCCCGCAAGCATACCAACATAATATACCTGCGGAATACCCGGCGCAAAAAACTGTATCGCCCTTGCAAGAAGATATGCGCTGTCATTATTTCCGAGAGCAGAATAATATGTGGTGTTGACCTGATAAATATCAAGATTGTTGTAGGCTTCGGAGCTGTATATCATCTTCACATTTGCACCCTTTGAGTACATCTGATCCTTGACCTTTTCTATCTCCTCATCGGGAAGAAGATCCTTTACATCAACAATGCCGATGCCGTCATGAGTATCAAGAGTGGTAAACTGTTTCATAGGACATTTTAAGAGCCAGTCTTTCAGATATTTTCCCGTATGATTATATAGTGCGTGAAGTGTGAGAACGGGCAGAGCAAAATCATATATCCAAAAGCCCTTGTCCGCAATTTTCATAGGGATAGTGTAATGCTCATGTATTTCGGGAAGTATCTCCGCACCGCCTTCGGCAGCTATCTTTTCTATATCATAAAGCAGCTCCCATATATCCGGCTCAATGAAAAAACAGCTTGTATCGGGTTTCTTTATGGCATAAGCAAATGCGTCCAGCCGTATCACCGAAGCACCTCTGCGGCACATTTCACGGATAGTATCGGCAATGAATTTCTTTGTGGTTTCCGAAGTAACATCAAGGTCTATCTGCTCCTCGCAGAAGGTACACCACACCTTTTCGGCAGTTCCGTCAGCAAACTGCGCTTCAATGTAAGGCGCACGGGGCTTGCGCTTGTAGATAAGGTCTGTCTGTTTCTCGGTAGGCTCGCCGTTTTCCCAGAAATCCTTGTAGCGGATAAACATATCCTTGTATTCGGACTTGTCCTTGTTTGCAAGGAAATCCTTGAAATAATGAGAGCTTGCGGAAATATGATTTACCATAAAATCAAACATAAGGTAATATTCTTTTCCGAGTGCTTCAATATCATCAAATGTGCCGAAAGCTTCATCAACGGTGTCATATCTCATAGGAGCAAATCCCCTGTCTGCCGAGGAGGGAAAAAAGGGCAGGATATGAACGCCGCCTACTGCTTTTTTGTAATGCTTGTCAAGTACAGCGTGAAGCTCACGAATATTTTTTCCCAAACTGTCCGCATAGGTTATAAGCATAATTTTATTCTGTATCTTCATATTTCGGATTTCCTTTCGTATAGCGTTTTCCCCTGCCTTCAGTATAGCAGAGGCATACTTTGTTCATTCCGCAAAGCAACAAACGAAATGATGAAGTGTCCGCCCCTTTGGCAGGGGAATTTTTTTGTTTATGGATATTATCCCTTGACTGCACCGTTTGCAACTCCGCCGATTATCTGCTTCTGACAAATGATGTAGAATATAACGATAGGCAGAAGTGCCAGCAGATATGATGCAAATGCAAGGTTATAGTTTGTGCCGAACTGTGTCTGGAAATTAAGCTGTGCAAGCGGAAGTGTAACATTGTTCGAACCCGACATAATTACGAGCGGTGTCATAACATCGTTCCATGTGCCGAGTGCAGTAAGTACTGCAACGGTTGCGTGCATAGGCTTCATCATAGGGAAGATTATCGTCCAGTAGGTACGCCATGCGGATGCTCCGTCCATATCCGCAGCTTCCTCCACAGCCATAGGAACATTCTTCATATAGCCGCTGTAAAGCATAACATTCATCGGCATATAGAAAACTGTGTACAGTATAATAACGCCTGCCATATTGTCAAGACCCAGGTTTGCGGTCTGCTTAACAAGGGGCATCATAAGGATAGCAAAGGGTACGAACATACCGCTTACAATGTAAAAATACACCAGCTTGAAGCCCTTTTTGCGGCTCATATTTCGTCCGATTGCATAGCCTGCCATTGAATGGATAACAAGAGAAAGAATAATAGTCGCAGCGGTGATGATAATGCTGTTTCCAAGGGAATGCCAGAAGTCGGTAACTCTCATTGCTTCGGCAAAATTGCCAAGGCTGAAGATCTGAGGAAGGCTCAGTGCACCGCTAATATCGTTTGTCATTTCCGAGGGGGATTTGAAGGCGATAACGATAGTCATATACAGAGGGAACAATATCGTAACGCAGCCCAGCACAAGCAGTATTGTCAGCACAATATTTGATCTGCTGTCCTTGTCGTTTTTTATTTCATCGGCTGTTTTTACACGATGTTCAATAGGCTTGGGGACAAAGCTTCTTGTTGTTGAACTCATAACTGCTCCTCCTTTTTATTGGTAACTGCCATCTGAATAACGGAGATGGTAACGATAACTACAAAGAATACGACCGCATTTGCACTCTGGAAACCAAACTGTCCGCCGTCCATACCGTTTTTGTAAATGAGATAGGAAATGGATTCGGTGCTTTGTGCAGGACCGCCCTTTGTGAGAGCCATTATCTGGTCGAATACCATAAGCATATTCTTTGTGCTGAGGATAAGGTTTGTGGATACGAATGGCATAAGCATCGGGAGCGTAAGGCTTTTAAAGGTCTGCCATTTGCCTGCACCGTCTATCATTCCCGCTTCGTAAATATCCCCGGGAATTGTCTGAAGTCCCGAAATGTAGATGATAGTGTTCATTGCCACAGCCTGCCATACGCCTACGATAAGCACGCCTATCCAGGCATATTTCTCGCTGGCAAGTATGCTGTTTTCAAGGAAGCCGATGTGGAGTGCGGAACCGATCGCAGGTACAATGTAGGTGAAGATAAAGCTGAAAATGTAGCCTATGATAAGTCCGCCCAGAATGTTCGGGAGAAAATAAACTCCACGGAGCAGACTTTTGCATTTTATCTTGCTGTTGAGTCCGAGAGCAAGCAGCAGGCTCAGCAGATTTACGAGGATAGTTCCGGCAATGGCATATTTAAATGTGAACAGATAGGAATTTCCGACTCTTGAATCGGAGAAAAGGTCGATGTAGTTTCTGAGTCCCACAAATTCATAGCTGCCGTAGCCCCTGTAATTCGTAAAGCTGTACATTGCACCCGTTATAAGCGGTATAGTGTTAAAGATCACGAACAGAATAATTGCAGGGAGAAGCATAAGAATATAGGTTTTCTGCCTGTCGGACATTTTTTTAGGTTTACTCATTTCTGACCCTCCTCATATTTTTTCACCTTTGCGATAAGATCTCTGTTGTATCGTACCCATTCATTGTCAAAACGGTCGAGGAATGCTTCTGCGGAGTTTTCGCTGTCGTCCATAAGATAGGTCTGGACAAGTGCGTCAACACTCATTTCGCTGGGATAATGATGATCGTGGAAATCGGACATTCTGTTATCTTCGATATACTGTTCCATTCCGCTCAAAAATTCGGGAAGCTCAAAATCCCCCTCCTTGCAGGGAACGCCGCCCTGATCGTCAAGGTATATCCGAACGGTTTCGTCCTCAAACAGGAAGCGAAGCACCTCATAAGCGGCTTCCTTGTTCTTCGACTCCTTCATAACGGAGAACTGCAGGTCTATTCCCGAATTCAGCACATTATCCTCTTCGTTATCGTTTGCGGGGAATGTGAAGGAATCAATGTTCATATCGGGATTTACGGAAAGTATCTGTGGAACAGCATAGCTGCCGATCGGATACATTGCCGATTCGCCCCTTGCAAAGGCGGTGCAGGCATCATTGTAGCTGTATGCGTAAGGGTTAGGCTCAGCATAATCAAGCAGTACCTTTATCTTTTCCGCCACTTCTGCGTATTCCGCTTTAAATGTGGTATCGCCCGAATTTACCCTGCTGCAAACATCCGATGGAGCAAGACCGACTGCAAGTGCGTTCCATGGCGCAAGGCAAGTCCAGGTGTCCTTATAGCCGAGGTAAAGCGGATTTGTTCCCGTTGACTTTATGGTGTCGCAAAGAGAAATAAATTCGCTCCATGTCTGCGGTATCTCCCAGCCATTTTCGTCAAACATATCCTTATTGTAAAGGATACCTGCGGCATTTGCGGCATAAGGAAGTGCATAAACACCTTCCTGCGGTATAAATTCCAGATCCTTGTCAATTTGCAGATATGCAGGCTTTATATCACTCACCACATCAAGGTCGGAGATATCTGCGAAAAGCTCTGCGTCAAGGAAATTGGAGTAGTTTATATCGCCGCCTATTCCCACAATATCGGGATAATCCTCCCTTATAAGCCTTGTTTTCAGAACGGTCATAGCCTCGTTGGGCGACTCAATGTCAAGGTAAATATCATCGTGAGCAGCATTGAACCTTTCCTCTATTTTCTCGAAAGCCTTTACAGCCTCGGGCTTGTACTGAATCATGGTGATGTGTACTTTTCCATCGGAGCTTTCACCCGAAGCGCAGCCCTGCAAAAGAAGCGTTGACGAAAACGCTGCCAGAAGCAATAATGATCTTGCCGTTTTAGCCTTATTCATATGAGTTTCCTCCTTTTTGATATATAATGCCGTGTCTGTTTTTCTGATATAAGTATATCATACCATAATGCGTTTTGTAAATCGCATAAATCAAGAAGTTTTATACCTTTATGCCGCTTTTGAACAAAATAATCAAATAATGTTGCATTATGGTATATTTTATGATATACTAATAAAAATACCTCGGATATTAAAACAAATATGTCTGAAATGACAAGGAGGAACTATTGTGAATGACCTGCTTTTTTCTGTATTTCCAAGTGAAAATTTTGTTGACCTGAGTCTTTTTCAATGCGGACGTGAAAAGTGTTCACCCGCTCACTCCTTCGGCCCCGCAGCACGAAACCATTATCTGTTTCATTATGTCATTTCGGGAACGGGGAAGCTGTTCGCATATGACAAAAACGGAGAAACAAAGGAATATTCCGTAAAAAGTATGCAGGGCTTTATGATTTTTCCCAATCAGATCACAACGTATGTTGCCGATAAGGATATGCCTTGGGAATATGTGTGGGTAGAGTTTGACGGACTGCGTGCAAAGGCTGTTGTTGAGACAGCCGGCTTCTCCTTGGATCAGCCCATATACAAAGCACGTTCAAAGGAGCTTCGGGAAGAAATGATGAAGGAGATGAACTATATTGCCGAAAACGGCAGCTCATCCCCTTTTCATCTCATAGGCCATCTTTACTTGTTTATAGACTATCTTACACGCTCTACCGAGGGAGTAAAAATGCATCACAGCAGCAAGCTCCGTGATTTTTACATTCATGAAGCAATTGAATTTATCGAGCATAATTTTCAGAATGATATTTCCGTTGAGGATATTGCAGACGTATGCGGATTGAACCGAAGCTATTTCGGAAAGATATTCAAGGAAGCGTTGGGGAAATCTCCACAGGAATTTCTGCTTAACTACCGTATGGTAAAGGCTGCGGAGCTTTTAAAACTCACAAAGCTTTCTGTCGGGGATATAAGCTCTGCTGTGGGCTATGATAACCAGCTGCATTTTTCAAGAGCGTTCAAGAGCATATACGGTATTTCACCAAAGAAGTGGCGAACAGAGCAGCTGCGTCACGGGTGATACTGCGTTTTTTATTATCTCTTTGATTCTTTTTTCCTTGTCATAAGCACAAAGAAAAATATCCCGACTATTCCGAAACCTATGAACATCACTGACGAAGCCTGAAGCTGACTTATACTTTCCAAGCTGTCGGGGTCTGTAAACATTCCCGTCATCATTGCCGCAAAATTATTTACAAATCCGTGAGCCAGCACAGCAGGCCATACCGAATCCGTCTTTTTGGTGAAATAAGCAAATATGGGCGTAATGAAAATACACAGCACACACATCATCAGGATATTGCTCACAGGGAAAAACGGAACGTCTTTGCCGAAATTATGCCCTTGAAGAAGCACCGGCGTGTGCCACACTCCCCATATTATCCCCGTAATAATTATTGCTTTTCCCGTTCCGACAAGCTCATCGAGCTTCGGGAAAAGATATCCCCTCCAGCCGTATTCCTCTCCGAAATATAATCCACAGAGGAGCGCAGCGCTTATTATAACATTTATCATTATCAGCGCATTTTCGGCAATATCATTCCCGAAGTAAAGCTTCTGTCCCGTAATTATCGGCAGAGCAAGCGCATTGATTATCGTGACCGCCAGCAGTGCCGCAAGTGGCAGTATGTAATTTTTCAGATTGCCCTTTATGTTGAATTTCAGCATAGAATGCTCCATGCCCTCATGAGTGATGAGCCTTGTAAGAAATGCGGCTATTGCGGGTCCAAGCATAGAAAAGCCTGCCAAAGAGCTGTAAGACGCCGCATTTTCGGGATCGTCATACATTGTGAGTGCATCGGGAAGATACAGAAAAATAATATCCCACATTGCCGAAAGAACTATTGAAATAACTATTGCCAGCACCGAAAAAATAACTATGCGCTTTACCGTCAGCTTTTTATCCATTGTTTTCGGCTCCTTTCAGATAAAGTCGGCAGGAAATACGGTACGATAAATAATACAGCACCGCCGCTCCGATCTCAAAAGCTGTCATGAGCACATATGCACCAATGCTGATAGCATCGGACAGCAGAAGCCTGAAAAGTCCGTCAAAGGAAAGCTCCCTTTTGCCGTACAGCCCGTAGATCAATATTCCCAGAATAATTATATAGAACATTATCATTTTTATCATGCCGCCGTTTTTGCTTCCGAAATATACGGTAAAAGGTATTTCCACAGCCCATACCAGCAAAAACACGAACACTATCAGCAGTGCCGCATTCAATGAGGCCGTCATTGCGGTAACTCCTGCCGAGCTGTATAGTATCACATCGCCGACGATAACAAAAAAATAAAGTAAATTGAATATAAGCACAAGCGCAATAAACCCGAATGCATATTTTGAAGCGACCTGTCCCCTGACCGATACCTGCGAAGCCGTAACGAAGGATCTCCATGCCATGCTCTCGTCATTTTTTATAAGCTGGGTGGGAAGATCTATCCACGGGAGAAACGTGCATATTGATATCATCGGAAATACAGCCGATGCAGCATCAAGGACGCTTCCGTCCCCGTCAGCCGAAATTATCACCGCCGCCATAAACATGACCGTGATAAAAACAGAGCATGCCGCCGTAAGCAAAAGCATTTTTTTATTTACGATGATATCCTTGTATATCAGTCCCCACACAGCTTTTCCCTCCTTTTCAGAAGCGCCGTTCCGATAAAATATGTAACTGCTCCCACAATGACAAACACAGCGGCGCATACAGCCGTAACCGAAGAAATATTTGCCGAAAGTCTTTCGGCAAAGCTGTTCATGGTATTTATCGGGTCAGAAGTCGCTTCTTCCAGTCCCGAAATAAATTTCCCCGAAAACTTTACGCCAATGAATATAAAGATCGAAAAAAAAGCTATTCCACCGACCGTCTCCGATCTTTTGAAAACATACATAAGCATTGACATTATAAATACAGCCGAAGCGGCAATGAGCGGGAATATGACCGCTCCCAGAAGAATAAGCGTTTCCGAATATTCGCTTGCGAAAAATCCGAAATACACTCCGCACGCCGCAAGATTCAGCACAGCTCCGCATAACATGGAAAGTATTGTCTCGATATGCTTTGCCGCCATTGCATACTTTTCATAAGCTCCTGCCGAATAAAGCACACTGAACCACCTGCACTGAAAATCGCTGTCCAATGATGAGATGATGTATTTTGACGGCACGAGCACCGAGCCTATGGAAATGACCAATGGCATCATCATGTCCATATATGCAAGAGAGAATACCCTGTCTGCTTCGCTGTCAAACATATCCGCCGAAGCAAGATTGCCATAAATATATGCAAATCTTAACAGAAACACCAGCATCACAATAAGCAGATAGACCGTTATACCGATGATATTGCTTTTTCTGCATATCATAAGATCCTTTTTTATGACAGCTGTTATTGCATTCATACAGTCCACTCCCTGCCGTTCATTCCTTTTACCGTAAACAGAAGTATCTCGTCAAGAGAAGCCCTGTCGGTTATCATCGAGGAATATTTATATCCGTGTTCCGTGTAGTTTTTCACCATTACATCATTTCCGAACTGAGATTTTCTGATGCTTATGATATCCTCATCATCAATATCCGCAAGCCCCTCATCGCTGCATTTTATTATGCGGTGATTGTCAATGATAACGTCCTTGTAATCGGACATAAGTATTTTTCCGCCGTGGATAAATGTAATGCTGTCGGCAATTCGTTCAAGATCACTTGTGATGTGTGAGGACATAAGAATGCTGTGCCCCTCATCGGCTATGTATTCCATGAACACGTCCAGCATCTCGCTTCTTACAACAGGATCAAGTCCCGAAGTCGCCTCGTCCATAACAAGCAGCTCCGCATCATGGGACAGTGCCGCTGCGATCTGAAGCTTCATCTTCATGCCCTTTGAAAACTGCGAGAATTTCTTTTTTACAGGCAGCGCAAATCTTTCAAGATATGAGAAAAATGTTTCGCTGCTCCACCTGCCGTAAAGCTGACTCATTATTTTATCAAGCTGCTTTGCATTAAGGCATTCATGGAACGGAAGCTCGTCAAAAACCACTGCGATGCGGCTTTTTATCTCCGTTTCGTTTGCGGAAAGCTCACTGCCGAAAATTTTTATGCTGCCCGAATCGGGACGGATAATGTTCAGCAGCGCACGGATAGTTGTGGTCTTTCCCGCTCCGTTCTGTCCCACAAAGCCCATAATGCTGCCCTTGGGAACGGTAAGGCTCACATTATCCAGCGTAAAGCCGTCATATTTTTTGGTTATGCCGCTTATCTCAACGGCATTTTCATAGTCATTCATAACTATGCTCCCTTCATGTCCGATAGATTATCTCAAGCGTTTCCTTCAGCTCATCAAGACTCACTCCGCCCAGCTTCGCTTTTACGCAGATCTGCAACATAAGATCCTCAATGGCACGGAGATTTTCCTCCTTGATAAGCTCGGGGTTCTGCGCCTTTACAAAGCTGCCCTTTCCCGTATAGGATTCAATGAAACCGTCACGTTCAAGCTCCTCATATGCCCTTTTGGTGGTGATAACGCTTATCCTGAGCTGACCCGCAAGAAGCCGCATTGACGGCAGAGCGTCCCCTGCCGCAAGCTCTCCGCCGATTATCATTGCCTTGATCTGAGAAGCTATCTGCTCATAGATCGGCTCGCCCGAAGAATTGCTTATAAGAATATTCATAATAACTGTACACCTCATATTGTATATATACGATATATACAATATACCATTTGATTTTGGATTTGTCAATAGGATTTTAAAAAATATTATATATTTTTACTCACAAACTATTAACTAATAAACAGTAGTGTGATATCATACAGTCGCAAACTACTGTGCAATATGCAGTAGTCGAAAAGGGTGTATAGTTATGACACAAAAGGAATATATCAGAAAGCTGCGTACCCGTCTTGCGTTTGTTGTATCGGAAAACGAACGAAATGATATCATAGCCGATATTGAAGAGATCTTCTCCGACAGCATGGCTGACGGCAAAAGTGAGGAGCAGATCTGTCTGTCGCTGGGTTCTCCCGAGGAGACGGCAAAAAATATCCTTTTGGAAAAGGGAATTTCATCGGCAGGCAGGATAATAATAACCTATCTTCATAAGCATATGCACACGTCTTTTCGGCAAATTTTGTTGCATACTGCGTTAAAAGTCCTTGCCGTGCGGCAGCACGCCTGCGGATTTTTGCCTTGTCTGCAACAAAATTATGCTCGAAAATCCGCATACATTTTAAAAAGTCCAATATCCTTACAATGGACAGAGGCTTTGACTGCAATAAATACTATGAATATTTTATAAAGCATGAAGAAAAATTCGTCATCAGAGCAAAGAAAAACAGAAATGTTATTTACAAGAACAAGGCTGTAAATATACTTGAGCTTACAAACAAATTCAAAGGAAAATACAAGCTTGAATACAAGGATAAGAGCGGCATAAAAAGAGGCGTGAAAATCAGTATCATACCGATAAGGCTGTGTGAATTTAAGAAAACCGAGCTTAATCTTGTAATGGTTTATGGATTTGGAAAAACACCTATGATGTTGATAACAAATCTGAAAAGCAGTGATAACAGACTTTGTACAACAATATGCAAAGTATATCTGATGAGATGGAGAATAGAGGAATATTTCAAGTTCAAGAAACAGAGCTTTGACTTTGAAAATCTGAGAGTGCAGTCATTAAAATCAATCAGAAATCTTGATTTGCTGCTGACGATAGCAATTGGGTATATAGCGGAAATATCGGGTAAATCGGATAATATCAAAATGCGTGCGGAGCTTATTGAGGTGTCCAAGCGTTTATTTGGTGTGCCTAAATTCAGATATTACGCAATTGCTGGTGGTATTTTTGAAATACTGAAATTCGTTAAATCGGGTATTGATAGATTCTTTTCCAAGCCTGCGGTCGATGAGCAGCTATCCTTCTTTTCTCCTTCGGAGAGGGATAGACTGGATTTTGGGGAAAGTTAAAAAGCTGTAAGGTATTGACATATATGCTATGTTATTGTATAATAATGTAAATACTTACACATATTGGAGGATCAAAAGAACAACTGCGTAGTTCTATTCTTTACTATGACAGTAAGCTTGCACTTCAAATGTCAGCTTGCCATAAAACAAATGATATTGCGAAATATAACAAGCAATTCACAATATTGTTGTTTTAAGGCATAAATAAAAAATTTTAAACGTGAAAATGGAAAGAAAATCAAAATTAAATTTAAAAGTGTTTTTAGTGTGATTTTTAGTTGTATTATGTCTTTTTCTTTTTTTATAAACAGTGTATCTGCTGTTTATAATAATGAAACAAACATAAAAGAAATAGATATTGAAAATACCATAGAATATGCTGAACAAGCAGCTACAACTGAAATAAATAACACTTATTCAGTAGATTCAGACAATATCTTTTATGGTCACATTTCAGTTATAAATGACGATATTTCTGCGAACAATGTTTCAATACAAGTTTATAGTTCTGAACTAATTTATTCCGAACATACTCAATCCCAAGTCAAAAGGCAGCAACAGCAATAACCACATTTACTGTATCTGACTTTTCCATCAACTCAGTTAATACTGTCATCTTAGTTGCTGCCAATACAGCAAAAAGCACATCAAATACCAATACATTTTCGGCAAGTATTACAACGAAGTAAAACACCTATGACAATGCTGTACGAAATTCTATGCAGGAGAAAATTACAATGAAAAAATTTATATTCATTTTTTTATTTACATTAATTATTTTTGCATTTCCATTGCAAATTCATCCAGAAGCATATTCAGGTATGTTTAACTTTTATCAAAAAACACCATCGGGAGAACATTATGGTTTATACAAGTACGATAATGTTATGTATTTATACAGCGAGAATGGTAATGATTTTCATAGATATTCAGGATTCACAAGAACGCAAAAAGGTAATAGACGTTATTATGTGACAGGAGATATTTGTAAAGGCTGGAGAAAAATAAAAAATAAATGGTATTATTTCGACTTTTCAAACGGAAACGCATTTTCAGGTAAAAAAATAATTACAGGTGACAGATATTATTTTAATGCTGATTGTTCATGGAATGGTAAACTTAGTAAAAGTGCCAAATATACTGATGATTTTAATTTAACACTAAAAATAGGTGGTATGGACTGCAATACAGTGACTTATAAAATTGATTCAATAAACCGAACTTTTATCAAAACTGTCGGTAAAAAAACAGAAAAAGAAATTAATCTTTCTGACAGGGATATTCAAGCTATTTATAGCATGGTTTTAAGCTGTGATATTACAAAGATTAAAGCAAAAGTGACTGGATATAATATTGAAAATAAAAATCTTCTTACAGGCTTTACTCCACCTGATGATGAAGATAACCCTGAAGATTTGGATTATCTTTGGACTGATCCAGAGACATATATTTTTAATATCACATTAGATGGAAATGAATATATGGTATTTGGCGATGACTCAGTTTTTTTATTTGCTAATTCAGACGAAATAGCAGAAAAGTTTTGCCAAATGATATGGTTTATAAAAGATTACGATAATAACATATCTTAAAGAACAGAATAATCAGAACGGCTGTATTGAACCAAAATCAATACAGCCGTTTGCTTTTTATAGTGAGTTAACATAAATATTACAATAAATTTAAGAACAATTAATATTAAAACTAAATAGCGCTAAACATATACTGAACGATACTAAATGTCACAACTTATCACTAAATGACACAAAATATTGAAGTTTCTAAAAAAATCCAATATGTTATAATATATATAGGATTTTAATGTGAAAGGAACGTGCAAATGCGAAAATATAATATTCTTATTACCATTGCAATTTTATCAGCAATGATGAGTGGCTGCGGAAGCAACACTTCCGATGAAACACCTACTACTGCTTGGGATGCCGCCGTATCTGAAAGCGCTACAGAAACAGAAGCAGTTATAGAAGAAACCACAGAAGAATTACCCGAAGAACGGGTAACTGATGTTGTAATAAGCAACTGGATGTACAGATCTCTGACCGACAGCGAAGAATTCACCGATATGACCAATTATCAATACTATGCCCGAACTCTCGGTCTTGAAAAAAATTATTTTCTCAATCCACAGCTTTGGGAAGTTTACTACAATCCTGACCTCAATATAAACAATGAAATTAACGGCAAAGAGATCTATCTGATACGTCTTAATCCATATCAGCTGCTTAATATTTATGCAGAAAGAAATAACTGCACGGTCGATGAATTGTGCGCAGCTCTCTCTGCCACCAAAGAACAGCTTTACTATAACTGGGGATACAATCCTGCTTGGGTCAACTATGATAAAAATCACGCAGACTTAAAGGTATTTGCATCGGATAAAGAAATAAGCATTTTCGGTGCATCAAATTCTGAAGATCGTGCAGCGGTTATGCGTACACATACATTGACTGTAGATACGCTTGATAATAATATTTGTTCTTATTCAAGTGCTGTTGATAGTCGATTGAAAATACGGCGTATGGATTTGCTTGGCGCAGTTTCAGGCGAAAAACAGTTTTACAGCGAATATACGGAACAGGAAAAAAATGCGGCGTTTACCGAAGCGAGCATTACAACGGAAAGCACTGCGGCACAAACGTAAACGCCCGTCAACTCCACATTTTCAATACACTATATTGATGTTGGACAGGCAGATGCGGCACTTGTTGAGTGTGACGGACACTATATGCTGATTGACGGCGGCAACACGGAGGATTCAGACCTTATCTATTCCGTGCTGAAAAAAGCTGTCGTTCCGAAGCTTGATATTATCGTAGGAACACACGCTCACGAAGACCATATCGGCGGCTTGCCCGGTGCGCTGAATTACACAACGGCGGATTTGGTGCTTTGTCCCGTGACATCTTATGACAGCAAGGCGTTTAAGAATTTCAAGAAATATGCCGACAAGAACGGCGGCGGACTTGTTGTTCCAAAGGCAGGGGATATATACAAGCTGGGCAGCTCCGATGTGAAAATTATCGGCGTGAATGAAGCGGACGGTACAAACAACTCATCAATCGTTCTGAAAATCACTTACGGAAAGACCGAATATCTCTTTACGGGAGATGCGGAGCGTGAAGTTGAACAGGCTATTCTCAACAGAGATGAAGATATTTCGGCAAATGTTCTGAAAGTGGGACACCACGGCTCGGATACAAGCACAAGCTATGTTTGGCTGCGTGAAATAATGCCCGAATATGCGATTATCTCCGTAGGCAAGGGCAACAGCTACAACCACCCCACCGATGAGGTTCTGTCAAGACTTCGTGATGCAGATGTTCAGACCTACCGCACCGACCTTAACGGTGATATTTTCCTTACATCTGACGGAAAGACAGTAACCGTAACAACAGACAAAACCGTTTCAAAGGATAAAATTTTCAAGGCAGGAGGGACTGTCACCGAAAAGGTTACACAGGCAACAACACAGCCAGTTTTTACCGAAAAGGCAGACAATAGCACAGCAGGACAGAATTATGTGCTGAACACAAACACAAAGAAGTTTCACTATCCCTCTTGCAGCTCTGCAAAGCAGATTAAGGACAAGAACCGTGAAGATTATACGGGAACAAGAGATGAGCTGATAGCTATGGGTTATTCGCCTTGCGGAAAATGTCATCCTTGATGTATTGCATCACACTTTGATATAAAGAACGGCAGACTGTTTTGTGTCTGCCGTTTTGTTGATACCATTATAATATAAACAAATAATCAGATGAGTTTTTGTTTATATTTATATATTGACATTTGTAAATGTATAATATATAATATATTTAAGATAATCAATATGTAAAACAGGAGGGTGAAATAATGGCATCTGAAATAAGGAAAAACGCTAATATTTTCAAGGCTCTCGGAGATGAAAATCGCATACAGATAATGGAACTTCTGAAAAGCGGTGAAAAATGTGCCTGCAAGCTGCTCGAAGAAATGAAAATTTCACAGCCAACGCTTTCGCATCATATGAAAATTCTTTGTGATGCAGAAATTGTTGTCGGGCGAAAAGAGGGCAAATGGACACACTATTCCATTTCTTCCGAAGGAATAAAATCGGTGCAGGAATATCTCGGAAGCATTACTCCCTGTAACTGTGAAAGTGGTTGTTCTTGTGAAAATAAATAGTTTGAATGCCGTGGTTAATTCTGCGGCAATAATTCAAGATTATATATTTATACATTTCAATATCTATATCTATGAATGGAGGCGTTATGGAAAAATGAAAACCGTATGGGATTTCTTTCAGAATGAAATTCTCGGAATGAATTGGCTGAAACGGCTTATTGACAGCCTGATAACAGCCTGTGGTCTTGATATTGGCGAGAAAATCGGCGGCAGCATCAGCTTTTTTCTTTATGATGTAATCAAGATTATGGTGCTGCTCGGCGTGCTGATTTTGATTATTTCGTACATTCAAAGCTATTTTCCTCCCGAACGTTCAAAGCGAATTCTCGGCAGATTTCACGGTATCGGTGCAAATATTATCGCTGCCCTGCTCGGTACGGTAACGCCGTTTTGTTCCTGCTCGTCAATTCCGCTTTTTATTGGATTTACAAGTGCAGGACTTCCGCTCGGCGTTACCTTTTCGTTCCTAATTTCCTCGCCCATGGTTGACCTCGGCTCGCTTGTTCTGCTGATGAGCATTTTCGGTTGGAAGGTCGCTGTTGTGTATGTTGTTCTCGGTCTGGTTATTGCGGTAGTCGGCGGTACTCTTATTGAAAAGCTGCATCTTGAAGATCAGGTTGAGGACTTTATCCGTAACGGAAAAAACATTGATTTACCGCAAACCGAACTGCATTTCAAGGACAGAATAAAATACGCTTGGGAGCAGGTTATCTCAACGGCGAAAAAGGTATTCCCTTATGTGCTTGTCGGCGTGGCGATCGGTGCGGTTATCCATAACTGGATTCCCGAAGAAATAATTATTTCCGCACTTGGCACGGGGAATCCGTTCGGAGTTGTTATAGCAACAATAGCGGGAATACCGATGTATGCTGACATTTTCGGAACTATACCCATAGCGGAAGCGTTGCTCTCAAAGGGTGCACAGCTTGGCGTTGTTCTGTCGTTTATGATGGGAGTAACCACATTGTCGTTGCCCTCAATGATAATGCTGAAAAAGGCTGTCAAGCCAAAGCTGCTTGCAATTTTTACAGCAATATGTACTGTCGGTATCATCATTGTGGGATATTTCTTCAATGTGATTCAAAATTTTATTATTTAAGGAGCAAACAAAATGTCATTATTCTCAAAGAAAGCAAAGGAAGAAAAAAACTATTGCAGCTGTGGCGGTAATTGTGGAAAAACTGCGAATACTGTCGGCATAGGAGAAAAAATCGAAAGTATTAAGGTCCTCGGTGCAGGCTGTAAAACCTGTCATAAACAGTATGAAAATGTCAAGACGGCAGTATCTGAGCTTGGACTTGATATTGAGGTTGAATACATCACCGATATGGATAAGGTTATGGAATACGGTGTTATGAGTATGCCTGTAATTGTTATAAACGAAAGAGCTGCGGCATACGGAAAGCTGTTTGACATAAAGGCGGTCAAGGAGCTTCTGAAAGGATAATTCTATGAAAAAGATAGCATTTATATGTGTGCATAATTCCTGCCGAAGCCAGATTGCCGAGGCCCTCGGAAAGCTTTTTTTATCCGACAGCTTTGAATGTTATTCGGCAGGAACTGAGAGAGTACCCAAAATAAATGGGGACGCTGTCCGTTTGATGAAAGAGCTTTACGACATTGATATGAGCGAGCAGTACAGCAAGCTGATAGATGAAATTCCCGAACCCGATATTGCGATTTCGATGGGCTGTGATGTGGGTTGTCCCTATATTGGCAGAGCTTTTGACGATAACTGGGGTCTGCCCGATCCTACGGGGGAAAACGATGATGTGTTCAAGGCTGTCATTGCAGAGATTGAAAGTAAAATTATCAAGCTCCAAAGGGAGATTGGGGATAAGACCTTATTATAACTCCAAACCGATATGATAGGCTTTTTCATTGAATAGTGTGCTTCGAGCACTGCGGTTTTCATCATTTCCGTAACCTCTTGTCATCTCGTCAAAGACGTACATTTCACATTGCCTTGCACGATTATGTATTCTGTCACCGATCATAACGGTTTTCATAGCATCAAGTTGAATTCTTCGTATCTCATCATTCAGCGAACCACCCATAGTTACAAGAAAAATAGCTTTTTCAAGCTGCTTCATTGATGGATTTGCTCCATAGGCAAACCGATATGTCAGGACTCTCTGAAACCAGCCTTCAAGCATTGCAGGGGAAGCTGTCCAAAAGTCGGGATAGATAAAGGCAAATCACATCGCAACCGTTGATTTTTTCCTGTTCTTTCAGTACATCGGCAGAAACAGCAGCTTCTAAATTGTAAAATGCTTCTCGGTTATATTCATTTTCCGAAAATACCGGATTAAACTGCATATCGTATAAATCGGAAATAACAACATTATGATCTGCATCGGTCAGACCTTTGATAAAGCTGTCCTTAACGGAATGGGTAAAGCTATTTTTGCCGGGGTGACAATACACAACAAATATGTTCATTTTATCAGCACCTTTCAAATGGTCAATCATCCAAAAACATAAAATATTCGGAAGCTCTGCCTGACAAGCGGAGCTTCTTTTCTTCCTCGGACATTTTTTCGGAAGATGTTCCGGTGGAACATTTCTCTTTATCCAATGGTATATCATTATTTTCCGCTACATCGGTTTTGTTCTGTTCAGGTTCAGTACACATAGCTATTCCTCCTAACGATATGCAGATGTTCCACTGGAACATCTAATGAAAAAGGGAACATTCGATGAAAATGCTCCCTTTTTTAATGCCAGTATTCAAAAATCAAAGGTCAATATATGCACCGTCAGCGTTACCGTTGATTACATAGTAAGCACGGAGATTAACGTTTTCAGCCTTGAGGTAAACATCAACAGACTTAACGTGCTTGCGAGTGCCATTCTTGTAAGCTGCCTTGCAGGCTTCCTTGATTTCCTCCATAGAATAGTCTTTTGGATAGGTCACAATTACATAGACAGCAAAGTCAGATCCGACGCAAAGATCTCGGTAATATTTGACCAATCGCCGCTTATAGACGAAAATGCCGAACGCTTGAGAGATCTGCAGGAGGTCAAGGACGGCTTGATGGCAGCTTATGAATACCGTGCAAAATGGTACGGCGAAACGGAAGAAACAGCCAAAGCTATGATAAAAGAGATATCCGACAGCGAGGGCAGCTACTCCGATAACGAGCTTATGAGCTTCGGGGACGGCGGATAAGGGGTGATTAAATGCTTACTCCAAATCAGCTTGACAAGCTGCCTGAGCCTATGATACAATTAATGTCGGAGCTGCAGGACGCTGTCATCTCCGATATTTGCAGGCGCATAACAAAGGCAAACTACCTTACACCCACAGCAGAATGGCAGCTGTACAAGGCAAATCAGCTCACAATATCCGCCCGTGAGGTCAAACGGCGCATAGCGGCAAAGCTTAAAGTCCGTGAAAGCACCCTGAAAGAGCTTTATACGGACGCTGTAAAGACTGCTGTTCGTGAAGACGAGATCATATACAAGGCGGCTATTGCCGAGGGTATTTTATCTGATAATTACCGTGACAAGCTTACGAACTACACCCGTTCCAAGGCATTTTCAAACGTTTTACAGCGTGGTTTAAAAAATACAAACGGCTTGATGCGGAACTTGACGAACTCGGCGGCAGCGGCGGCGAACAGACAGCTTTCGGACGCACTTGACCTTGCATATCTTGAATGCGCAAGCGGAGCTTTTGCACCGCAGGAGGCTATTTTTGAAGCTGTCCGAAAGCTTGGACAGGACGGTCTTAAATGCGTTAGTTATGAATCGGGGCGTACCGATCAGCTTGACGTTGCAGTCAGACGTGCGGTCGTTACAGGTATCGGCAAGACCTGCTGTGATATGCAGCTTGATCTTGCCGAGGAAATGGACTGCGAGCTTGTGGAGGTTTCATCACATCTCGGCGCACGACCCTCTCATGCCGAATGGCAGGGTCAGATATACTCTCTCAAAAAGGGACACCCGAAGTATCCGTATTTTTATGATTCGACAGGCTACGGCACGGGTGACGGTCTGGGCGGCTGGAACTGCAGGCACTCGTTCTTTCCATACTTTGAGGGACTTTCAACGTCTGCGAACGCACCGACCTTTTCCAAAGAGGAAAACCTTGAAGAATATACGAACACGCAGAAACAGCGAGCCTATGAACGCAGCATACGAAAGAGCAAACGTGAGCTTGCGGCACTCGACAGCGCACGGCAGGAAGCTTCCCCCGAACTTAGAGCGAAGCTTGACAGAGAGTTTGAACGTAAGTCCGTAACTCTTAAAAATCGTGAGGCTCGGCTCGAAGAACATCTTAAAGCTACTGGACTCCTGCCCGACAATTCCCGTGTTAGGGTTGACGGGTTTGGTAAATCTGTTTCACAGAAGGCGGTTTGGGCGAATAAAGCGTATAAGTCCAAACACGGCAGAGGAGCAGGATCATCAACGTCTTCAAATGCCAAAGACGGCTTTGTACATAAAATCGGAAACATTGATTTTAATGATAAAAAAGCCGTTACAGAGTATATGGAGAAATTTGAAAACAAATTTGCTCATAAAGACATAGAGTATTGTCTTGTGATCACGCCGAATGGAGAAATCTATGTCGCAAAGGGCAGAGTTGCGGAGATCGACACCGATAAGATCTTTGGAGACAAGATGAAAGGCAGTTGGAACACGCACACTCACCCACCCGATCAGACAGAATACTCTTTCAGTACCAGAGATGTTTCGGGTGCTGTTCTTGACGGAACGTCTGTTATGCGAGCATCGGATACAAAATATTGTTATGAAATTCGCTTTAATGGCAAAAAGTTTACGGAAGATGAAATCATTGATATTATCGGAACTGCAAAGGAATTAAGAAACGATAGTTTTGATGCAAAAGGTTATACAATGGCTGATTATGCTGATAAATACGAGCATAGCATTATTGAAGATATCTGCGAAATGTTAGGAGTTGAGTATAAGCGATGGAAAAAGAGCTGACGGAAAAGGAAGCTATCCGTGCATTAGATAAAGAAATTTTTGTAATTGATAAAGCAATATGTAATAAGTATTCACTAAAGCACGGTGGGCGTGATGGAGGTCCGACGCAGGAACTTCGTGAACTCAATAAGGAAAATGGCAGACGTTATTGTAAACTCAAAGAAATGTATATGAATCACGAAACTCTACCTGAATCCGAGGTTATGAAAATAGTTAAAGGCAAATTTTAAGATAAACAAAGCACTCTGAATGGGGCGGTGACTTAAGAAAACATTGAAGCAAAAGACGGTTTAGCTTGACGGC
>OLGB01001591.1_pt1 | contig 26738 bp, 23 predicted proteins | sample 1605691 | NCBI WGS metagenome assembly OLGB01 (sample SAMEA3888925, study PRJEB22519) | human gut metagenome | biome: human gut; feature: human-associated habitat; material: faeces | place: Denmark | collected 2010 | reverse complement strand
TACAAGTTGTGTGCTGACCCTTCAATTTCTTCTAAGCCTCATCCATTTCTTGTTGTTTACCAAGAAGTTATATCAATGATTCATCTCGTGACCAAGGACTAGTAACACCTCTTGCTTTGAGTCCATAGGTACGAAAAAGCGACATTTCTCAACTTAACGGTCTATACTTCGCAGGACACACCCTTAAAAAAACAATAAAATCAATGTATTACTTTTTGATTCTTTTCGTTACAATGTAAGTTATTTACATTTTCTATACTTTAACTTAAAGCTAGCTCATGAGAGTTATGAATTTGTACTTTGCTCGATCTCATATCAAATGGCTTGTAAGTTGGATCACTTGTGAGTAATGCATGACATTGCTTCCTCTAAGATCCAACAGGAATTAAACCAACTATCAATAGGTCAATCAGAATTATGCGAAAAATAGCCACTACTCTCCTGGCCGTTGCTTCAATCCTAGCAGTATGCCAATCATCTGTATCAGCACGGATGACATGTTCTATCAATGTCGACATGAAATACGTCAAGCCTCCAATTTCAAGAATTAAAGATGATACAGGCAATCTTCGTCCCCCATCACCGATGCAGCAGGTTCATACAGAAAGCATGTTAGCTGGGCAAGATATTTATATTCAAAGCATTAAATCGGAAAAAGATCTGCGCCTAATGTTAGTAAGTGCGATCGCATGGAAAAATGGAATGGGAAATGAGTGGTTTGAAGCATCGAGAGAATATCTTCTTGCTTGGATTAACACTTATGAGCCAGAATATCACCCCATAAATGAAACTGTTTTTGATCAATTAATTCAAACGTACGCAATTATTAAGTCAAATCTATCAGCCCAAGAGCGCAGCGATATAAACAAATATTTATATAGTTGGGCAAATGGATACATAACTCGAATTAACAATGCACCAAAAGGAATATCTTGGTACAGTAACTGGCAAAGCCACAGAATTAAACTCATTACATTAATAGCTGTTGCAACAGATAACGATCACCTTTTTAACGAATCAAGAAGATTATTTCAAAAGCAAATTGAAGAAAACATGAATAGTGAGGGGGAGGTTGTTGACTTCAAACAACGAGATGCCATTCATTATGTTGTATACGACCTCCAGCCGCTACTACAGGCTGCACTTGCCGCAATGTCACGCGGTGAAGATTGGTACCATTGGACTGCTCCAAATAATGCATCACTTGAAAAAGGAATAAACTGGCTGACCCCCTATGTCACAGGAGAAAAAACGCATAATGAATTTATAAATTCAAAAGTAAAACTTGACGCCATAAGAAAGCAGCGCGGTCTAAAAAATTTCAATGGTATATTTCGGCCTGAGGAAGCTAAATCAGTTTACTGGTTAGCATCTGCATTCAATGCATCATATGAGCCACTCGCTTTGAAGCTCCTGGCTAAACCTCCTTTGATTATGGATTGGTGCAATTAATTTCATTTCAATAATAGTCATCTACTTTATAATATGATGCATTCTGGTTAAGGATGCATCTTTTCGCAATCCTAAGTTTCATTGAGTTAAATATATTGTCACATCAACATTTGATAACTCGTGGCAATGGCACAAATTCAGTGCAGTACTAAATCAGAGATCTTCGTCTTTCCGAAGACTTCGAATGAATTCAGCCAGAGTCGTGTCATTAAGTGACGAATGCTCCCTCTCATGATTATATTCCCTGCGCTACTTGGCGAGTTTGTCCTGCGCATCTTCCTGTGGGAGAAACCAGTGAAAGTTCACGCAGACTGCCTCAATAAACGGATTATCCGTTGGGTTTTCGGGGCGTGAGAAGTACAGCGTGACACCGTGCCCATACAGCTATTTACCCAGACTTTTCGAGATAAACTCGCTGCCGTTATCCGTCTGGATACGTATTGGCAAGTACTTATTCAGCACCCGTATTCCTTCCATTATGCTGACCACATTCTCGCCTTTCAGCTATATTCCGGCATGGTTAGCCTGACACTCACGACTAAAAATATCCACTACAGTCACCGCCATGAAATCCATACTCCAGCACTGATTGATGTGCGTCAGACCCGAGCGCTGCTGGTGAAGTGCGGCACTGAAATGCTTACGGGGGCGTTTTCTGCGCAGATTCAGCCCTACCGGGCAATAAATCCGGTGTGTTTAATTTTTGTTAATTTTCCAGCCTTCCCGCTATAACTGAATAGAAATACGTGTACAACCGAATAATACTAGGATTTCCGCTTTCACCCGAAATCGCAGGGTTATCGTCGGATCGTCATGCCGACGCTGCCCGTGCTCGACCATTCTGCTAAGCATTAGTTTTTCCCCGTCCGCTAACTAATAGAAAAAGCGAATTTTTTAATTAACCTAGTATTTTTTGTAAGCAAAACTGGATAAATGTTAATGCATGGTTATATTTAAAAAATCCGTAACAAACAGTCACCTGCATTATATCGGTAAAACCGAACGAACCATGCCATTAATGAGGATTCCAATGAAATTAACCCCGATAGTGAAAGGGTTAGCGTTAGCGGGTATGTTAAGTAGTCTCGCTTTTGCTGCCTGGGCAGATACGTCAGCCAAAGAGGCGACCGAAGCGACCAAAAAAGCAAACGATGCCCTCTACAACCAACTCCCCTTCTCCGATAACACCGATTTCACCAATGCGCATAAAGGCTTTATTGCCGCCCTGCCGCCAGAGGTCATCAAAGGCGAACAGGGCAATGTCATCTGGGATCCGGGCCAGTACGCCTTCATTAAAGAAGGGGAAAAAGCGCCGGAGACGGTGAACCCGAGCCTGTGGCGCCAGTCGCAGCTGATCAACATCAGCGGCCTGTTTGAAGTCACCGACGGGGTCTACCAGATCCGCAATCTTGATCTCTCCAATATGACAATCATTGAGGGAAAAGAAGGGATCACCGTCGTAGACCCGCTGGTCTCGGCTGAAACCGCCAAAGTCGGCATGGATCTCTACTATAAAAACCGGGGTAAAAAACCGGTCGTCGCGGTGATCTACACCCACAGCCACGTTGACCATTACGGCGGCGTGCGCGGCGTGGTTGATGAAGCCGACGTCAAAGCGGGTAAAGTAAAAATCTACGCGCCGTCCGGCTTTATGGAAGCCGCAGTGGCGGAAAATATCATGGCCGGGAACGTCATGAGCCGCCGCGCCAGCTATATGTACGGCAACCTGCTGAAACCGGACGCCAAAGGCCAGGTGGGCGCCGGTCTGGGCACCACGACCTCCGCGGGCACTGTCACCCTGATTGCGCCAACCAATATTATTGACAAGGACGGCCAGAAAGAGGTGATCGACGGCCTGACCTACGACTTTATGCTGGCGCCGGGCTCCGAAGCGCCGTCAGAAATGCTGTGGTATATCGAAGAGAAGAAATTGATCGAATCCGCAGAGGATGTCACCCACACTCTGCATAACACCTACTCGCTGCGCGGGGCGAAGATCCGTGAGCCGCTGCCATGGTCGAAATATATCAACCAGGCGATCGTTCGCTGGGGCGATAAGGCTGAGATCATAATGGCCCAGCACCACTGGCCAACCTGGGGCAACGAGAACGTGGTTAACCTGCTGAAGAGTCAGCGTGACCTTTATCGTTACATCAACGACCAGACCCTGCGGATGGCTAACGAAGGCCTGACCCGCGATGAAATCGCCGCTAACTTTAAGCTGCCGGACGGCCTCGCCAATACCTGGGCTAACCGCGGCTACTACGGCTCGGTCAGCCACGATGTGAAGGCCACCTACGTGCTGTATCTCGGCTGGTTCGACGGCAACCCGGCCACCCTTGACGAACTGCCGCCGGAAGAAGCGGCGAAGAAGTTCGTCGAGTACATGGGCGGCGCGGATGCCATCCTGAAGAAAGCGAAAGAGGATTACGACCAGGGTAACTACCGCTGGGTGGCCCAGGTGGTGAGCAAAGTCGTCTTCGCCGATCCTAACAACCAGCAGGCGCGTAATCTGGAAGCCGATGCCCTGGAGCAGCTAGGCTATCAGGCGGAGTCCGGCCCGTGGCGTAACTTCTATCTCACCGGCGCCCAGGAGCTGCGTAACGGTGTGGTAAAAGGCCCGACCCCGAACACCGCCAGCCCGGACACCGTCCGCGCCATGACCCCGGAAATGTTCTTTGATTATCTGGCGGTCCATATCAATGGCGAAAAAGCGGGTAACGCGAAGTCGGTGTTCAATATCGATCTCGGCAGTGATGGTGGCCAATATAAGCTGGAGCTGGAAAACGGCGTGCTGAACCACACCGCGAATGCGCAAGCCAAAGAGGCGGATGCCACCCTGACGCTGGATCGCGCCACCCTGAATAAAATCATCCTCAAAGAAGAGACCCTGAAGCAGGCGGAAGATAAGGGCGAGGTGAAAATCAGCGGTAACGGGGCTAAACTCGATGAAATGCTTGGCTATATGGACCCGTTTGACTTCTGGTTTAACATCGTGACGCCGTAATGATTCGCTGACGGCTATCCTGAGTAACAAGGCGGCGATCCCGCCTTGTTACCCTTCTCAGCGTCGTTCAATAGTCCGCGGGCAGCGGGCGATCGATAGAGATAAGCTTGCCACGTTTCATGGTGATATATCCCCCCGCCTTTAAGTCCGCCAGCACGCGAAAAACATGGGTGCGCGAAAGATTGGTACGCCTGATGATAAATAACGCCAGTCCCTCATTTTCACCCTCATGCGTATGCTGCCGATACAGATAACGATACAGCATCGGGCGAATCGTCTGATAGCTGGTCACCTGACGGCGTTCATTGTGCAGGTCGATGGTAAAGATACTCATGAACACCAGCACTTTCGCCAGCGCTTCAACGCGCTGCGGGTGATTATCAATGAACAGACGATCGAAGGTCGCGTAGGTAATTTTACGCAGCGTCACCGGAGCGCTACCGATATATTCAAATTTCGCCAGCGGGCAATATCGCTCCATCAGGCCAATCGGCATATGCTCAATGGAATTACCAATACTCAATCCATTATCCGGCATTAATATTGATAACGAACCCTCGGTACAAAAATAAATATATCCTGACTCCGGACGCCATTTTTTACTGGCGGCGAGAATAACCTCTTCACCTTCCACGAGGATATCGGCAAAAAAGTCGGCTATGGCTAACGTTTTATAATAACTATGTATTTCCTGGAAATTCATCCTCTACCCTCGCCTGCGCCGTTAGCGACAGTATAGCAGTCCTCGCCTGCTAAAGACGAGAGGATCCTTTGGCGGCGCCGCGCCAGTCCCATATGGGACTATTCAGCGAAATATTAGTCTTTAGAATAAACCGCAAGCCATTCACTTTTTAAGCGGGAAATATTGCTTTTATTCCCACGTAATAAATTACCTGAGAGGTAGTGATGAAATTAAATCAGATAGCCAAAAATCTGGCGCTGGCCGGAATGTTATCGTCTTTGTCGATAACCGCCTTTGCCGCCGCGCAACAACAGGATGCCACACCGGCCACGCGGGAGGCGAACCAGGCGCTATACCGTAAACTGCCGTTTGCGGATAAAACCGATTTTAACAACGCCCATCAGGGATTTATCGCGCCCCTGCCGCCGGGGATGCTCAAAGGTGACCAGGGAAATATTATCTGGGACCCCGCCAAATATCATTTCGTCAAAGAGGGAGAAAAGGCGCCGGACACCGTCAATCCCAGCCTGTGGCGACAGTCACAGTTGCTTAATATCGGCGGTCTGTTCAAAGTCACCGACGGCGTTTACCAGATCCGTAATCTCGATCTTTCCAATATGACCATTATTGAAGGCAAAACCGGGATCACCATCATCGACCCGCTGCTAAGCGCCGAACCGGCCAAAGAGGCTCTGGCGCTCTATTTTGCCCACCGGCCGAAAAAACCGGTGATGGCGGTGCTGTTTACCCACAGCCATGTGGACCACTACGGCGGTATCCGCGGCGTGGTGGATGAAGCCGATGTCAAAGCCGGTAAAGTGAAAATTTACGCCCCGGCCGGCTTTATGGAAGAAGCGGTTTCCGAAAATATCATGGCCGGGACCGCGATGAGCCGCCGCGCCAGCTATATGTATGGCAACCTGCTGAAGCCGGACGCCAAAGGTCAGGTTGGCGCCGGTCTCGGCACCACCACCTCGGCGGGTACCGTCACGCTGATCCCGCCGACCAACTACATTACCCATACCGGTCAGCAGGAAGTGATCGACGGTCTGACCTATGACTTTATGATGGCGCCGGGCTCAGAAGCGCCGTCTGAGATGCTGTGGTATGTCAAAGAGAAGAAAATGATCGAGGCGGCAGAGGATGTGACCCATACCCTGCACAACACTTACTCGCTGCGCGGCGCCAAAATCCGCGATCCGCTGGCGTGGTCGAAATACATCAACACCGCCATCGACCGCTGGGGCAGCGATGCGGAAGTGATTATCGCTCAGCACCACTGGCCGACCTGGGGGAACGACAATATCGTTAAGCTGATGAAAGGTCAGCGCGATATGTATCGCTATATCAACGACCAGACTCTGCGGATGGCGAATTTGGGCATGACCCGCGATGAGATCGCCGCCAACTTCAAGCTGCCGGACTCCCTCGAGAAACAGTGGTCCAGCCGCGGCTACTACGGTTCCGTTAGCCACGATGTGAAAGCGACCTACGTCTTCTACCTCGGCTGGTTCGATGGCAACCCGGCCACCCTCGACGAGCTGCCGCCAGAGCAGGCGGCGAAGAAGTTCGTGGAATATATGGGCGGCGCCGATGCCATCATGCAGAAAGCCAAAGCCGACTACCAGCAGGGGAACTACCGCTGGGTGGCGCAGGTGACCAGCAAAATCGTCTTCGCCGATCCTAACAATCAGCAGGCGCGTCATCTGGAAGCCGACGCCCTGGAGCAGCTCGGGTATCAGGCGGAAGCCGGGACCTGGCGCAACTTCTACCTCACCGGCGCTCAGGAGCTGCGTAACGGCGTGCAGAAACTGCCTACGCCGAACACCGCCAGCCCGGATACCGTGCGGGCGATGACGCCGGAAATGTTCTTCGATTACCTCGGGGTGCATCTCAACGGCGAAAAAGCCGGGGCGGCTAAAGCGGTCTTTAACATCGACCTGGGTAAAGACGGCGGCAAGTACAAACTGGAGCTGGAAAACGGCGTGCTTAACCATACCGCCAATGCGGTAGCCGACAACGCTGACGCCAGCATCTCGCTCAGCCGCGACACCCTGAATAAGATCATCCTGAAACAGGAGACGCTGCAGCAAGCTCAGGCTAATGGCGAGGTTAACATTAGCGGCAATGGCGCTAAGCTCGATGAAATGCTGAGCTACATGGACACCTTTGCCTTCTGGTTCAACATCGTCACCCCGTAAGCGCAACGCGCCGAACGCCCCCCGCCGCCCGTCAGGCCGCAGGGGGGCGTTATCTTCAGGCAAACACGCCCGAGGGTTTGCCATCCCCCCGCCAGCGGCTCAAAATACGCTGAGGACAACTTTATGCGCGGAGGTATTTATGGCGCTTTATCACCATGCGCTGGTACTGATCAACAGCAGTCAGGACGGCGTCCCGCTGCTCGAGCATGCCGCCAGAATGGCAGAAGAGAACGGCATGCGCATCACCATCGCCCACATCAGCACCGACTACCGGGCGCTGAACTATGTTTCCGACAGCCTGCGCGACGATCAGGTCTCGCAGGAGGTGATCCAGGCCAAAGCCCTGCTCAACGAGCTGGCCTGCACCGTCTCCCTGCCGGTGGATACTCTCTCGCTGGTGACCACTCGCCGGTTTGAAGATGTCGAAGCCTGCATTCGACAGCGGCAGATCGATTTAATTATTGCCGGGCACCATAACAGGCTGCTGGGCGTCCTCTCCTCACACTCGCTGGAGTACATCAACCACTTAACCATAGACGTGCTGATCAAGCACCTGCCCTAGCGCAAGGCGGCCTGTAGCAGGGAAAAACAGTCTTCGATAAGCGGCGGCAGCGCCTGCGGCCCGCGCATCAGGGCCACCGTGCGGGTCAACGCCGGCTGCTGCAGCTGCGCGACCTTGAGCGCCGGGTCCTGCAGATGGGTGGTGTACAGCTCCGGCAGAATCGCCACCGCTAAGCGCGAGCGTACCAGGCCATACAGGGTTTCGATATAGTCCACCTGGTAGCGGGTGGTCAGCGTCAGGCGATGGCTCTCCACTAATGCCGCCACCAGCCGCTGGATATTGCCCTTCGAGAACACGGCAATGTCCCGCCCCACCAGCTGTTTCCACGGCAGATGCGCCTGCGCGGCCAGCGGATCGTCGCGGTGCAGCACCGCCACGAAGGGATCGTCGCGCAGCGGATAGACCAGCAATTCCGCGGGCAGTGAGCTGTCGATCGCCCCGATGCCGAAATCAATCTCGCCACGCTGCAGCGCCAGGATAAGCGCATCGTTGGTCTGATCGTGAAATTCAATGCGCAGGCGGGGAAAGGCCTGGGCCAGGGTCTGCGGCAGCAGCGGAAACAGCAGCGAACTGACCGACGGCACCAGGCCGATGCGCACCGTCCCGTCGCCGCCCGCCTCGACGATCTGCTGCATATCGAAAAAGGCCGCCTGCGCCACGCTGAGGATCCGCTGGGCGTGGGGTAAAATCGCCGCCCCCAGCTCAGTCAGGGTGACCGCCGAAGCGGTGCGGTTGACCAGCTTGCCGCCGAGCACCGTTTCAATCTGCCGCAGGGCGCTGCTCAGCGCCGGCTGGCTAATCGCCAGCCGACTGGCGGTATCGGTAAAATGGCGCAGCTGGGCCAGGGTGACGAAATACTGAAGCTGTTTAAGTGAGAGCGCGGGCAGCCGCTGCCAGGGTTCTTTCATTATCGGGTTCGCTACGGTGGTCCTGCACAATAACCCGAGCTTATCGGGTGATAAATTTATTCATCTGGGCAAACGTTTGCTGTGCCCCTAGAGTATCCGCATTATCCTTGTGCCGGAGTGGTTATGTCCAGCAATGCTCAAGTCCGCCGTCGCGCCGTACAGGCCGCGCGCGGCGAATCCCCGTTTGATCTGCTGCTGGTCGATGCGCAGATCGTCGATATGGCCACGGGCGAAATTCGCCCCGCTGACGTCGGTATCGTCGGCGAGATGATCGCCAGCGTCCACCCCCGCGGCAGCCGCGCCGACGCCCATAAAGTGCGTTCCCTGGCCGGTAGCTACCTGTCGCCCGGCCTGATGGACACCCACGTGCACCTCGAAAGCTCGCATCTGCCACCCGAACGCTACGCCGAAATCGTCCTCACCCAGGGCACCACCGCGGTGTTCTGGGATCCGCATGAGCTGGCGAATGTCCTCGGCGTCGAGGGCGTGCGCTACGCGATAGACGCCAGCCGCCACCTGCCGCTGCAGGTGATGGTCGCCGCGCCGTCGAGCGTCCCCTCCACCCCCGGCCTCGAAATGTCCGGCGCCGATTTCGCCGGCGCGGAAATGGAGACCATGCTCGGCTGGCCGGAAGTGCGCGGCGTGGCGGAAGTGATGGATATGCACGGCGTGCTGCACGGCAGCGAGCGGATGCAGGAGATTGTCCAGGCCGGTCTCAACAGCGGCAAACTGATTGAAGGCCATGCCCGCGGCCTGAGCGGCGCCGACCTGCAGGCCTACCTCGCCGCCGGCGTCACCTCCGATCATGAACTGACCTCGGCGGACGACGCGCTGGAAAAACTGCGCGCCGGACTGACGATCGAGATCCGCGGCTCGCACCCCTATCTGCTGCCGGATATCGTCGCGGCGTTGAAAACGCTGCCGCACCTCTCCTCGCAGATCACCGTCTGCACCGATGACGTGCCGCCGGATATGCTGCTGGAGAAAGGCGGGATCATCGCCCTGCTCAACCTGCTGATCGAGCACGGTTTACCGGCGGTCGACGCGCTGCGTTTCGCCACCCTCAACGCCGCTATTCGTCTGCAGCGCCACGATCTCGGGCTGATTGCCGCCGGGCGACGCGCCGACCTGGTGGTGTTTGACTCCCTGGAAAAACTGGCGGCCCGCGAAGTCTATATTGGCGGGGAACGGCTGGCCCATGCCGGCCGCCTGCTGAAGCCGATCGCCCCGGCGCCGGGCGTAACGCCGCCGCGCGATACCTTACAGATAGCCCCCCTCGCCGCCGATGACTTTATCCTGCGCATCAAGGGCATTCGCCACGGCGTCGCCCGCCTGCGCCATATCCGCGGCGCGCGCTTCACCCAGTGGGGAGAGGTCGAGGTGCAGATCCGCGACGGCCAGGTCCAGCTGCCCGCCGGCTTCAGCCTGATCTGGGTAAAGCACCGCCACGGCCGCCATCAGGCGACGCCGCAAATCGCCCTGCTTGAAGGCTGGGGCGAGCTGCGCGGCGCCATCGCCACCAGCTACTCCCACGACTCACACAATCTGGTGGTGCTCGGGCGCGATGCTGAGGATATGGCGCTGGCGGCCAACCAGCTTATCGCCTCCGGCGGCGGGATGGCGCTGGCGCAACAGGGCGAGATCCTCGCCCATGTGGCGATGCCGATTGCAGGCATGCTGTCGGATTTGCCGGCCGCCGAGCTGGCGCGTCAGTTCCGCGAGCTGCGCGATCTGAGCAGCAGAGTCGCTGACTGGGAGCCGCCGTACCGGGTCTTCAAGGCTATTGAAGGCACCTGTCTTACCTGTAACGCCGGGCCGCATTTAACCGATTTGGGTCTCACCGACGGCGGCAGCCGCCAGATAGTCGACCCGTTGATAGCCTGCCGGGAGACCCCGGCGCCAACGCCTCACAACAATAATCCTCAGGGAGCCTGAGCATGGCCGATAACACACTTCACTCTTCCGCCCGCGATAACTGGCTGGAGCGCCGCTTTGCGCTGCGCTCGCGCGGCGGCACGCTACGCACTGAATGCCTGGCCGGGATCACCGGTTTCCTCGCCGCCGCCTATTTACTGGTGGTCATCCCGGGACTGCTGGCGATCGGCGGGATGGACAAAGGCGCCGCCACCACCGGCACCATTCTGGTCTTCGTCGTCGGTTCGCTGCTGATGGCGTTTTACGCCAACCTGCCGTTTATCGTCGGCCCGGGCATTGGCGGCTCGGTGCTGGTAGGGGTCACGCTGGCCGGTAGCGAGGGGATTGGCTGGCAGACAGGCCTCGGGATCGCCTGCTGGTCAGGGGTTCTCTTCTTCCTGCTGACCCGCTTTGGCCTGCGCGAAGTGGTCACCCGCTCGGTGCCGCAGTCGATCAAGCTGGGGCTGACGGCCTCCATCGGCCTGTTTGTCGCCGTTCTCGGCTTTCGCAACGCCGGGCTGGTGCTCGCCAATGCGAAAACCAACGCCCTGATGCTCGGCGACTTTCTCGCCCCCGGCGCGCTGGTGGCGCTGTGCGGCCTGTTCCTGGCGATAGCCCTGCAGGCGCGTAAGGTGCCGGGCGCCATTTTGTGGGCCATTCTGTGCGCTACCCTGGTGGGGATCCCGTTCGGCGTGACCAAACTGCCGACGCATTTTATCGATGTCCCCCACTCGCTGGCGCCGGTGCTGGGACAGGTCGACCTGCTGGGGGCGTTAAACATCGCCTTCCTGCCGTTCCTGTTCGTCTTTTTCGCTTCTGAGTTTTTCTCCACCATGGGGACGACGCTGGCGGTGGGCGGCGAGGCAGGTCTGCTGGATGAAGAAGGCAACATGCCGCAGATTAATCGCCCGTTTATGGTCGATTCGATTGCTGCGGCGCTCGGCCCGTGGGTGGGGATTCCGGCGGCAACGGCGCTGATCGAGTCCTCGGCGGCAGCGGAAGCCGGCGGCAAAACCGGCCTCACCGCGCTGTCGGCGGCGGTGATGTTCCTGCTGATGCTGCTGTTCACGCCGGTGGCGCTGATGATCCCGAAGGAGGCCACCGCCCCGGCGCTGATCCTGATCGGCCTGAACATGTTCAGCGGCCTGCGCAAAGTGGATCTCGGCAACTTCACCGACGGCCTGCCGGTACTGATGATGGTGATGATCACCCTCATCGCCAACAGCTTCGGCACCGGTATCGCCGGCGGGCTGCTGTTTTACATTGTGATCAAGGCCATCGCCGGCAAGTGGCGGGAAATCCCGATTGGCCTGTGGGTGCTGGCCGTCCCGCTGGTCTACTACTTCGCGACCTTAGTCAGACATTAAGCCCTTCACAATGTGCTTTCACCTCTTCATATAACAAACGCACCGCGGCAGAGAGCTGCTTGCGGTGCGGACAAATCAGGTTTAACGGCACCATATCCCCCTGGTAACGCGGTAGCAGGCGCCGCAGGCGGCCCGCCCGCAGATCGTCGCTGACGTCGAGCATCGATTTATAGGCAATGCCCTCCCCGGCCACCGCCAGCCGCCGGATCACCTCCGCGTCGTCGCTCATCACCGTGCCGGAGACCTTCTGCTGCTGAACTTCTCCGTCGAGGCTCAGTGACCAACGGTCGAACGGGCGGCCGCGCAAAATGTAGATCAACGCATTGTGCTGGCCGAGCTCCTGAAGGGTCTGCGGCTCGCCGTGGCGGGGGATCCACTCTGGGGAGGCCACCAGCACCCGACGATTTTCCGGCGCCACCGGCAGCGAAATAAACGAGGCGTCATCGTTATTGCCATAGCGGAACGCGACGTCCACCGGATCTTTAAACACGTCGGTCAGCTGGTCGGAAAAGAGCAGCCGCAGGCGCAGCGCCGGATGGCGTTGCCGAAAGTCGCGGAACAAGGTCAGGAGCAGGTTACGCCCGAGGTCTGACGGCACGGCAATCTGCAGCATGCCGCGAATTTCATCATCCGGGGTCTGGATCTTCTGCAGGCCGGCCTCGAGGGTATCGAGCATCTGGGTGGCATACGGCAGCCAGGTCTCCCCCTCCGGCGTCAGGCGCAGGCTGCGGGTCGAGCGGGCGAACAGGCGAATATTGAGGATCGTCTCCAGACGTTTAATCGCCGCGCTCACCTGCGCCGGCTGCTGCCCCGCCTCGCGCGCGGCGTCGCTAAAACTGCCCAGTGCCGCGGCGCGGACAAATAAGGTCAGATCTTCCAGCCTGAACATGCCGATTCTCCCCTGCTTCAGATTGCTCCCAAAATACGCATCACCGTCGCTGCAACGCAAGCAGCGCAGGACTTGCGCCGTGTTTTGCTTACACTTTTTAAAAATCCAGTGCTTGCCATTTCAGCAACGCATCAGGAATGATACGAGGCTGCTATTTTGAGTCCAGGTAATATTGAGGAAATTATGCGTAAAACAAAAATGATGCTTCTGGGCGTACTCCTTGCCACCGCTGGCGCCAGCTGGACGGCTTCTGCCGCGGGGATCGATCAGTATGCGCTGAAAGAGTTCACCGCCGACTTCACCCAGTTTCACATTGGCGACACCGTTCCGGCGATGTACCTCACCCCGGAATACAACATCAAAGGCTGGCAGCAGCGTAATCTGCCCGCGCCGGACGCCGGCAGCCACTGGACCTATATGGGCGGTAACTACGTGCTGATCACCGACACCGAAGGCAAAATCCTCAAGGTGTACGATGGCGAGATCTTCTATCATCGCTGATCCGCTCAATATCCGCATCCGCCCCGGCGAACCAGCGGACTCTCCGGCGCTGCGCCAGCTCTTCCTGCGGGCGCGCAGTGTATCGTGGACCTGGCTTCCCTCCACGACCTGGCGGCTGGAAGATTTCGATGCCGCCACCGCGGATGAACAGCTGTGGGTCGCGGAATGCGACGGCCTGCCGGTGGGCTTTGCCGCCGTATGGACCGCCGATAATTTCCTTCACCATCTGTTCGTCGACCCGGACTGGCAGGGCAAACATATCGGCAGCGCGCTGCTGGCGCAGGTCGAACGGACCTTTACCGCCAGCGGGACGCTGAAGTGCCTGATGGAAAATAAAAACGCCCTGCGCTTCTACCAGCGTCACGGCTGGACCATCGAAGCACAGGGCGCCTCGCCCGAGGGCGGATACTGGCTGATGCGCTCGCCGCGGCCTTAAACGGCGCGGAAGGCAATCTCACCCGGGATCACTTCTCCCTGCCAGTACATCTGGGCCGCCACCCGGCCCGCCAGCTGGCGGTAAATGTCGGTAAATTCGCTTTCCGGACGCGCCACCACCGTCGGCGTGCCGTTATCCAGATCTTCCCGCAGCGTAATATGCAGCGGCAGCTGGCCCAGCAGCTGGGTGTGGTATTTCTCGGCCAGTTTTTGCGCGCCGCCGGTGCCGAAGATCGGCTCGTGGTGCCCGCAGTTGCTGCAGATATGCATGCTCATGTTTTCCACGATCCCCAGCACTGGCACTTCCACTTTCTCGAACATCACGATGCCCTTTTTGGCGTCGATCAGCGCGATGTCCTGCGGCGTGGTGACCACCACCGCGCCGGTGACCGGAATGTTCTGAGCCAGCGTCAGTTGAATGTCGCCAGTGCCCGGCGGCATATCCAGCACCAGGTAATCCAGATCCGGCCACAGGGTCTCCTGCAGCATCTGCATCAGCGCCTTGCTGGCCATCGGGCCGCGCCAGACCATGGCGTTGTCGTCAGTCACCAGGTAGCCGATGGAATTGGTGGCCAGCCCGTACTTCATGATCGGCGCCATATGGGTGCCGTCCGGCGAGGTCGGGCGGCTGTCCTCCGCGCCAAGCATGGTGGGAATCGACGGGCCGTAGATATCGGCATCCAGAATGCCCACCTTCGCCCCTTCCGCGGCGAGTGCCAGCGCCAGGTTTACCGCCGTGGAGGATTTACCGACGCCGCCTTTCCCGGAGCTGATGGCGATAATGTTCTTCACGCCGTTGATCCCGGGCTGGTTTTTCACGCGCTTGAGGGTGGCGATGCTGTGGGTCAGCTTCCAGTCGATAGCCTTCGCGCCAGTGATGCGCAGCAGCTCGGCGCTGCACTGCTCTTTCAGCGCTTCGAAGGCGCTGCTCCAGACGAACGGCATCTGCAGCTCAATATGAATGGTATCATCCAGCCAGGCGACATGGTGCAGCGCCTTGAGGGTGGTGAGGTTATGCTTCAGGGTTGGGTGCTGGAAATTGGCCAGCGTCCCGGCGACCATCGCACGTAGGCGCTCGGGGGATTTGGCCTGGGATTGCGAATTCATCCCGACTCCTTTGTTGTTTTGAGATGCTTTCAGTAATCACAGAGTTTATCACAGGTAAGGATTATCCATATATGGGCAGCCATTTATGGCGCACCCACAGCCCTTTTGGTAATATCGGAAGCCCTTTTTACAACAGAAGATGTAATGCTCACTATGACTCAAGTCGCGAAGAAAATTCTGGTAACGTGCGCCCTGCCGTACGCCAACGGCTCCATCCACCTCGGCCACATGCTGGAGCACATCCAGGCTGATGTCTGGGTCCGTTACCAGCGAATGCGCGGCCATGAAGTCAACTTCATCTGCGCCGACGACGCCCACGGCACGCCGATTATGCTCAAGGCGCAACAGCTCGGTATCACTCCGGAGCAGATGATTGGCGAGATGAGTCAGGAGCATCAGACCGATTTTGCCGGCTTCGACATCAGCTACGACAACTATCACTCGACGCACAGCGATGAGAACCGCGAGCTGTCGGAGCTGATCTACACTCGTCTGAAAGAGAACGGCTTTATCAAAAACCGTACCATCTCTCAGCTCTACGATCCGGAAAAAGGCATGTTCCTGCCGGACCGTTTTGTGAAAGGCACCTGTCCGAAGTGTAAATCTCCAGACCAGTACGGCGATAACTGCGAAGTGTGCGGCGCGACTTACAGCCCTACCGAGCTTATCGACCCGAAATCGGTGGTCTCCGGCGCCACGCCGGTGATGCGTGACTCCGAACATTTCTTCTTCGACCTGCCGTCATTCAGCGAAATGCTGCAGGCGTGGACCCGCAGCGGCGCGCTGCAGGAGCAAGTGGCGAACAAAATGCAGGAGTGGTTTGAGTCCGGCCTGCAGCAGTGGGACATCTCCCGCGATGCGCCGTACTTCGGCTTCGAAATTCCGAACGCGCCGGGCAAATACTTCTACGTCTGGCTGGACGCGCCGATCGGCTACATGGGCTCCTTCAAGAACCTGTGCGACAAGCGCGGCGACACCACCAGCTTCGACGAATACTGGAAGAAAGACTCCACGGCCGAGCTGTATCACTTTATCGGCAAGGACATCGTCTACTTCCACAGCCTGTTCTGGCCGGCGATGCTGGAAGGCAGCAACTTCCGTAAGCCGACCAACCTGTTCGTGCACGGCTACGTGACGGTCAACGGCGCGAAGATGTCCAAGTCGCGCGGGACCTTTATCAAGGCCAGCACCTGGTTAAATCATTTCGACGCTGACAGCCTGCGCTACTACTACACCGCCAAGCTCTCTTCGCGCATCGATGACATCGACCTCAACCTGGAAGACTTTATCCAGCGCGTGAATGCCGACATCGTCAACAAGGTGGTTAACCTCGCCTCGCGCAACGCCGGCTTTATCAGCAAGCGTTTTGACGGCGTGCTGGCCGCTGAGCTGGCCGACCCGGCGCTGTACAAAACCTTCACCGACGCGGCGGAAAGCATCGGCGAAGCGTGGGACAGCCGCGAGTTCGGTAAGGCCATCCGCGAAATCATGGCGCTCGCCGACGTGGCCAACCGCTATGTCGATGAGCAGGCGCCGTGGGTGGTGGCGAAACAGGAAGGCCGCGACGCCGACCTGCAGGCCATCTGCACCATGGGTCTGAACATGTTCCGCGTGCTGATGACCTGGCTGAAACCGGTCCTGCCGCAGCTGGCCGCGCGTGCGGAAGCGTTCCTCAACAGCGAGCTGAGCTGGGACGCCATTCAGCAGCCGCTGCTGGCGCATAAGGTCAATCCGTTTAAGGCGCTGTACAACCGCATCGAGATGAAACAGGTGGAAGCCCTGGTTGAAGCGTCAAAAGAAGAGGTGAAAGCCGCAGCTGCGCCAGTGACCGGCCCGCTGGCGGACGATCCGATTCAGGACACCATCACCTTTGATGATTTCGCCAAAGTCGATCTGCGCGTGGCGCTGATTGAGAACGCGGAATTTGTTGAAGGCTCCGACAAGCTGCTGCGCCTGACGCTGGATCTGGGCGGCGAGAAACGTAACGTCTTCTCCGGCATCCGCTCCGCTTATCCGGATCCGCAGCCGCTGATTGGCCGCCTGACGGTGATGGTCGCCAACCTGGCGCCGCGCAAAATGCGCTTCGGTATCTCGGAAGGGATGGTGATGGCCGCCGGCCCTGGCGGGAAGGATATCTTCCTGTTAAGCCCTGACGACGGCGCCAGGCCGGGTCAGCAGGTGAAATAATAAAAAAGCCGGATTAACCATCCGGCTTTTTTTTGCCCGGCGGCGCTGCGCTTGCACGGGCCTACGGGTTATGTAGACCGGGTAAGGCGAAACCGCCACCCGGCAAAAATCACGGTTTCGGGTGATGCACCCGCTGGGTCAGCCCGCGCAGGAAATTGCGCAGAAACTGGTCGCCGCACTCGCGGTAGTTTTTGTGGTCAGGCGATCGCATCATGGCGGTCACTTCCGGCACTGACACGCGGTATTTCTGCTCGCTCATGATCGCCACAATATCGTCCGTTTTCAGCGAGAAGGCGATCCGCAGCTTTTTCAGCACCGTGTTGTTATTCACCCGACGCTCCAGCGCTAACTCCGGCGCCGAATCGTCTTTGCCGCGCTTGTCATAGATAAGGCCGTTGAGGAAACCCGACAGAATAATGTCCGGGCAGCGGACAAAGCCCTCTTCATCCTCTTTCGTTGTCCAGGTGTCGAAGCTGGCGGAGGTGGATTCCATCGCGGATAGCGCAAGAATGCGCACCATATCGTTATTATTGACTTTCAGGGTGTAGCGCAGGCTACGAAGAATATCATTACTGAGCATGAGTGCCTTTTACTGTCGATGATGCAATGGGGCGCAGTGTAGCAGCTTTACAGGCCAATCGCCTCTTTCAGGCTTTTTAAATAGCGTCGGCTCACTGGCACCGTTTGCCCGGCGCGCATTAGCAGCTCCGCCTGACCATTCTCCTCCAGGCGAATCTCCTTCAGGTGCGCCATATTCACCAGATACTGGCGATGGCAGCGCAGCAGCGGCGTGCGGCTCTCAAGGGTGCGCAGGGTCAGCTCGGTAAACCCTTCCTTGCCCTCGCGGTCGGTCACGTAGATGCCGCTCATCCGGCTGCTGACGAAGGCTACATCCTCCATCTGCAGCAGCCAGATACGGCTGTGACCGGTACAGGGTATGTATTTCAGCGTCTGCTGAGCATCATCCAGCAGCGACACATCCTGCAGATTACGCTCCTGGCGCAGGCGGGCGAGGGTTTTCTCCAGCCGGGCAGCTTCAATCGGCTTAAGCAGATAATCAAAAGCGTGCTCCTCAAAGGCTTTCACCGCGTATTCATCAAAGGCGGTGAGAAACACAATATAGGGGCGGTGCTCCGGGTCGAGCATCCCGACCATCTCCAGACCGCTGATGCGCGGCATCTGGATGTCGAGAAACAACACGTCGGGACGCAGTTTATGTACCGTGCCAATCGCCTCCACCGCGTTGCCGCACTCGCCGACGATCTCGATATCGCGCTGTGTCTCCAGCAATATACGTAGGTTTTCCCGCGCCAGCGGCTCATCATCGACGATCAATACTCTCAGCATGCATTCTCCTCCAGGGGCAGACGTAGGGTGACACGGGTAAAGCGCTCCGGCTCGCAGGTGACGCTGATGCCGCAGTCGGCGCCAAAACGCGCCCGCAGCCGCCTGTCCACCAGATTCATCCCCAGCCCGCTGGCCTGAGGGTTGGCCTGGTACAGCCCGGCGTTATCTTCGATATCCAGCTGCAGCCAGCGATCGTCCTGGCTGGCGCGAATGGTAATTTCGCCGACGCCTAGATGCTGCGATGTGCCATGCTTAATGGCGTTCTCCACGATCGGCTGCAGGGTAAAGGCCGGCAGCTGGTGATGCGCCAGCCCTTCCGGCACCGCCATCTGGATCTGCAGGTTAGCCTGAAAGCGGGCCTTCTCAATCTGCAGATAGGCGTTAACATGCTCTATCTCATCGGCGAGGGTGACGATTTCCGTCGGCCGCTTCAGGTTCTTGCGAAAGAAGGTCGACAGATACTGCACTAGCTGGCCGGCCTGCTCGCTGTCGCGACGGATCACCGCCTTCAGGGTGTTGAGCGCGTTAAACAGGAAGTGCGGGTTAACCTGGGCATGCAGGAGCTTGATTTCGGATTGCGTCAGCAGCGCCTTCTGCCGCTCGTACTGCCCGGCGAGGATCTGCGCCGACAGCAGCTGAGCAATACCCTCTCCGAGGGTGCGGTTGATCGAACTGAACAGACGGTTTTTCGCCTCATACAGTTTGATGGTGCCGATCACCCGCTGGTTCTCACCGCGTAAGGGGATCACCAGCGTCGATCCCAGCTTACAGTGCGGATGAATCGAGCAGCGGTAGGGCACCTCGTTGCCGTCGGCATACACCACCTCCCCGGTCTCAATCGCCCGTTGCGTATACGACGAGGAGATAGGTTTGCCCGGCAGATGGTGGTCGTCGCCGATGCCGGTAAACGCCAGCAGCTTGTCGCGATCGGTGATCGCCACCGCGCCGATATCCAGCTCCTGGATAAGCACCTGGGCCACCTTCATGCTGTTCTCTTCGTTGAACCCCTGACGCAGGATCCCCTCGGTGGACGCCGCCACCTTCAGCGCCGTGGCGGAAAAAGCGGAGGTGTACTTCTCGAACATCGCCCGCTTGTCCAGCAGAATGCGCATAAACAGCGCCGCACCGACGGTATTGGTCACCATCATCGGCGCGGCAATGCTCTGCACCAGATGCAGGGCGTCCTGGAACGGGCGGGCAATCAGCAGAATGATCATCATCTGCACCAGCTCGGCCACGAAGGTGATCGCCCCGGCGGTGAGCGGGCTAAAGACTTTGTCCGGCCGGCCGCGTTTGACCAGCACGCTGTGCACCAGACCGCCCAGTAGCCCCTCGACGATGGTGGAGACCATGCAGCTTAAGGCGGTCATCCCCCCCAGCGAGTAGCGGTGCAGTCCGCCGGTCAGCCCCACCAGCCCGCCGACCACCGGGCCGCCGAGCAGGCCGCCCATCACGGCGCCGATGGCGCGGGTGTTGGCGATAGAGTCTTCGATATGCAGACCAAAATAGGTCCCCATAATGCAAAAAATGGAGAAGGTGACGTAGCACAGCAGCTTGTGCGGCAGGCGAACGGTGACTTGCATCAGGGGGATAAACAGTCGGGTTTTGCTCATCAACCACGCGATGACCAAAAATACGCACATCTGCTGAAGCAGCAGCAACACCAGATCAAACTCGTACATACCCGCAAACCACACATTTCAGAAAGCGCGTACCATACCCTGACTGGCGAAAACTTTCTTTGAAGCCCTGCATAAAAATGAAAAATGACGGGCAGGATCACACTTTTTTGCGGCGCGTTGCTCAGCCAAATAGGCAAAAAGCCCGGCGCGGCGCGCTAAACCGCAATTAATGTTTCATTAACACCTGCGCTTCACCGTATAATCCCCCTGTTAACATCAGGAGCCTATTATGAAGCCAGCGAAAATTGCGGTGATTACCCTGTTCTTATTTATGGCCATCAGCGGCATCGGCGGCGTGATGCTGGCCGGTTATTCATTTATTGTTCGCGGTGGTGTCGGCTGATTCGCCGGTTCAGCCGTTCAAACCCCCGGTCGACGATAATCGCCGCCAGCGCCACCAGCAGCGCCCCCTGAATCACATAAGCGGTATTAAATCCGCTGAGGCCGATAACAATCGGCGTGCCGAGCGTATTCGCGCCGACGGTTGAAGCAATGGTCGCCGTACCGATATTGACGATGGTCGAGGTACGAATTCCGGCCAGCATCACCGGCGCCGCCAGCGGCAGCTCAACTTTTATCAGCCTCTGCCAGCCGGTCATCCCCATTCCCTGAGCGATAGCTAAAACACCGGACGGTACCGCCCCAATCCCGGCCAGCGTGCCCTGCAAAACCGGTAAGATGCCGTACAGCACCAGCGCAATAAGCGCGGGCTGCCAGCCAAACCCCAGCACCGGAACCGCAATCGCCAGCACCGCGACCGGCGGAAACGTCTGCCCCATTGCGGCAATCGTCTCCACCAGCGGGCGAAACTCATGCCCCGCCGGACGGGTGACCGCAATCCCGGCGACGACGCCCACCACCGTAGCCGCGAGGCTGGAGAGCGCCACCAGCCAAAAGTGCGCCAGGGTAAGAGAAACAAAACTCTCCTGTTGATAAACCGGACGCGGCAGTTCGGGAAACAGCGCGCTGAACAGCGGCGCGCTGTAGGGCAACGCCAGCAGCAGCGCGATAAACATGGCGCTGAGCCACAGCAGCGGATCACGCAGCACCTTCACGCCGGGCCTCCTCGCGCAGCAGGTCGGCAAAATGCAGCGTCCCGCAGGCCTCTCCCTGCTCATCGACCACCGGCAGCACCTCGCGGCGATGAGCAACGAACTGCGACAGCGCCTCGCGCAGGGTCATCGTCACGTTCAACGCGTCCCCCGCCAGGCGCTCATCGCGGCGCAGATAATCACTCACGCCGCGTAGCGACAGCAGGCGCACGCCCAGTTCGCTACGGCCAAAGAACGTCTCCACAAACGCATTTTTTGGCTCCAGCAGCATCTGCAGCGGCTCGCCCTGCTGTACCACTTCGCCGCCGTCCATCAACACCAGATGGTCCGCCAGCCGCAGCGCCTCATCGATATCGTGAGTCACCAGCACAATCGTGCGTCCCAGCAGACGATGAATGCGGATCATCTCCTGCTGCAAGGCTTCGCGCGTCACCGGATCGAGCGCGCCGAAGGGTTCATCCAGCAGCAGCACCTTCGGGTCACCCACAAGGGTACAGGCGAGCCCCAGTTTTTGCTTCATACCGCCGGAGAGCTTGCCCGCCAGCCGTTCGGTGAACGGGCCAAGGGCGGTAAAATCCAGCAGGCGGTCGAAAATTTTCTTCCGTGCCTCGCCGGTGACGCTGCGCAGGTCGGCGTACAGGGTCAGGTTTTCCATCACCGTCAGATCTTCATACAGGCCGAACTTCTGCGGCATATAGCCGAGCACCGCGTGCAGAGCGCTGTTGTCTTTTAGCGGATCAAAGCCGATCACCCTGGCGCTGCCCTCATCAGGCTTGAGCAACCCGGCGAGCATCCGCATCAGGGTGGTTTTCCCTGCGCCGTCGGGGCCTACCAGCCCGGTGACGTAGCCGGCGCGGATCGTACAGGTCAGCGGCGCCACCGCTGGCCTGTCCATCCCGGAGAAACGGCGGCTCAGGCCGTTTAAGGCGATGACGGCCTCACTCATGTCCGTTCCCGTGGTTAAAGGAGACGGTCACCGGCATCCCCTGGCGCAGGGCGCCGTCGGCATCGGTCACCACAATACGCAGACGATAAACGAGGTCGGTACGCAGATCCGGCGTTTCAACGGTCTTCGGCGTGAACTCAGCGCTTGGCGAGACAAAGCCGATTTTGCCGTGATAGGGCTTATCCGGCCGGCTGTCGGTATAGAGCAACACCTCTTGTCCCGGCTGCGCCTGGCCGAGGTTTGTCTCATCAACGTAGGCCCGGACCCATACCGGATGGGTTAATGACAGCGTCAGCACCGTGCTGCCGGCGTTGAGCATGGTGCCGGGCTCGACGGCGCGGGTCATCAGCGTGCCGTCGGAAGGGGCGGTCAGCACCGTATCGTGCAGGTCCAGTTTGGCCTGCGCCAGCGCTGCCTGCGCCTGTTCGAGGCTGGCTTTGGCCTGGGCTATCTCCTGCGGACGGTTGCCGGCGCGGTATTGACGCAGTTTATCCTGCGCTGACTTCAGCGTTGCCTGCGCCTGGTCGCGCGAGGAGCGGGCGTTCTCCAGATCGTTGGCGGAAATGGCGCTGCTGGCGCGTAAACCCAGCTGGCGCTGATAAAAGTTTTGCGCGTAGTCGTAAGCGGCCTGCGCCTGATTTACCGCCGCCGCGGCCTGGGCAATCTCTTCCGAGCGGTAGCCGGCCATCATCAGGTCATACTGCGCCTGGGCGGTGGAGACGTTGGCCTGCGCCTGCAGCAGGGCGTTTTCATAGGGAGCTCGGTCAAGCGCGCCGAGGGTTTGCCCGGCGCGGATGCTGTCGCCTTCGTCGACGGTCAGCGAGGCCAGCCTGCCGCCGACGCGGAAGCTCATATTGACGGTGCGGATATCGACATTGCCATACAGGGTCAGCGGCTGCTGCCGGCTGCTCTGGTACCACCACCAGCCGCCGCCCAGCGCGGCGAGAAGAATCACGATCAGCAGAATGACGACGACGGGTTTTTTCATCAGCCCAAACTCCTTTGCGATAACCCATGCAGGATGAAATCGATATGACAGGTAATGACCTCAAAAATCTGTTCGGTTTTTTGCGCGTCAAACTGCGTCCAGCCGGTGCGCAGCAGGATAGTTTCACGCCCGAGACGGAAAGCGAGCACCTCGCCCAGCAGGGCGTGGGTATGAAGGATCATTTGCGTATCACCGGCATCGCGGCCGGTCCAGGCGGCGATTAGCCGGGTGAGATAGTGGTGCAGGGGGGCGATCACCTGCTGGTGGATCAGATTGTACGCAGCGGTGGGCGCCAGCTGTTCCCGGGAAATAAATTTGCTCAAGTTGACCGTATCCTCCTGGGTCAGCAGCAGGATCATGTTATGGCAGGCGCTGAGGATAAGGGCGCGGATCGCCTGGCGATCCGGCGACTCTCCGGCGAGCAGAGCCTCCGCCGCTTCGGCGTGCGGGCGAAAATTGTCACCGATAAAATCGGCGATCCACTGGCCGCAGGCGAGATACAGGTCGTCTTTCGAGCCAAAATAGTAGGTGATAGCGGCGATATTCTGCCCGGCCTGGGCGGCGATGTCGCGGGTGGTGGCGTGCTGGCCATACTCGCCAAACTGGGCGATAGCGGCCGCGATAAGCTGACTTTTTGCCTGTTCGCCTTTACTGGTCATCGCGCTCTTAAAAATTAATCAATCGATTGATTAACTTTAGGCGTCGACTGGCGCTTTGTCCACCCGCCAGGGCTAAATATGAAAGCCGTCTTCCTCTAGCTCCCCGGCGACCCAGGCGAAGAAGCGCTGCACTTTTTCCTTCTGTTCATTAGCGTGGGGAAGGACGAAGTGGTGCGCGCCGACCGGCATGCTCCGTTCGTCGGCAAACACCGGCGTCAGCTGTCCCTGGCGCACATGGCCGCCGGCCAGCAGATTGCTTTCCAGGATCACCCCCATCCCCATCCGGGCCGCCTCGATGCTCATGTACGACCGGTCGAAATTAAAAATAAAGTTTTTGTGCCAGCCGCGGACCTTGTGCCACGACAGCCAGTTGCTCCAGTTAATTAAGGTGCTGTCGGAATGGATCAGATCGCAGGCCAGCAGATCTTCCGGGGCGTGAACCGCATGGCGGGTTAAATAAGAGGCGGCGCTGTAGGGCAGGACGCACTCATTTTTAATGGTTCTGACCAGCAGCGTCGGCCACTGCGACAGCCCGTGGCGAATATCGATATCAATATTATCCCGGGAAAACTGAATGCTTTCGTAAGAGCAGGTGAGGCTGATTTTTAGCTCCGGCCACGCCTGACGGAATTTATCCAGCCGCGGCATTAGCCACAGCAGGCCGAAGCTCGGCGCCGAGTGAATGCGTAAATAATCCTGATGAATATCGTTGATCACCTGGCTGGTGGCCTGGCCAATCATATTCAGCGCTCCGGAGACCTCTTTAAGATATTTTTCTCCCACCGTGGTTAACATCACGCCTTTGCTGCTGCGGGAAAACAGTTTTTTTCCCAGCAAGTGCTCAAGACTGGCTATCTGATGGCTGACCGCCGAGGCGGTAATGTTGAGATTCTCTGCCGCCAGGTTGAGGCTGCCGGTCGCGGCGACTTCAATAAAAGCCTGGATATTGCGTAAAGAGGGCATCGGCAGATTTTTATTGGGCAGTGGTTGACTCATGGCGGCATCCTGCGCGGGGCGCGAATAAAAGAAAATGGCGAACAGCGTGGCGCAGCCGTGATGAACAGCCCAGGGAAAAGCGAAAAAACCATTTTAATTTGTGATGGGCTTAACAATTTATCTCGTTAAAAGCACGCCTCTCAGTAAACGCTAAAAATTTGCGGGGAGTCACTAACTCAATTTTTCTCAATCATAATTGAGCTTTTTTGAATACCGTTTCATTTTTGGGTTGTTATATTCCCCTCACAGGCCTGATCACAAACTGCGATGCGCTTGGATCGCAATAATAAAACACCTAACCACCTGTTTCGCTGTGCAAAAAGACATGTCTCTCTTGTTGCGCCGGGGCGCGTGAAACGCGGCGACCCAGACGGCAACCTACGGCGAAGTGGATGAGGTATAAGATGAGGAAACCCTATGTCACGTATAGATACGCTGGTCTGTACTGACGCCAGGAAAACAAAATATCGTTTTGTGGTTTTGACGATGATTTTCCTGGTGTATGCCATCAATTACGCCGACAGAACGAATATCGGCGCGGTACTGCCGTTTATCATTGATGAATTTCATATCAATAATTTTGAGGCCGGGGCGATTGCCAGTATGTTTTTCCTCGGCTATGCGGTCAGCCAGATCCCGGCCGGCTTTTTCATCGCCAGACGCGGCACCCGGGGGCTGGTTTCACTATCCATTTTCGGCTTTTCCGCTTTTACCTGGCTGATGGGCACGGTGAGCTCCGTGTTTGGCCTGAAGCTGGTGCGGCTGGGCTTGGGGCTGAGCGAAGGTCCCTGCCCGGTGGGGCTGGCGTCGACGATAAATAACTGGTTTCCGCCGAAAGAGAAAGCCACAGCAACCGGCGTTTACATCGCGGCGACCATGTTTGCGCCGATTATCGTGCCGCCGCTGGCGGTGTGGATTTCGGTGACCTGGGGCTGGCGGTGGGTCTTTTTCTCCTTTGCCATTCCCGGGATCGTGGCGGCGATAGCGTGGTACCTGTTGGTCAAGTCAAAGCCCGCGGAGAGCGGATTTGTATCTCAAAGCGAACTGGCAGAGATCAACGCCGGGCGCGACAGCCATCATAACGACGGTGTACGCGAAAATATATTAATCGCCGATCGCTTCACCTGGCTGGATAAAATTATTCGGGTGAAAAAAATGGCGCCTGTGGATACGGCGAAGGGCTTATTTACCTCAAAAAATATTCTCGGAGACTGCCTGGCCTATTTTATGATGGTCAGCGTGTTATATGGGTTATTAACCTGGATTCCGCTGTATTTAGTGAAAGAGCGCGGTTTCGATGTGATGAGTATGGGCTTCGTAGCCAGTATGCCGTGCATTGGCGGCTTTATTGGCGCGATTGGCGGCGGATGGATTTCGGATAAATTATTAGGCCGCCGGCGCAAACCCACCATGATATTCACAGCGGTATCAACCGTAGTCATGATGTTAATTATGCTAAATATACCGGCAAGCACCCTGGCGGTCTGTATTGGTTTATTCTTTGTCGGTTTCTGTTTGAATATCGGCTGGCCGGCTTTTACCGCCTACGGTATGGCGGTTTCGGATACGAAAACTTATCCCATTGCCTCTTCTATTATAAATAGCGGCGGTAACCTCGGCGGATTTGTAGCGCCGATGGTGGCCGGTTTCTTACTGGATAAGACGGGGAGCTTTAATTCTGTATTTACCTATTTTGGTATCTGCGCCGCATTGGGTTTGGTGGTGATTCTTTTCCTCGATGAGCCACAATAACGAAAATAGATCCTGTTAATTAATATGACGTAATGTCATGGAGTGAAACTATGTTATTAAAAGATAAAGTCGCCATTATTACTGGCGCGGCCTCCGCACGCGGT
>OLGB01001584.1_pt1 | contig 26858 bp, 23 predicted proteins | sample 1605691 | NCBI WGS metagenome assembly OLGB01 (sample SAMEA3888925, study PRJEB22519) | human gut metagenome | biome: human gut; feature: human-associated habitat; material: faeces | place: Denmark | collected 2010 | reverse complement strand
TGCAGCAAAATTTGCCGAAAAGACGTGTGCATATGCTTATGAAGACAGGTTATAAGAATAATGGCAGTTATTTCATCAGCGGGAGCGAACTGCTTGAAAATGCGAAAGAACAGTACATTGACTTTTTAAATTCAGATAAAGATGAGGCAAGCGGCGGCGACTTCGATTTTGATGACTTCACCGATGAAATTGCCGACTATCCCGATACGGACGAAGAACCCGAATCAGAAATTGCGGAAGATACGCAGACAACCAAAGCTGAACCTGCGACAGAAAAAAACGAAGCTCCCAACCCTCAGACGGGTCATTACCCCGTAACGATAGCTTTAGCGGTAATATCCGCCGCGGCGATTTGCGCCGTATGCACAAACAAGCGCCGTTAAAATCGATGTTTTCAGCTTTATTTCAGCTTATTTTCACAAAAGCAACACAAACATACGTTATTATATTAACTGTAGTCGGGAGGGCGCACACACCGACCGGCTGCTTCCTTTCATAGCTTTTATTAAAAGCTTCGGTCATTCACCCCTGTGACCGTGAGCAGCGGCCCGTTTGCCGCAGATAAGAGCATACTTCGGAATATTCTTACCCCGATATTCCGAAGATCCCCCAATAATCCTATATCATAATCTTTGCCCTCGTCCTTACCCCTGACGAGGGCGCTTTCTTTTTTATGGAAGCTTTATTTTAATGCGTAATTATTTTGCTCCGCAATTTTCCACCATCCCCGTAGGGACGGATTCTATATCTGCCCGATGCAAGCCCTATATTTTAGGTAATTTTCTGTAGGGGACGGGTTGCCCGTCCCGCAGTCACCAATACCATTCAAAAGGCAGAACAAAGAACCGTCACCTGCAACAATTTATCTATAATCCCGAAAAATCAATTCACTCGTTGAAATACCGTGAAATACCTTGCCGATTTTATTGACAAAACCGAGCAAAAGCGTTACAATTATAATGGTGAAATATGAGTTTTGACAAACTTTTTACATTGAAAGGATAAATTTTAAAATGAGAAAAGATTACGATGTTGTTGTCATTGGCGCAGGCGCGGCAGGCGTTTTTATGGCTTATGAATTCGTTACGCTCAGAACGAACGCAAAGGTCTGCATGATAGATTCGGGCAAACCTATCTCAAAGAGGATCTGCCCCATTGACGGTAAAAAGATAAAGAGCTGCGTCGGCTGCAAGCCATGCTCGATAATGCACGGCTTCGGCGGCGCAGGCGGACTTTCCGACGGAAAATACAACATCACGAACAGCTTCGGCGGCGACCTTTATCAGCACGTCGGCGCGAAAGAAGCTATCGAGCTTATGGAGTATGTTGACAGCGTGAACCTGCGTATGGGCGGCGGAGATGCGAAGCTTTATTCCACCGTTTCCTCCGATGTAAAGTCGGAAGCGCTCAAATACGATCTTCACCTGCTCGATGCAAAGGTACGTCACCTCGGCACGGACAGAAACCGTGATATTCTTCAGAATATTTATGATTACGTCCGCAACGATGTTGACATTATGTTTGAAACCGTTGCGGAAACAGTTGAAAAGGACGGTGACGGCTACATCGTCCGCACCAATGAGGACGATATCTACTGCAAGCAGGTAGTTATCGCGGCAGGACGTTCGGGTTCAAGGTGGATATCGGGCGTCTGCGACAAATTCGGCATCAAGACACGCAGCAACCGTGTTGATATCGGTGTAAGAGTTGAACTCCCTGCGGCTGTTTTTGAGCATATCACAAAGCAGGTCTACGAGAGCAAGATAGTCTACCGCACCAAGAAATACGGCGACCTTGTAAGAACTTTCTGTATGAATCCTTACGGCGAAGTCGTTGCCGAAAACACGAACGGCATTGTTACCGTTAATGGACACAGCTATTCCAACCCCGAACTCCACACCGAAAACACCAACTTTGCTCTGCTCGTATCGAACAACTTCTCCGAGCCTTTCAAGGACAGCAACGCTTACGGCGAATCTATCGCAAGACTTTCCAATATGCTCGGCGGCGGAATCCTTGTTCAGCGCTTCGGTGACCTTATCGCAGGAAGAAGAACTAACGAGCATCGTTTCAGCCAGATGTTCTTCAACCCGACACTCAAAGCAACTCCGGGCGACCTCAGCCTTGTTATCCCGAAGCGTCAGCTTGACGATATCATAGAGATGATCTACGCTCTCGACAAGATCGCCCCCGGCACTGCCAATGACGACACTCTTCTCTACGGCGTTGAAGTTAAATTCTACAACTCCGTTGTAAAGGTCGATGACAACCTTGAAACCGAATCCAAGGGAATGTATGTCCTCGGCGACGGCTCGGGCGTTACACATTCGCTTTCGCAGGCTTCGGCTTCGGGCGTTTATGCCGCAAGAATAATCGACAGGCTTTACAGGTAAATCGATATGATGATAAAAAACCTCGGCGAAATTTCCGCTGTTATTTTCGATATGGACGGAACTATCCTCGACAGCCTTGATATATGGGTGCAGTCGGATATCCAATTCATTACCGAGCAGGGCTTTGAATATGACAGCAGCGTTTCGGCTCAGCTCAAAAAGCTTCACTTTCATTCGGCGTGTGAATTTTTAAAGGAGCATTACTCGCTTGCGATGTCGCCCGAAACTATCGGCGAGCGCATTATGCAGCTTGTTGAGCATGGCTATCTGCACGAAGCGAAGCTCAAAGTGGGCGCGGCGGAATTCATAGATAAGCTTGCCGAAAACGGCGTGAAAATGTGCGTTGCTACCTCGAACGAAAAGGGACTTGCACAGGGTTCGCTCCGAAACACGGGAATACTCGATAAAATGCAGTTCGTCCTCACCTCGGACGAAGTTGGCGAGGGAAAGGAAACACCGAAAATTTTCCTCGAAGCCGCAAATATGCTCGGAGCGGATATCGCGCACACGGTCGTTTTTGAAGATTCCTCCCACGCTCTACACTCGGCGAAGCTTGGCGGATTTAAGACGGTCGGCGTTTTTGAACAGCGTTTCCCCGATGAATTTGACGAGCTGAAAAAAGAAGCGGATATGACTATAAAAAGCTTTAAGGAATTGTTATAAATGGAACTTAAAAAAATTCTTGTAGGAATGAGCGGCGGCGTTGACAGTTCTGCCGCGGCGCTTATACTTAAACAAAAAGGCTACGAAGTTGACGGCTGTACGCTGAAGCTTTTTGACGGCGAAACAGAGGAAGCTCCCGACGTTCGCACCTGCTGTTCCGTGACCGATGTTATGGACGCAAAGAGCGTGTGCCGAAAGCTTGGCATCGAGCATTATGTTTTCAATTTCAAAGACTTGTTCCGCGAAAAAGTAATGGACGCTTTCGCCGAAAGCTATATCAACGGCGAAACGCCGAACCCCTGCATAAACTGCAACCGCTATATAAAATTCGACAAAATGCTCGCAAGGGCGCGCGAGCTTGGCTATGACGGCATCGCAACGGGACATTACGCGCGCTCGGTCTATGACGAAGCGAGCGGACGCTACCTGCTCAAAAAGGCTGCCGACGAGCGCAAAGATCAGACCTACGTCCTCTACAATATGACGCAGGAACAGCTCGCAAGAACGCTTTTTCCGCTCTGGAATATGGATAAGCCCGAAATTCGTGCGCTTGCCGAGGCGAACGGTCTTGTCAATGCGCGCAAACCCGACAGTCAGGATATCTGCTTCGTCCCCGACGGAGATTATGCTTCGTTCATCGAACAGCACACGGGAAAAACCTTTCCGCAGGGCGACTTTATCGGCACGGACGGCGTGAAAATGGGAACTCACTCGGGTTATATTCATTACACGATAGGTCAGCGAAAAGGTCTTGGCGCGGCTTTCGGAAAGCCTGTTTTCGTTTGCGGAAAAGACCCCGTTCTCAACACAGTAACGCTCGGCGAAAGTGCCGACCTTATGAGCGATATTGTCGAAGTTGACGATATCAACCTCATTTCCGTCCCCGAAATAAAGAGCGAGATGAGAGTTTCCGCGAAAATTCGCTACAATATGCAGGCTGTCAGCGGCACTTTGACCGCGGTAGGCGACAGCAAACTTCGCGTGAAGTTCGATACACCCGTAAGAGCGGCGGCAAAGGGTCAGGCTCTCGTCATTTATAACGGCGACACCGTTGTCGGCGGCGGAAAGATAATATAAACAAATTTGATTTTTACCGCATAAAATAAAATATTACAAAATGGAGGTATTTGCTATGTCCGAACTTAAAGAAATAAACATTTCCGAGCTTAAATTCAACCCTTGGGATAAAATTTCAAAGGAATGGTTTCTTATCACGAGCGGTGATGAAAAAGCTTTCAACACTATGACCGCAAGCTGGGGCTTTGTGGGCGAAATGTGGGGAAAGAACATTTTTGAAGCCGTTGTCCGCCACAACCGCCATACTTTTGGATTTATGGAGAAGAACGACCTCTTCACGGTAAGCTTTCTTCCGGCAGAGCGAAAAGACGCGCTGAAATTCTGCGGCGCTCACTCGGGACGTGACTGCGACAAGGCAAAAGAAGCCGATCTTACTCCCGTTTTCCTCAACGGAACGACAGCTTTCGAGGAAGCAGAACTTGTTTTTGTCTGCAAAAAGGTATATTCGGCTGATTTCGACTTTGAGAAAATCTCCGATGAAGACAAGACGAAGTGGTACTCGAAAGACCCCGTTCACCGTCAGTATTTCGGCGAAATTTTAAAGGTATATACGAAATGAGCACCAAGCAGAAAAAGCTTATAATCATCAGCTCCGTTATTGCTGCGGTCATTGCGATCGCAGCAGGGGTCATGGTCTATCTTCTTGATTTTTACCCCGTTGATACCGAAGCGGCAGAAGCGGCAAGCCTGAATTCCTGCACGGTCATTGAATACGGCGACAGTTTAAGGGCATACGAGCCGAGCGGCGAAGCAAAATACGGGCTTATCTTTTACCCCGGCGCAAAGGTCGAATACACGGCTTATGAGCCGCTTATGGAATGGCTCGCGAATGACGGCGTTCTCTGCCTGCTGGTGAAGATGCCGTTCAACCTTGCTATTTTTGATAAAAACGCGGCATTCGGAATGAACAGTATCTACCCCGAGGTCGAACACTGGTACATAGGCGGTCATTCGCTCGGCGGAGCAATGGCAGCTGATTTTGCGGCGGAGAACAGCGGCATTGAGGGCGTTGTACTGCTCGCGGCGTTCCCGTCAAAAGACCTCAGCGATACCGATATGCGTGTTCTGTCCGTATACGGCTCGGAGGACGGCATTCTCAACAGAAAAAGCTATGAAAAGGCAAAGTCCAAGCTCCCGTCCGACTTCACCGAGCAGGTCATAGAGGGCGGAAACCACGCAGGCTTCGCATTTTACGGCGAACAGCGCGGTGACGGAACAGCTTCGATAAGTGCAGCCGAGCAAACACTGCAAACGGCGGATATTATCGCAGGTTTTATTCTTGACGAAGAAACACAGAGCACGGTTACGGGCGGAACGGAGGAAAGCTTTGAAAGTTAAAATTTTTGCGGCAGTCCTCGCGGCTGCTATGACATTGACAGCCTTTGCAGGCTGCGCGCAGGTCGAGGAGGAAGCCCCCGAGGTGACGGAGGTCACGGTCGAGGAAGTTCAGCCTTACCCCGTGACGATAGGCTCGCTCGTTTTCAACGCCGCTCCCGAAACGGTAGGCTCGCTCTCACCTGCGATAACGGATATAATCGCAGAGCTTGGCTTTGCGGACAAGCTTGCCGGCGTGAGCAGCTATTGCAGTTTTGACGGAATGCCGTCAACGCTCGCAGATCTCGGCTCATCGGCAAATCCCGATGCCGACGCTATAATAAAAGCAGCGCCCGGGCTTCTTATCTCACACAGTCCTATCGCGAAAAAGGACATAACCGCTATCGAAAGCGCAGGAACAAGGGTGCTTATAATCCCTGCTCCGACATCGGTGGACGGGCTTTATGCCCTTTACCATGACATCTACCGCGTTTTCTGCGGAAGTGATGAAAACGAAGATGCGGCGGTTTCGTCCTGCTTTGAAAAGCTTGAAAGATCGTTCGCAAACTATGACGGCATACTCGGAAATTACGTTTATATAATGTCCTCGAAGCTTGCATTCGCATCGGACAGCAGCTTCGGCGGCGACTTTTTCTCCCACCTCGGCAAAAACGCCGCTGCGGAGGAAGAGGGCATCTCGCTCACGAAAGAGCGGCTGCTCGAACTCGACCCCGAGTACATAATCATTCCGTCGGGAATGAAGATATCCCGACTTCCCGAAGATCTTTCTGCAGTGCAGAACAACAAGGTCATACGCCTTGACAAAGAAACGGAACAGCTTTTGGAGCGCCCGACATCGGAAGTATACAAGGCTGCGGATTTCATTGCGGCGGCGATAAAGGCTCTCGATGAACCTCAGACGGACGGAGAATGATGCATACAGTATAAGAAACCAGCGCAGTCACGATGATACTTTCGTGGATGCGCTGGTTTTATACTAAGCAAACGGCCGAAACTGCATAGCTTTTAGACGCTTTGCATCGGTTTGTCCAACTTGTTTTCACCGTAATTACACATTAAAATTGCGCGATTTCTATTGAAATTTCACGACTTATGTGGTATAATTTATTTTAAGTGTAAGTATGTCAGGACTACAAAAGGAGCTTTATTTTAAATGGCAGAAAAATTTATCCAATTCGCGGTGAGGGACAGCAATAATCTTTACAAACTGGAGCTTTGCAAGACCTTGCTGCATTTTACCGAATTTGATTTCACATATTTCTGGGAAAGATGCATGGACGCAGGCAGAGCCGCCAAAAAGTCGGGGCATCTTCCTGCAAGCACGGTTTCCAACGCGAAGTCCGTTATTTCTGCTGCCCACCCTTACATTGAAGCCATGATCGGCGCGGACTACTCCGAGATCGTGACCGACTGCATCATCGAATACATCTGCCACTCCGAACGCATCAGTCTTGACGAGCTTTGGGTCCGCTGCATTTCGCCCAAGACGAAATACGAAGAAGCCATTTTTAACCGCATTTCCATGTTCAAGTCGGGCAAGGCTTCAAACGGCTGGACGAACATTGTCCGCCTGCAGGAATATGCGCAGAACAAGCTCGCTTTTATCTATGACACTAATGAGGATAAGACCGTTGACTCCGCTCAGGTCTTAAAGGTGCGAAAGGAATATTTCGATGTTTCCTATTCCGTCGCCGCGAATGAGCTTGGAATGGTCGGAAAGAATCTTCCGTCAGTTTCCGTATGCAACCCGGGGCTGACACCGACCGCCGCTTTTATGAACGCTAAAGTCGCAAAGGCTGTTTACCGCCGCTTCTCCGAGGCTTTCAAGCTTGGCGGTGATATGTCCGTTCCCGAGGGCAAAAACTGCGAATACATAAAAGACAAGCTTGCCATGGACGCTTATGATTTTGTCCGCGGAATGAAGCGCCCGGGTGAACTTGATATGAAATTTGCGCTTGAAGCTATGGAGGAAAATCCCGTTGAGGTATATCTCCCCGACAGCTTCAAGGCTGTGATAGATCTTGAATTTGACCTTATAATGAAGAACGGCTATGCTTTCCGCAGGTGCGAAGAATGCGGAAAATTCTTCGTTGCCGATGATGAAAGCTTCCTCTGCAACCGAATAAACAGTTCGGGCATGACCTGCCGACAGCAGGCTGACGCTCTGAGGACTGCCATTGCCGAGGCGGCGGAAACGCTCAAAGCCTCCGAAAAAGCCGAAGCTGTTCAGACCGCTGAAGAACCCGAGCCGACCGTTCCCGAAGAACCAAAGAAACCCGAACAGATACCTCCCGAACTTGAAAAGAGAGGTCAGAAGATATACAATGCGCTTTACAAGCGTGTCGGAAAGGCTATGGACGAAAAGGAGTTCCACGAATGGAGCAGATACCTTTCCGATATGAAGAAAAACATCAGGGCCGGCGAAGCTACGGCTGACCAGCTCGGCGAGTTCCTCGATTATTCCGACAGACTTTGCGCCGAGGTGAAAAAGGGCAGAATGACTCCGCAGACGCAGTTCCGCTATCCCGAAGATGTTGAAAAGTCGGAGAAAATGTCGCCGCAGGAAACCGTTCAGCCTGCCGCCGCTCCTGAAAAGAAGCCCGAACCTCTCCCCGAGGTGATAAAGGCAGATGCAAGCTCGGTGCGCATCATAAAGCCGTTCAAACCCGAGACATTTGACAGCCTTGCAGATGCTTTTATGGCGGGAAAATTCGATGATGACGAGGAAGAACCTCCGAAAAAGCCCGAACCCGAGGTCAGGGAGTACAACTGGACAAGAATGACCCGTGAAGAAGCTTACGGACTGAAAAAAGGCGGTGAGAGCGAATGAATTTCATCAACGAAAGCGCGGCGATAAACGGACTTGCCGATTATATCGTAAAGAGCGGCGTTTGCCTTTATAACTCAGTAAAATACATCTATTCGCTCGCCGAAAACGAGTTTTACAATGTCGATATAAGGGACATACTAAAAATAATCATCAACAATTTCCCCGAAACGGACGGGATACGCTCGCTCGGACTTCGCATTGACGACTACACCTGCCGCCAGATGCAGAGCGAGGAATACAACAAGGTGCTGCCGCTCATGGTCTACAGCCTTGCGGTGCGCATACCCGTGCTTAAAAACGTCAAAAACGGCGATGATGTTATGACGGACGACCAGCTTTACAGACTTTACAACGCCGTTATCGACAAGGGTGCGGAGAATTACCGCGAGATAATAACGGAATCGTTCCTTGAAACGAAATATCTCGTGCGAAAGGGAAAAAAGCTTCCGCCTTTCACAGCCGACTGGTTCAAATCGTATATCCTGAGCAGCGTTCCTGCGCTGTCGGTGATAACCAACAAGAATATGTTCCTGCTCGGGTTTGCGGACACGCTTTTTGCTGTCTTTTACACCTGCATGGAGGACGGCTTATCCGAAAAGCTGCTTGAATATGCTGACGAAGCGCAGGCGGCTGACGGGGAATAATTACGGGAGAAGATGACTATGAATAATAAAAAGAAAACTGTTTTTCTCTGCGGCTTTATGGGCTGCGGAAAATCGACCGTCGGAAAGCTGCTCGCGCATAAGCTTGGCTGCGGCTTCACCGATATGGATAATTATATTGTCGAAAAGCAGGGAATGCCCATTCCGCAGATCTTTGCCGAAAAGGGCGAGGATTATTTCCGCGATGCCGAAACGGACGCTGTAAGAGAGCTTTCCGAAAAGGCAGGGGTTATCGCCTGCGGCGGCGGCGCAATGCTTCGCAAGGTCAATGCCGATATCGCAAATTCGGCAGGAACGGTCGTTTTCATCGATGTTCCGTTTGAAAGCTGCTATGCGCGCATTTCGGGCGACAAAAACCGCCCTATCGTTGCGAACAACACAAAGGAGGAGCTTAACCTTATCTATGACGGCAGAGCGCCCATTTACAAGGAAAACTCCGCTTTCACCGCAGACGGCAGCGGCACTCCCGAGGAGATCGCCGAAAGGATAATCAAAGCACTAAAAGACTAACCGAGAGGAAATGAATAAATGAACAAAGTCTATGCACTCGGAGTCGATGTCGGCTCTACCACAGTTAAAACCGTAATTCTTGATGAAAACAAGCAGATAATCTACTCAAAATACGAAAGACATTTTTCCAAGGTAAAGGAAACCGTAAAGTCACAGCTTGAAATTATCGCAAAGGACTACCCCGATGCGAAGTTCAAGCTTTCGATAACGGGTTCGGCAGGTCTTGGACTTGCTACCGCTTCCGAGCTTCCGTTCGTTCAGGAGGTTTTCGGCGCTTTCATCGCAGTTAAGGAAAGCTATCCCGACGCCGATGTTGTTATCGAACTCGGCGGTGAGGACGCAAAGATAATCTTCCTCACGGGCGGCGTTGAACAGCGAATGAACGGCTCCTGCGCAGGCGGTACGGGCGCATTCATCGACCAGATGGCAACGCTCCTCGGCATTACCACGGACGAAATGGATAAGCTTGCGCTCAATGCGGAAAAGGTATATCCTATCGCATCGCGCTGCGGCGTTTTCGCAAAATCCGACATTCAGCCGCTCCTCAATCAGGGCGCGCGCCGTGAAGATGTTGCCGCTTCTATCTTCCAGGCAGTTGTTGACCAGACCGTTTCGGGTCTTGCTCAGGGCAGACAGATAAAGGGCAAGATACTCTTCCTCGGCGGCCCGCTTTCGTTCCAAATGGGACTTCGCAAGGCTTTCGTAGATACGCTTCACCTTTCCGAAGAGAACGCTGTCTTCCCCGAAAATGCACCCTGCTTTATGGCTTACGGCTGCGCACTTCATGCTAATGAAGTTTCGGACGAATATTCTCTCGATGATGTTATCGACCGCATTGAAAATGCTAAAATGACCGATGATATCATCACGGGCGATCCTCTCTTCTCCTCAAAGGAAGAATACAACGAATTCGTTGAACGCCACAAGAAATGCGACCTCGAATATGAGGATATCAGCACTTACGAGGGCGGTGCTTACCTCGGCATCGACGCAGGCTCGACAACGACAAAGCTCGTGCTTATCACCCCAGAGGGCAAGCTGCTTTATCAGCACTACACCTCCAACAAGGGCAGACCGCTTGACGTTATTACCGAAAAGCTCAAGGAAATGTACGCTCTTATGGGCGACAGAATAACGATACTTTCCTCCGCCGTTACGGGTTACGGTGAGGACCTCATCAAAGCAGGCGTGGGCGTTGACTTTGGTATCGTTGAAACCGTTGCTCACTATAAAGCTGCTTCATTCTTCAAGCCTGATGTTGACTTTATCATCGACATCGGCGGTCAGGATATCAAGTGCTTCAAGATAAAAAATCACGCTATCGACAGCATTATGCTCAACGAAGCTTGTTCTTCGGGCTGCGGCTCGTTCATTCAGACATTCGCTCTTGCGCTCGGATATGATATTGCAGACTTTGCACAGCTCGGACTTTTTGCAAAGCACCCCGTTGACCTCGGTTCGCGCTGCACGGTATTTATGAACAGCTCCGTCAAGCAGGCGCAGAAAGACGGCGCTTCGGTCGAAGATATCTCCGCAGGTCTTTCTTCGTCGATCATCAAAAACGCTATATATAAAGTTATCCGTGCGAAATCCGCAGACGAACTCGGCGAAAATGTCGTTGTTCAGGGCGGTACTTTCCTCAATGATGCCGTTCTCCGCGCATTTGAAAAGGAACTCGGAAAGAACGTTGTCCGCCCTGCAATCGCAGGACTTATGGGTGCATTCGGCGCGGCACTTTACGCTAAGGAAAAGTGCAAAGAGGCTTCGCATATCATCTCCGCCGAGGCTCTCGAGAACTTTACATACCAGTCAAAGCAGCTCAACTGCGGCGGCTGCGGCTCTCGCTGCGCACTCACAATGATAACCTTCAACGACGGAAGAAGATTCATCAGCGGCAACCGCTGCGAAAAGGGTGCAGGCATCAAGCGCACCACCGAGCCGCTCGACCTCTTTGAATACAAGTACAGACATCTCCTCTCAAAGGCAGACGAAAAGCCGACCGTTACACCTAAGGCAAAGGTCGGAATTCCTCTCGCGCTCGGACTTTATGAGCAGCTCCCGTTCTGGGCAAAGCTTTTCACCGAGCTTGGCTTTGAGGTCGTTATCTCCGAAGAAAGCACAAGAAAGACATATTATAAGGGTCAGAACACTATCCCGTCCGATACGGTCTGCTACCCTGCAAAGCTTGCGCACGGACATATCATAAGCCTGCTTGAAAAGGACGCGGACTTCATCTTCTACCCCTGCGAAAGCTATAATATCGACGACGGCGAAAGCGATAACCATTATAACTGCCCCGTTGTCGCATATTACCCCGAGCTTCTCCGTGCGAATATCCCCGAGCTTAACGATAAAAACTTCATCTCGCCTTATATCGATATAAACCTTCCGAAGCACTCGGCAGAAGTCCTCTCTGAATCGCTCAAAGACTACGGCATTACGAAAAAGCAGGCAGCCGCAGCTTATGTTAAGGCTATGGACGCGCTCAAACAGTATATGACCGAGATAGAAACCGAGGGCGAACGCATCATAACCGAAGCAAGAAAGCAGAATATGCCTATCATCGTCATTGCAGGCAGACCTTACCACCTTGACCCTGAGATAAACCACGGCATACATAAGCTTATCTCCTCGCTCAACCTCGCAGTTATCACCGAGGACAGCATCTTCAAAAAGGGTCACACGCCAAAGCTTGATGTCCTCAACCAGTGGACATACCATTCAAGACTCTACCGTGCAGCGCAGTATGTCACAACGCAGAAAGATATGCAGCTTGTACAGCTTGTATCATTCGGCTGCGGCATCGACGCTATCACAACTGACGAGGTAAGGGGAATCCTTGAAAGCGGCGGAAAGCTCTACACCCAGCTTAAGATAGACGAAATAAACAACCTCGGCGCGGCAAAGATCAGACTCCGCAGCCTTGTTGCGGCTATGGAGGAAAACAGCAAGAATTAATTCGGAATTATTTATATTCCGTGAGTTTGCTGCAAAAACCGTAGGGGCGGATTCCATATCCGCCCGTTCAATACATAAAATGCTGTACAGAACAAATTAATGTAGGGGACGGGTTTCCCGTCCCGCGCCGCAAGGCGTTTCATAATAAAAAAAGAACCTGTTTTCAAAGATTTTGATTCTTTGAAAACAGGTTCTTTTTGTTTGCGAAAAATAAATTTTGTATGCCGAAAATCGCTTCGCGATTCGGGACGGGAAACCCGTCCCCTACAGAATTAAGGCATTTGCAACCAATATGCGGAGCAAAATAATTCCGAATTCCGCATTCCGAATTCCTAATTTAAATATCGTTTTACCAGTTCCGAAACAAACGCATAGCTTTCCTTTGTTCCGAGGTTCTGCGGTTCGATGTTTTTGCCTATCACAAGCAGCGGCACATACTCTCTTGTGTGGTCTGTGCCCTTGAATGTCGGCGCGCAGCCGTGGTCGGCGGTTATCATCACGCAGTCATCTTCTCCGAGGAGCGGTAAAAGCTGTCCGAGCTGCTCATCAAAGCGGTTGAGCGCGTTCGTATAGCCCTCAACATCACGCCTATGTCCGTATTTCATATCAAAATCGACAAGATTCGTAAAGCAAAGTCCCGTGAAGTCCTTTTTTGCATACTCCATAGTCTTTTCCATACCGTCGTCGTTGCTTTTTGTGCGGACATACTCTGTTATGCCTTTTCCTGCGAAGATATCGTATATTTTACCGACTGCTATCGTGCTCAGTCCTGCATTTTTGAGTTCATCGAGCATTGTATCCTCAGGCGGTTCGAGCGAGAAGTCGTGTCTGTTGGCGGTTCGGGTGAAGTTCGGATATTCGCCCTCGAACGGACGGGCAATAACTCTTCCCACGCCGTATTTTCCCGTCAATATCTCACGGGCGATGCGGCAGTATTCATATAATTTTTCGGGCGGGACAAGCTTTTCGTGCGCTGCTATCTGGAAAACGCTGTCTGCGGAGGTGTAGACGATAAGCTTTCCCGTTTCGAGATGCTCTTTTCCGTAGTCAAGAATGACCTGCGTTCCCGAATAGGGCTTATTGCAGAGAACTCCTCGTCCCGTTGCTTCTTCAAAGCGCTTCAGTACTTCATCGGGAAATCCATTGGGGAAAGTCGGGAGCGGCTTGGGTGAAACCACACCTGCAAGCTCCCAGTGTCCGACGGTCGTGTCCTTGCCCATTGACTTTTCACGAAGCCTGCCGTACATTCCGCATGGTTTTTCTGCGGGCTCTTTCATCGAAACGCCATCAATATTGTAAAGTCCTGCTTTGCGCATATTGGGAACATTCAGCTTTCCCGTCCTAAAGCAGTCGCCGAAAGTATCAGCTCCGACATCACCGAAAAGGTCGGCATCGGGTTCGTAACCTATCCCTGCGCTGTCGAGGACGATAAGGAAAACTCTTTTCATTTTATTCAGCATAAGATCACGCTGCCTTTTTGGACTTGCTTTTTGTTATGCCTGCTTCCTTGAAGAACTGTATCTCATCGGAAGAAACGGATGAAACATCGGTGTAATAATCCGAAAGCGTTGTGTTCTTCATCATAAAGTAGACCGTTACCGTGAGCGAATTCCGGTCGTCGATATAGCCGTAGAAGCGATCGGTAACTATTTTTACCGAGGTCTTTTTATTCGCATCGGAAAGAAGCGAGAAAAGCTTCTTGTATTCATTTTTCTCAAGATAACTTTTAAAGCTGTTGAATGATGTGCTGTCGGAAAGCTTTATCGTTGCAACTGAATGACCGCTCTTCGCTGCCTTTGCTATCTGAGAAACGAGGAGCGAATATGCGCTGCTGTTATCCTCTGCGACAAGCTTTTTCCTTGCATAATAGTTCATACTTGTATCATCTGTAGCTTTCGGATAAGTGAGCGAGGTGTTGCAGGGCTTATGCGACTTTGCGAATGTTGCACTGCCGGGGAGGAAGTATCTGTAGCTCTTGTTTTCGACATAAGGCATAACGGGATCGTCCCATGTGAGGTCGATATCGTACCACTTCTTTTTGAGGTAAACTCTGTTCCACATATGATTCTCGGTGTGGCCGTCATCTGCGGTGGCTCTGCCGACAACGTTGACGGTCTTTATGCCTGCCTTTGCGCAGATATATCCGAATGCTCTTGCATAACCCTCGCAAACGGATTTTCCGGCTATCATCGAACCGTAAGCGGAGTGTGCCGAATTGAGCGATTCGTCATAAACGGTATGACCTACGATATAATCGTGTATATAAAGTATCTTGCTGTATGTCGAAGTATCTTCATCGAATTTGGAAATGACCTTTTCGGCAACAGCGTCCATTTTCTTCATCATTTTGTCCGCGGATTCCTGATTGAAGGAATAGCTAAGGTCGAATTCGGTCTTGTTCTGTCCCTGATAAATAACGTATGAAACGCCCTTTACGTTAAATGCGAGCGAATCCTCATAGAAAATTATATCGGCGAGATTGCTCACAAGATCCTGATCGAGCGCTTTTTTGTAGGTGAAAGACTTCTCATGGTTGAGCGCAGCCTTTCTTAATTGAATATAAACAGCCTTGCCCGTGTCAGAAAGCTTGGAGTAATGGTACGGGAGCATCTGCTTTTCGAGCGACTTTGATTCAGCCGCATATGCTGTCACCGCAATATCGGGAACAGTCTTGCTGACAGGTATGCCTGCCGCAAATGTAAAAGCTGTAGCGAGTGCAAGAAATGCCGAAATAAGTTTCTTCATAATGTCATTACCCCTTTAGTTATTTTAAATAGCATAATCTTCCGAAGCAGGGTAGTCACCGCTGCCGTTTTCCGTGTAAAGCTGCTTTATCGTTTCATCGCTCACCATAAAGCAGTTATGGTTTCCTCCTGCATCGTCAGCGAAACAGTCAACATTGTACCAGCTGTCGCCGATCTTGACCTTGTTCCAAGTGTGAACACTGCCGTTTGCGTCCGTTCCCGAAACGACTACCGATGTCAGACCCGCCCTTATGCTTATGTACTGGAAAGCATAAGCATAGCCCTCTGAAACTCCCTTTCCGAGGACGAGAGGACCGTAGGCTGTTCGGCTAAGCTCCATCTCCTCGCTGTCATCTTCGGTTGTCGCCGTGATATGGTCATGTATAGCGAGGAATTTTCCGTATTCATCAGCATCGGGGACGAAAGCCGCGATGACCTTGTCGGCTTCCTTTGCGACCTGCTTTTCAATGCTTTCTTCAACGCCCTTTGTGTAGGAATATGTCAGCCTTGCGTAAGCATTGTCGGTACTTATGCCGTTATATTCGATCTCAGCGCCGCCGAATGTGAGCGGATCCTGATTTTTTATGATATCCGCAATGGTGAGGAGCGTTTTTTCGCTTATTCTCGAGGAAATCTTCACGGAATTCTTGTGCGCGATAATGGCTTTTCTGATGTCGGCATAGCATTTCTGCGCCTGTGAGGAAAGCTCATCATACTGATAGGGGAGCATCGTTTCAGCCGCGGACTTCTGCAAAAATGAGTCCGGTTCGCTTCTTATCATTGTGTCGGTGTAAATTTCGTACGGCTCTGCAAAGGTCGGCACAGCACAGATCATTGAGAATGCCATTGCTGCCGAAACAGCAGCCGTAAGGATGTTCTTTCTCATTTTGTCACCGCCTTTTCTTCCTTTTTCTCGGGAATATCTATCTTTAATCCCAGTTTTTTATATGTTTCGAGGTTCTTTTCATCTATAAGCTCGGGGTAATTGAAATAATCGCTCAGCGCCGCGCCGTTATAAACGAGGACGAAGGTCACTGTTCTGTGGTCTTGGTCTGTGAAATACCAAGTTGAACCCGTTTTTATATCAGCACCCGAGGCTTTTTTCACTCTCTTGAGCAGATTTTTCATTCTTCCGCGGTCATTGTATTCGATATACTTGACGAAGTTACGGAACGCTCTGTCATTGGCAAAGCTTATTGTTGCGGAGAGTCCTCCGCTTTTTGCCTGCTCGGTGAGAAGCGTTTCAAACATTCCGATCGCTTCCGTGTTATCGTTTGCACAAAGTCCGCGCTCGGTGAAGTAGTCCCTTGTTTCATCGGCAGGCTTATCCGTTCCGACGAAATTTTTAAAGGTGTGGTCTATTGCTATCTCCAAGTCGGAGAGCATAAAATAGTTATGGTTGATGTTATCCTTGAAATTTGAAACGGAATCGTCCCAAGTGAGGTCAACATTGTACCATTTTCCGTCACATAAGACCTTGTTCCAGCTGTGGTTTTCGTCCCTCGAAGTGCCGTAGACCGTAATACATTGTATGTTTGACTTTTGGCATACATACGAAAACGCCGCGCTGTAGCCCTGACATACGGCTTTGCCCTCAACAAGAGCGCCGTAGGCATAATGTGTATAGCCGACATAAGCTTCGGGATCGCTTTCGGGGAAATACTCGCAGTTTTTAGCTATCTCATCGTGGATAAATTCGATGCGGCTGTATTCGTCCTCTATTTTGCGAGCCTTTTTTGCGATAGCTTCAGCTTTTTTGTCCATTTCATCCAGCATAAGGCTGTATGTGAAATTATCTATCGCATAGGTCGGGGTAAATGTTGACATACTTCCCGTCGTGCTTGCCGAAATGCCGCCGAGGTTGAACGCAAGGTCATCGTTATAAAGTATCAGCTCGCATAATTTGTTGTAGCTTTCAGTGTTCTTGATAACAATGGTATCGATCTTTTCTTTGTTGTTCATAACACCCTGACGGAGATGTATATAGATGTTCTTTTCATCTTCCGTGAGCGAATTATAATAGAGCGGAAGTCCCTGCTTTGCATCGGTCAGCGTTGCTGCGGCATTGACTTTCGCCCCCGAAACCGAAATGACGGTCAGCGCGGCAAGAAGAATGCCGCAGAGCCGCTTCGGGGCAGTTATTTTTTTCAATTTGTTCTCCTTTTTTATACTCTTTTTTTCTGCACATTTTCCGCAGGCATACTGCGGTATTTTTCTATATTAATTCTACCATAAAAGCCTTATGAATTCAATAGTTTAGCCTATTTTGAAATCAAATTGTAAACTATGTAATAATTTATAGAAAATACTAAACAGCCATATTGCCTTTGTATAATAGACCTCTAACAAACAGAAAACAAGCCGCGCCCGTTGCCGAGCACAGCTTGTTTTCCTTCTTTTGTTCTTTTTTATCTTTTTTATTCTGCTTCAGTTCCTTCGGCTGATGCTTTTATATCGGCAAGATCTGCAGATCCTGCAACTTTAAAGTCGCTGAGGCGAACTGAAACAACTTTTTTCTCGCTGAAAATATACAGCATATCTTCATTTACTGCGGCCCTTTCAAAAACGGCGCTGTCGTCAAGCTCGACATATTCGATCTTGCCCTTTAGCGTGAAACCCGCTTCGTCATCGTAGGAGAAAACATAGTAGAGGTTATTAACGCCGAACTCGGAATAGCTGTAAACGGGCACTCCTACCATTCCCGAATCGATTAAGACTGCGCGTCTGTCTGTGAGTGCTTTTGAATTTACCTCTCCGATATCCTCGGCAAAGTCGATGCTGTGGAGCATAAGACCGTTATCTGCGTCATACATCGTGAGGGTGAGTCCGTTTCCGTCAGCCTTTTTATCGAAGCCGCAAAGCTTAGTATCCGAATATCCGTAGAGATAAGCGGAGGTGTTTGCGAGTGACTGCGACTGAACAGGAGGATCGCTTGCGAGGTCGAGAACGAGTGCAGGTGTATCATCGTTTGTGAAGAGGCTTGCGAAAGTATCCTCAAAGCGGACTGCGGAAACCGTCTGTCCTGCAAGGAGTGCGCCTGCGCTGTTGATAACTTTGAGCTCGCTGTCGAGTACATATACGGAAGTTGAAGTTCCGTTTTCATCGGAAGTTTCCGTTGCAATGCGGAAGTTTCCGTTATATTCGTTCATACTGTATTTGCTGATGACCTTTCCTGCAACGGACGAGCTTGCCTTATAGGTGATGCCCGTGCCCTTTGAGAGGTCAAAGCTTGTGATGATGCTGTAGTCAACGCCGCTGCTGCTTCTGCCTACTCCTACTGTATAGAGGGTATCGGCGGAGCAGTAGACGTTTCTGCTTGTGCCGAGGACGGCCTTGACCGTTACCTCGGGAGTATCGGAGTTACAGCCGATCGCGGAAACGACCGTGTAATCCGTGCTGTTTGCATTTGCAGGGACCATAATGTCCTCGGGAGCGACAAACTGACGGTTTCCGTTCAGCGAATATGCGGGAACGAAGCTGTCAAGGCTTGCGCCGTCGCTCAGGGGAGCTGTTCTGTAATCGGAATAATCCGAAACAAGGTACAGCACTCCGTCAACGAGCTTTGAGGACGTATATTTTCCATTCTGTTTATAGGAAGTGGTAAGCTTCGGGTTCGATTTGTCTTTGAGATCGTAAATATCCACTGCGACGTTTGCGCGGTTCACGCTTTCGGTTCGGTTGGGATCGGCGTTCTTTTCGTCAGTAGAGAGTGTATCGGAGCCGGCTGCTGGAACAACACTGTCCGACGTGGTGATTTCAGACGATGATGAAGAACTTTCAACGATCTGTATCTCCTCATTTTCTTTAGAAACGAGGATAAGTCTGTCGCCGTCGATATAAAGCTCAACAGGTGGGCTGAGCTTGTTTTCGATAACGCTTATGATCTCCATTGTATCGAGCGAAACGATATAAAGCTTTCCGTCGCTTATACAGTAAAGATTTGTTCCGTCGGTCTTTACGATATCAGCATCATTTGCCAAGCCTTTGGCAGCGCCCTGAAAATCATAAGCCGAAAGTTCGGAAAGCGTATCTTCGGGTTCTGTGGGAGCGTCCGAGATAGCAGGAACGTTCTCGTTGTTATCGTCAGCCTCAGGAGCATTATCTTTATCTTCCTGCTCTGGGTCTGCCGAGAAATATATTCCCGTATAAATGCTGTAAAGGTCATCATAATCATTGGGGGAAATGGCATTGTATTCGATAGTTTCATCGATAGTGCCGATCTTGCTTTCGTTCTGGCTGTTATACGCAATAAGTCCGGTGCCGATAACAGCGCAGGCAGCAACGGAAGCTGCAGTCATCTTTATAATTCTGAGTCGCTGTGCATGAACTGAAGGAACGGATTTTATATTTATGTGTTCCGTTTCCATTTTTGACTGTGTTGTTTTAGCCTTGAGCATAAGGGCAATGTTTTCGGGCGAGAGTTCATCGGGAACTTCAACCTCATCAATAAGTTCATTCAATCTTTCTTCAAACGTCATAATTCCAACCTCCTTTCCATCAGCGTTCCGTCAGCAGTTGTTTGAGTTTCAGTTTAGCGCGCGCCGCCTTTGAACGAACGGTATTTGCAGACATACCGAGCATTTTGGCGATCTCTTCGCTTTTGTAGCCCGAAACAACGCCGAGCGATAATACAAGTCTGTCTTCCTCGTCCAGTTTGGCAAACTCCTCCATAACTTCCAATCCGCTGTAGTTTATCTCATCGGATTTCTCTTGTTCTACACTGTCGAGAATATCGAGCTCATTGCTGAAATTATTTTTCTGTATATATTCTTTCTGCTTTCTTTTTATCTTTGCAGCGAGAATTTTAATTATCCAGCTTTTGAATGCTTTTTCATCTCTTAATTTTTTAATGGAAGAATATGCCTCCAGGACTGTGTCGCTAACCACATCGGAAGCGTCATGCTGATTATTGTTCAGGTTTATTAAAGCAATGCGGTATAAGTCCTTGTAGACCAAAGCATAGAGCTGCGCAAAAGAATCGGGGTCGCCTGCTCTTGCCATTTCCACGCACTTGTCGAAATCTATATCTTTATTATCTGTAGTGCCGGAGTTTTTCAAGCTGTTATCACCTCTTATCTGCCAAAGGGTCAGAATAATCAATAATAACATTATACCACAAAATCTTTTCCTTTAAAAGACCTGTCATATAATAAGTGGCAAAAAAAGCTCATTTTGTTGCAAAAATAATCTACTTTTGTAACTTTGCACAACATAATTTTATTTTAAAGCGCATCAGATGTGCATTTTTCACACTAATTGGCTTTGAATTACTTTACAATTTGAAAATTTATTTTAAAATATACTTTCGGTAGAGTGATTTCGGCATAAAAAAGAAAAATTTTTTCTCCGAATACTATAAATTTTTTCGGACAAAATAAAGTCACTGATGAAAAATCAGTGCTGAAGCATTTCAGCATAAACGGGGTTTGCATTTTATATAGTATATGCACAAATCCACTCGGCGAAGGAGCAGAACTTTGTCGGAAAGGGGAAAAAATGAGAAAAAAGGCACTTATAGCCGCAGCGGCACTCACAGCAGTGCTTGCATTCACAGGCTGCGGAAGAGCTAATAACAATACAAACACAAACGGCGGAATGTCCTCAACAACATCGAATTCATCTCAGGCTGCAACACAGACCAGCGGAAACAACGGCGGCGCGAACGGCAATACCAACGGAAACAACAACGGCAGCACCACCAACAACGCTAACAGCAATAACAACAGCGAAAACAAGAACAAAAACAACGAAACCACCCACATTACGGGCGATGTTGACGGCGACGGCTTCATTGAAGACATTGTTACCGACGCAGGCGACATCGTAAATGATGTTGTAACGGGCGCAGAGGACATCGTAAGGGACGTTTTCTGACGAATTCGGAATTAGGAATTCGGAATGCGGAATTATTGAACTACGCAAATTACCGTAAGACATTATAAAGCGAACAGACCTGTTTTTGAAGGACCAACCTTTAAAGACAGGTCTGTTTTGTCATTTTGTCCGCCAAAAATCGTTGAAGCGATTTAAAACGGATAAAAGGCTGTTGCGCAATTCCGAATTATTTTTAAAAACCTCTTTTATTTTGCGGAATAATATGCTATAATAGATGTGTATTGACAAACGTAAGGAGGAAATTTTTATGAAGCTTACTCAGTCAAAAACATTCTGGAGAGGTCTTTGGCTCGTTGCTGTTGCTATGGGCGGCATCGCTCTCGTTAAGGTCGCTTTCGAGATACTTAACCTCACAGATAAAAAATACATCGATCTTTAAGGAGCTTTTTCTGCTATGAATAAATACCAGAAGCTTCTGAACAACACTCTCATCTTTGCGATAGGCACTTTCGGTTCAAAGCTTTTAAGCTTTATTCTCGTCCGCCTTTACACGGGCTGTATGACGACTGCGCAGTACGGCACGGCTGACCTGCTCTATCAGGCGGCGAACGTTATTTACCCCATTGTGACGCTCTCTATGGCGGATGCGCTTATCCGCTTCGGCATTGACAAGGCTTATGACAACAAGAAGATATACACCATTGCCCTAACGACGACGGCCGGCGGTCTTGCGGTGCTTTTGCTGTTCACGCCTTTGATAAACAGCCTTGAAGCGTTCAGAGGGTACAGCTTGCTGCTGTTCGTTTACTGCTTTTTCTCATCGTTCAAGCAGCTTGCGGCGAGCTTTGTCAGGGCGCGCGGTCTTGTAAAGCTTTTTGCCATTGACGGAATTTTTTCTACATTAATAATAGTAGTGAGCAATCTTATCCTCCTGCTGAAATTCGACCTCGGCGTTACGGGATATGTTTGCTCGATAATCATTTCGGACGCGCTTTCGCTTTTGGGACTTGTGATAATATCGGAGCTCTACAAATTCTTCGATATAAAATCACTCGACAAGTCACTTTTCAAGGAGATAGTCAAATATTCGCTTCCGCTCGTTCCTACCTATATTTTATGGTGGATAACCTCCGCTTCGGACAGATATTTCGTCATTGCAATGGTAAGCAGTGCGGAAAACGGCATTTACAGCGCAGCTCACAAGATACCGACCCTGCTTTTGCTCGTAACGACGCTGTTTTATCAGGCTTGGCAGATGTCCGCTATCGAAAACAAGGACGACAGCGACCTTTCGGGTTATTATAAGCAGGTCTACGGTGCTTATTCCTCGCTGCTTTTCATTGCGGCGGCAGGACTTATAATGATCGCGAAGCCTTTCACCTATATCCTTGTTGACAATGACCCCGAAAAGAACTTCGTTTTCGGTTATCATTACACCCCGATACTTATTATAGCGATGATATTCCAATGCCTTTGCCAGTTCCTTTCGAGCATATACAATGTTCGCAAGAAGTCGGTGAACTCAATGGTAACGAGCATCGTTGCGGCAGTTGTGAACATCGTGCTCGATATCCTGCTCATACCGCGCCTTGGCGCTTACGGTGCAGGCCTCGCAACAATGACGGCATATTTTGCCTGCTTTATGGTTCGTGTTTTCGACACGAGAAGCTATGTGAAATTTGATATAAGCTGGTTCAAGATGATCGTTAATATGATCGTTGTCGGATATATGGCTATCGTTGCCATTACCGAACCAAAGGCTGAATATGTTCAGCTTATCGTACTGTTCATCGCAGTAGCCGTATTCAATTTTGACGCAGTTCTGAGCACACTCAAAAACTTTATCACAGTAAAAAGAAAGAAGAAAGCCAGATAAAGACGCTACCTTTATTTACGGAGGAAAAATCTATGGCAGCAGAAAACATAAAAGTACAGCCTTTGAACAAGGTCTACTCTCGTTATGTATGGCAGACAAACTCTAACGAGGACTTCACCGAGGATATGACATTGTTCACTCTTCAGGCTAAGAACACTACCTACGCTTTCGCAGCACTCGAAAGCGGACTTCTTGCTCACGTTTATTTCGGCAAAAAGGTCGAGGACGATGACCTTTCCTACCTGCTCGCACTTGACAGAAACCCTTGGACGCTCAAAGTCAATGCGCGCGATGCGGGAACTGTAATGGATTCAACACCGTTTGAATATCCCTGCCACGGCACGGGCGACTACAGAGAGCCTTGCCTTATGGTAATGGACAACGCAGGAATGTCTACCTGCGATCTTCGCTATGTTTCGCACAAGGTCTACGGCGGAAAGCCGAAGATCGAAACAGCAGACGGCTTTATCCCTGCAACTTTCGCAGACGAAAACGAAGCTTCAACACTTGAGATCACCTGCGTTGACAAGGTGAGCGGGCTCGAAGCAACCCTTATCTACACAGCATTCAAAGACCTCGACGTTATCACAAGAAGCGTTCGCCTTAAAAACAACGGCAGCGAGAGCATCAACATCAGACGCGTTCTTTCCGCCTGCGTTGACTTTGAATCTTCCGATTATGATCTCATCACCCTCAACGGCTCATGGGCAAGAGAAAGAGCTATCGAACGCTCACATCTCCACCACGGCAAGCAGGGCGTTGACTCCGTAAAGGGCGAATCTTCGCACCAGAACAACCCGTTCTGCGCCCTCGTTTCTCCCAACGCTGACGAGGACATCGGCGAAGCTTTCGGCTTCAACCTCGTTTACAGCGGCAACTTCTTCCTCCAGGCAGAAGTTACACAGCATAAGCACACACGCTTTGTAATGGGCATCAACCACTTCGACTTCAACTGGCTCTTGGAAAAGGGCGAAGAATTCGCAGCGCCCGAAGTTGTAATGGTTCACTCCTCGAACGGTATCGGCGAAATGTCGAGAACCTTCCATGACCTTTACAGACAGCACCTTATCCGCGGCGAATACAAGGACAAGCGCCGTCCGATACTCATCAACAACTGGGAAGCTACCTACTTCAACTTCAACACAGAAAAGCTTATCGACATTGCAAAGCAGGCTTCGCAGCTCGGCATTGAGATGCTCGTTATGGACGACGGCTGGTTCGGTCACAGAGATTCCGACAACAGCTCGCTCGGCGACTGGTTCGTATATGAAAAGAAGATCGACGGCGGCCTGAAGCACCTCGTTGACGAAGTAAACAAGCTCGGAATGAAGTTCGGTATATGGTTTGAACCCGAGATGATCTCGCCCGACAGCGAACTTTACAAGGCTCACCCCGACTGGGCTATACAGATAAAGGGCAGACCGATGTCGATGTCCCGTGAGCAGTACGTCCTCGACTACTCCAACAAGGAAGTCCGCGACTATATCTACGGTCTTATGAAGAAAGTCCTCGACAGCGCGAACATTGAGTACATCAAGTGGGATATGAACAGACAGCTTACCGAAGTCGGCTCGACTTATCTCCCCGCAAACCGCCAGCGTGAGCTTTGGCACAGATATGTTCTCGGCGTTTATGACGTTATGAACCGCCTTACGACCGATTATCCTCATCTTCTCCTTGAAAACTGCTCGGGCGGCGGCGCAAGATTCGATGCAGGTATGCTCTACTTCTCACCGCAGATCTGGTGTTCCGATGACACAGACGCTATTGAGCGCTTGAAGATTCAGCACGGCACTTCGATGTGCTACCCTGCTTCCGCAATGGGCGCGCACGTTTCCGACTGCCCTAACCATACCGTCGGCAGAACAACTCCTTTCGCTACGAGAGGCGACGTTGCAATGGTCGGAACATTCGGCTATGAGCTTGATGTTACAAGAATTCCGCAGGAGGACAGAGATGCTATCCCCGGTCAGATCGCAGAATTCAACAAATACAACCACATTATCCGAACGGGCGACCAGTACCGCATCGGAAATATGTTCAGGGACACAACTTGGGACGCTTGGATATTCGTTGAAAAGGACAAGTCCGAAGCTATCTTCACATTCGTTCAGGTACTCGGCAGACCGAACTTCCCTGCAAGACGCGTAAAGCTCAAGGGTCTTGACGAAAATGCACGTTACAAGAACGAGCAGACGGGCGAAGTTCACAGCGGTTCTGCTCTTATGAACGCAGGCATCATCGTCCCCGTTGACGGCGATTTCAAGTCGGTGAAGTATCACTTTATAAAGGTTCAGTAAGATAAAAATATCCGCAGAGTAATATCTGCGGATATCGATACATTTTGTAAATGTGATTCTATTACGAATCAAGTCCGAAGCTTATGGAGAGGGCGTTGTTTATCTTCGACATTGACGGCTGGTCAAGCTCGCCCATTCTCTCTTTAAGGCGCTTTTTGTCAATGGTGCGTATCTGTTCGAGCAGCACAACGCTGTCCTTGGAAAGTCCGCAGGTCGCAGCGTTTATCCCGATATGGGTCGGCAGCTTCGATTTGTCCTGACGGCTCGTTATTGCGGCTGCGATAACGGTCGGACTGTGGCTGTTGCCGATGTCGTTCTGAACGATAAGTACGGGACGGACTCCGCCCTGCTCCGAACCGACAACGGGACTTAGATCGGCGTAATAGATTTCTCCCCTTCTGACTGTCACTTTTAAACAACTCCTGTTTATAAAATTTATTCTGTGATTATTATTTGCCCGAAAATGCAAAAATAATCATCGGGAGAGGAAAAAATCGGGGAGGAAGTTTTCCCACTATTATTATATGCAGAAAGCCATTGAAAGGAGATGCATAAATGTCATTTAACAAAGAAACCTTTGATCTTATGCTAAAGCTTGCGCTTGGAATGATAGGAATACTCCTTTTGATATGGCTCATCGCTGTTTTCACTCCGAAGCTTGCAAAATTTATCGATAAGGTCTTCGGGAAATCGAAGATAGACCCCGGTCCGTCTTCGATAACACTTGAAAACGGCGAAAAATACACCGTAAAAAGTGTTTTTGAGGGTGAAAAAGCCGATGAAGCGGCAGAAGAAGCTCCGAAAAGCACCGATAACGGCAAAACCGACGAAAACAATGAAAATACAGAAAATATAAATAACGAAAAGGAATGATTTTTTATGGCAAAGGAAAAAAAGCAGAAGCCAATCAATTTAGAGGAAATTACCGCGCTCACAAAAGAGCTGTTCCACGCCCACTACGCGGGGGATTTGGAACGGTGGTTTGACTATCTTTGCCCGGATAGTATCTACCTCGGCACCAGCGAGCCAATGCTCTTTGGCGGCAGCGCGATACGGGAACATTTCAAGGGCTTTGAGGGCAATGCGGTCGATGTGGTGTCGGAAGAATATTATCCTGTCCCGCTAGGCGAAACGGCGGCGCAGGTCTGCGGCCGGATTGCGGTGAGAAGCAGTCAAAACCAGCTTGGGGCCGTCAACTGTTTTACCATCGGCTGGCGGCTGATCGGCGGCGAGCTGAAACTGGTACATCAGCACAATTCCTATGAGTACACCCAGCCGGACATTGAGGGCGAGCGCGGCATTTTGAAGATGGATATGAACACGACGCGGTTTGTCCGCAATCTGCTGCTGGAACAGCCCGCCGGCCGGCGCATTGCGTTTCCCAGCGGCAATCAGACGGTGTACATCAATCCCTATGCCATTCTGTACGCCCAAAGCCGGGATCAGCGGACGGAATTAGTTTGTGTTGACCGGGTCGTGATCTGCAATTATATCTACCGGGAGCTGAAAGAGAGATTACCGGGGGTGTTTTACCCGCTGCGGCGGGGCTACCTTGTGAACACGCTGTATATTGTCGCCCTGCGGCGGTTTGAAGCGGAGCTGATTTCGGGCATCTCCATTCCCATTCCCGCTTTGACTTATACCCAGGTCAAGCGGGATTTACAAGAACTGATCG
>OLGB01001578.1_pt1 | contig 26895 bp, 19 predicted proteins | sample 1605691 | NCBI WGS metagenome assembly OLGB01 (sample SAMEA3888925, study PRJEB22519) | human gut metagenome | biome: human gut; feature: human-associated habitat; material: faeces | place: Denmark | collected 2010 | reverse complement strand
ACGGCGCAATCCTCGGCGGAAAAGATCGCCGCAGGCGAGCTTTTTCGACGGCCTGGGATCCAGGCGGTCACCCCCTGGACTTGGGTTTGGGTTGGAGGCGCTTGAAGGCGCGGTAGGTAGGATCGTGCGACCAATCCCTGACGGGGGCCTCGCTGCCCAGGCGCTCGATCGCGCTGCGGATCTCGATAAAGTCGGTATAGGATACGTCGTCGCTTTCGGCCACATCCAAAAGGGCCTCCAGGGCGTGGTCGTCCTCCAGTTTAGCCAAGTAACCGGCGTATAGGGCGCGCTTGTCCCGGCAGGTTTTGAATTGCTCGAGCGCGAAGCGGAACACCTCGTCATCGCCGGGATAATCGGCCAGCACGTCCAAAAGGGCCTCCTTGCCGGCCTGGCCGGCGGCCGCGAAGGCCACCTTCGCGGGCTTGCGCACGCTCTCGCCCATCTGGCGCAGGCTTTCCAGGGCGTTGTCCAGAAGGTCGTCCTCCTCGTCGCGCTCCACCTGCCAGCGGATGAAATCCACCATGGGCAGGGTGCTTTCCAGCTGGCGCAAAAGCTCGATGGCGGCCATGCGCGCCTCGCAGGGCGCGGATTTGTCCTTGGCCAGGGCCAGCAGGGCTTCCTCGTCGCCCAGTTCCTCCAGCCTGTCCAAAAGCGGGTCGGGCACGGGAACCTCCTGGGCGATGTACTCGCAAAGCAGGGCGCATAGCTCGCCTGCGTTTGCGTAGCGCTCAAAATAAGCGCCGGGCGTCGCGCCGTCCAGCCAGGCGGCGGGCTGGTTGAGCCAGCGCAGGTACACGTCGGGCACGTCGTCCTCCATGTCCTCGGGGCGCTTGTAGCGCGAGCGGTTTTTTTCAATCCAGTCGTTGAGCACTTCGGTAAACCGGGCGTCGAAATCAATGATCTGCATTCGGCTTCTTCTCCTTTGTACCGCTGCCGAGGCTGCGAAGCGTGTGAAGCGCCTGCCTGAGCGCCTTGGCGCGCGCCCCGTTCATGCGGCGAATATCAATAGGTGCGGGCCCCAGCCCATGTTGAACGCGATATTGAACGCACAGCGCCAGCGGCCACACGCGCGGCGTATCGGCAATTACGCGGCTGCGCTGCGCCGCGCTCATGCGGTGAATCTGCCGCATGGCCCAGGGCTGAATGGCCGGGTCGCCCATCAGGCGCGCGGCGCGCTTGACGCAGCGGGTAAGCATGCGCTCCCGAAACGCGGCGGTTTTGGGTGCGGCGCGGGTGGGGTCCACATAGCCCAAACGCCCCTCCTGCCATACGGCGTAGGGCGCGGGCGCGCCCATCGCCATCAATAGCGCCGCGGCAACGCGCTTGACCTGCGAATCCGCCGGGCCGGTCAAGAGGGTTTCGCGCAGGAAGCGCTGGGCCTGCGCATCGGGCATGGCGGCGCACAGCGCGGGCAGCAGCCCGCCGGCCCATTCCACCGGCAGCGTAAAAAGGTATAGCATACGGGCCCATAGCTTGCCATCGGCCAGCATGGCCTGGGCCAGGGCCTGCGGGCCCTCGTGCAAAAGGCGCTTCACAGGGGCCAGGCAGTCCTCCAGCTCGCGCGGGGACATGGCGCCGTAATAGGAAAGCTGCGCCGCCTCGCGCATAAGCGCCTTACCGCTCATGCCCTCCAGCGCCAGCATGCGGTTAAACAGCACCTCGCCGGGCACGTCGTCCGGGTCCAGCTCGCGGCACAGGTGTATGTAGCCAAACGCCTCCCTAACCCTGCCCATCTTCATTAGGCACACGGCCAGGTTGTAGCATATGGGATAGCGGTCGGCCCGGTGGCTCAGGCTGCGCAGGAGCATGCCGTAGGCTGCCTGCGGGGCGTTGAGCTGCTCGCTGGCCAGGCAAACCAGCAGCTCGTCGGCAGGGCTTTTGGCATGCACGGCGGCCCGCAAAAGCGCGTCGGAGGCCTCCTTCCCGCTGCCCAGCCGCGAAAACAGGCACGCGGCGGACGCGGCCAGCTGCGCGTCATACGGGCGCAGCTTTATCACGCGGCGCGCAAACACAAGCGCCCGTTCCGGCTGCCCCGCCAGCTCCAAATACAGGGCGGTCAGCTCCTCGCGGCGGGCGTACTGCCCCTGGAAGGGTTTGCGGCGCGCCCGTATGAGCGCGCGCCGCGCCCCGGTCATATCGCCCTGGCCCATATGGCGCAGCGCCATGCCCAGCAAGCCGTTAAGCCGCGCACGGCGGCGGATGGGCGGCTCGTAATACGCCTCCTCCATATCCAGCACGTCGCTGTCCCACGGCGGCAAGGCGTCCAGCTGGTCGCGCGGGCCGTCCAGATACATGGAAAACGCGTCCATGGCCTCCTGCCTGCGCCCCAGGGCGATCATGTTCTGCCCGATAAGCCCGTAGAGAGAAAAGCGGGACGGGTCGTAGGCCAGGGCGGCAAAGGCCTCGCGGTTGCTGGCCTCATAGCAGTGCAGCTGGCGCAGGGTGAGGGCGTAGCTGGCAGGCGCGGCCTCGTAAGCGGGGTCGGTGCGGGCGGCATGGCGCTCCAAAACCGCCGCGCGAATCAGGTCGCCGGCTTGCTTGCTCTTTTCCGCGCGCCGCAGCCAGTAGGGGGCCGGGCGTTCAAAGGCATCGGTCTGCGGGATATTCATCCGTCCTCCTGTTTCAGCGCTCCTGCGCTTGGTTGAGCAGGCGTATCAAATCCTGCTGGCTAAAGCGCTCCGTTTTTTTGCAGAAGTGGCAGGTGAGCTCCGCGCCCTCCCGCTCGTCCTGAATCATGCGGGTCAGCTCGTCGCGGCCAAGGGCGATGAGCGCCTTTTCCATGCGGGCGCGCGAGCAGCCGCAGCGGTAGGCAAGCGGCGTTTCCTCCAGCACCACGGGGCGCAGGCCGTCAAACCACCTTGCCATAAGGTCGCGCATGGGCTCGTGGCACAGCTCCCGGCTGATATCCGCCATGAGGGGGCTGCGCAGCTCCAGCTGGCTGATCACGTGCTCCGTGCAGCCGGGCAGGGGCTGCAAAAGCACGCCGCCGGCCGAAAGCACGGTTTCGCCGCTTACCAGCACGCCCAGGCTTTGCAGCGTGGGCGCTTGCTCGCTCACCACGTAATAGTTGGCAAAATCCTCGGCAATCTCGCCGGAAACCAGGGGCACCTGCCCCACATAGGGGCTTTTCATGCCCATGTCCTTTACCACGCTCATGCGCCCCTCGCCGCCCACGGCGCGGCCCACGTCCAGCTTGCCGTTTGGCTTGAGGGGCATTTCCACATTGGGCGCGTCCACACAGCCGCGCACGCTGTCGCGGCCGGCCACGCATACGATGCGCCCAAGCGGCCCGCCGCCGTCTATGGTAACGGTTACGCTTGCCCCGTCCGATTTGAGCATCGCGCCCAGCATGGCCGTGCCCATAAGCGCGCGGCCAAGCGCCGCCGTGGCCACGGGGCTGGTAAGGTGGATGGCGGCGGCCTCGGCCACGGTTTGGGTAGCGGTTAAAAGCAGGCCGCGCACCATGCCGTCCATCAGGGTGATATGCAGCATACGGTCGTTTTGTTCCATGTTTTTTCCCTCCGGTACATCAATCAGGCCTCGGGCGGCTCGGTCATGCGCTCGCCCACGGTGGGCGGGGCCTCCGCCACCAGGGGCTTGCGCGCGCCTATGAACCAGCGCAGCTCGCGTTCCTCCGGCGGGCGAAGCTTTTTGTCCGCAAACAGGCGCACATCGGTAAAGCCCACGGCCTGCAAAAGCTGCGTAATCAACGCGGCGCTGTGCGCGTACTGGCGCTGGCATTCGCCAATGCGCAGGTAGGTTTCGTCCTTCTGGCGCACAAAGATGGCCATGTTCAAATCCACATACTGCTGCGCGCGGTTGAAGCGGTTTTGCCACAGGTAGGCGATCTCGGGCGTTTCATCCCCAATGAAGTGGTTGCCCAGAATGTGCTCCAGCTTGTAGGGCGTGCTTACATCCATAAACAGGCCCCCGCCCTCGCGCACGCTTAAAAACGCCGCGCGGAAAAAGTCCGTAAGCTCGCTTGCGTCCCTCAAATAGTTCAGGCCGTCGTTGGTGCACAGCACCGCGTCCATGGAGCGGTGCAGGTGCAGGGCGCGCATGTCCTGCTTTACAAAGGGGATCATCGCGCCGCTTTTGCGCGCCTTCTGCGAAGCCTCAAACAGCATATCCGGCGAGATATCCACGCCCGTCATCTGGTAGCCCAGCTGGCTTAGGGCGATGGTAAGGCTGCCGGTGCCGCAGGCGCATTCGCACACCTTGCCGCGCGCAATGCCATAGCGCTCCATCAGCGTGTGGTAAAAGCGCGCCCAGGTTTTGTAGTCCACATCGGCCATCAGCCGGTCGTAGACGGATGCAAAAGCGGTGTACATGCGTAAATCCGACTCCTTTACAGGTTGCGTTTCTTCTGTCCAATCAGGCCGCCGATGCGCCCGGTTTCCTTGGCGGTCAGGCCTGCCCAGCCCACCTGGCGCACCCGGTCCAAAAGCCCAAGCTCGCGCGCCAGCTCATACTTCATGCGCTCCTCGCGGCTTAACGCGCTCAGCGCGCCGCGGCGCAGGGCCCCGGTAAGCAGCTCGTCCTTTTTGCCCATGCTTTTCGCCCCTTTCCTCCTTTTGGGGTAGGGTGCGACAAACGGGCCTTGCTCATGCGCCGGGTTCCGCGGGCTGGTCCTCGTCCTCGTCCTCATCGCCGTCCGTATCGGTATAGAGGCCGCGGCCAATTTGGGCGCCCTCCACGTTGGGGTTGATGTAGCGGTCAAACACGGCGTTTGCGTAGCTTGCCCCCACAAAGCGGCTCAGGCCAAAGCCAATGACCACGTAGTACAAAAGCAGCGCGATCAGCGCATATTGCATATAGGGCGTAAACAGCGCCACAGCCGCGCAGATGGCCGCAGGCAGCAGGCTTAAAAGCTTCAGCCCCGCCGTCATGGGCAGGCGGCCGATGGTCATAATCACGCTGTTGCGCACCAGGTCGCGGTAGCGCAGGCGGTAGGTCACCATCTGCGGGTACATATACATAAGCGAGCACATCCAAATCATCACCACGGTGATGCAAACAACCTCCGGCACGATAAACAGCAGGTTTTGCGCCGCCTGCCCGCCATAGAACGCCACGCTCACGTACAAAAGCAGCGGCATAACGCCGGTGATGAAGCTGGTGAGCAGCGCCTGCTTCCAGTTGCCCTTTACCGCGTCCCAAAAATCCGACCAGATAAAGGCGTGCTCGTCGCGCGCCCAGTTGCGGGTTACGTAGGCCACGCCCGCCGTAAAGGGGCCGGTAATGGCAAGGGCGGGCGCCAGCAGGATAAGCGTTTGCAGCAGCACGCCCTTGATCGCGTCGTTAAAGCTGAGGGAAAACTGGGCAAGCGCCTCGGCGGTCATCTCGCCAGCCTCCATCTGGGCCTGCGCGTCCGCCAGGTTTACCACGCCGGAATACCATAAAAGGATGCCGCGTCCAATCACATAAATCACGGGCAGCCACGCCACCGCGTACATCAAATTCAACCTGATCAGGGCGGAGAAGCGCACGCGCAGCATTTCCCAAAACAGCTGCCAGCGGGTTTGCGGCAGATCCTCCGGGGTATAGTCGCCCTTGCCGCTTTTGCCATAATAGTAACGGTTCATCATTTTTCCAAACATGCGGTCTACCTCCGTTCGCATGGGTATACAGTTTGTATTATAGCATAAGTGCAGCAAAAAGAAAAACCATTGCGCCCAATCCAAAAAATACCCCAAAAATACCGCTTTTGCGTGGACAAACCCCAAAGCCTGTTGTATATTGATGCAGCGCGCGCCCCTTGGGGCCGCGGCAGCAAAAGGGGGATTGTTTTGATGAACCGTTCTTTGCGGGCCAACCTGCTTTTAACGCTCACGGCGCTCATCTGGGGCGTGGCGTTCGTGGCGCAGGATGTGGCCGCCGACCGCCTGGGGCCTTTTTCGTTTAACGGGCTGCGCATGGCGCTGGCCGCCCTGGCGCTTGTTCCCGTGGTGCTGGTTATGGACCGCCGCGCCCAGGCCGCCCATACGGCGGATGTCAAAAACACCGGCGCGGGCGTGCCCGTTACGCAAATGCCCCCCGCCCAGCGCAAAACGCTGCTAACCGGCGGCCTGTGCTGCGGCGTGATGCTCACGCTGGGCTCGGCGTTCCAGCAGCTGGGCATTTCCATGGGCACGGGCGCGGGCAAGGCCGGGTTTATCACGGCTTTGTATATTGTGCTGGTGCCGGTAACCGGCCTGTTTGCGCGCAAGCGGGTCAGGAAGCTGGTGTGGGCCGCCGTGGCGCTAAGCGCCGTGGGCCTGTACCTGCTGTGCATCAAAGGCGGCTTCGCCATAGACCCCGGCGACGGCATGCTCATGCTTTGCGCCCTAAGCTTTTCGGGGCATATCCTGGCGGTGGATTTTTTCAGCCGCAAAACGGACTGCGTAAAAATGAGCTGCATCCAGTTCGCGGTGGTTTCCATCCTGTGCCTGATTGGCGCGGCATGCACCGAGCAGCTTACCTGGCAGGCCGTGCGCGAATGCGCCGTGCCCATCCTCTACGCCGGCGTGATGAGCGGCGCGATGGGCTATACCCTACAAATTGTGGCCCAAAAGGATACCGACCCCACGGTCGCCTCGCTGCTGATGTCCCTGGAAAGCGTGTTCGCCGTGCTGGCGGGCTGGGTGATCCTTGGCGACGTGCTCAGCGCGCGCGAGCTGCTGGGCTGCGCGTTTATGATGGCCGCCATCGTGCTGGCGCAGCTGCCCGGGAACTGATTTTCCCCTCCCCGCGAAAGAAAAACGGTATTGGGGCGCCCTTTATAGCGGGGTGGCAAGGCGTAAATGCCCTCCCCCGCGGGCGCATGGGCGGAAAACCGCGAAAAAACGCATATTGCGCAAGCTTTTTCGCCGCCTCGAGTTGACAAGCATTTGTCAACTCTTTATAATAGGTATGTTGGAAACATCCGTTTGTTTGTCATGTCTAAAAACAGGCAGGCGGTTCTTTCAAAACATAAATTGTAGGAGGGAAAACCCAATGGCAACAAAGATGACCGTTGACGGCAATACTGCCGTAGGCCACGTTGCGTATGCGTTCAGCGACGTGGCTGCCATTTACCCTATCACCCCTTCTTCCCCCATGGCGGAAGTTGTGGATGAATGGGCGGCCCGCGGCGCGAAGAACCTGTTCGGACAAACCGTTCATGTAAGCGAGATGCAGTCCGAGGCCGGCGCGGCTGGCGCCGTGCACGGCAGCCTGGCGGCCGGCGCGCTCACCACCACCTTCACCGCCAGCCAGGGCCTGCTGCTGATGATCCCCAATATGTACAAAATCTCCGGCGAGCTGCTGCCCTGCGTGTTCCACGTAAGCGCGCGCGCCCTGGCTGCTCACGCGCTGAGCATCTTTGGCGACCATGCCGACGTGATGGCCTGCCGCCAGACCGGTTTTGCGATGCTTGCGTCCAACAGCGTTCAGGAGGCCATGGATATGGCCCTGGTCGCTCACCTGAGCACGCTGGAAAGCAGCGTCCCCTTCCTGCATTTCTTCGACGGCTTCCGTACCAGCCACGAGGTACAGAAGATTGACGCCATCGATTATAAGGACATTGAGCCCCTTGTTCCCTGGGACAAGGTAAAGGCCTTCCGCGAGCGCGCGCTCAACCCCGAGCATCCGCATCAGGCCGGCACCGCCCAGAACCCCGATATCTACTTCCAGAACCGCGAGGCGGCCAACAAGTACTACAACGCCACCCCCGCCATCGTGGAAGAAATCATGAAGAAGGTTAGCGCCCTGGTTGGCCGCGAGTACAAGCTGTTCAACTACGTTGGCGCTCCCGATGCCGATAAGGTCATCATCGCCATGGGCAGCGGCTGCGAAACCATCGAGGAAACTATCAACTACCTCAATAAGAAGGGCGAAAAGCTGGGCCTGATCAAGGTTCACCTCTACCGTCCCCTCAGCGCCGAGCATCTGCTGGCCGCCATTCCCGCGACCTGTAAGAAGATCGCCGTGCTGGACCGCACCAAGGAGCCCGGCTCCCTGGGCGAGCCTCTTTACGAGGATGTGTGCTCCGTGCTCTACGAGGCGGGCCGCAATGACGTGAAGGTTGTGGGCGGCCGTTACGGCCTGGGCTCCAAGGAGTTCAACCCCACCATGGTCAAGGCCGTGTACGACAACCTGGACGGCGAGATGAAGAACCATTTCACCGTGGGTATCGAGGACGACGTGACCGGCACCAACCTCAAGCTGGGCGAGCAGGTGATCGCGGCCCCCGAAGGCACCGTGTGCTGCAAGTTCTACGGCCTGGGCTCCGACGGCACCGTTGGCGCCAACAAGAACTCCATCAAAATCATCGGCGACCATACCGATATGTATGCCCAGGGCTACTTCAGCTATGACTCCAAGAAGTCCGGCGGCATTACCGTAAGCCACCTGCGCTTCGGTAAGACCCCCATCCAGTCCACCTACCTGATTGACGCGGCCGACTTTGTGGCCTGCCACAACCCCAGCTACGTCACCAAGTACGACATGGTCACCTCCCTCAAGGAGGGCGGCGTGTTCCTGCTCAACAGCCCCTGGAGCGCCGAGGAGATGGATAAGCAGCTCCCCGCTTCCATGAAGCAGCTGCTGGCCAAGAAGCACGCCCGCTTCTACAACATCAACGCTACCGAGCTGGCGCTGAAGGTTGGCATGGGCAACCGCATCAACACCATCATGCAGGCCGCGTTCTTCAAGCTGGCCGACGTCATCCCCTACGAGCAGGCTGACGAGTACATGAAGGCGTATGCCAAGAAGACCTACGGCAAGAAGGGCGACGCCGTCGTGCAGAAGAACTGGGCCGCGATTGACATCGCGATCTCCGGTCTGCGCGAGGTGAAGGTCCCGGCCGAGTGGGCCAACGCGACCACCGGCGCTGTTGCGATGCAGGTCGAGGGCGACGAGTACTACAAGAACTTCGTCAAGCCGATCCTCGCGCAGGAAGGCGACAAGCTGCCGGTTTCCGCGATTGCGGCTGACGGCGTTGTGCCGACCGGCACCACCAAGTACGAGAAGCGCGGCATCGCCGTGAAGGTCCCGGCTTGGGACGTGACCAAGTGCGTACAGTGCAACCTGTGCTCTCTGGTCTGCCCGCATGCCGCGATCCGTCCGTACCTCGTGGACGAGGGCACCGCTCCGGCTTCCTTCGTCACCAAGAAGGCGCTGGGCAAGCAGTTCGCCGGCAAGGCGTTCCGCATCCAGGTTTCTCCGCTCGACTGCACCGGCTGCGGCAACTGTATCGACGTGTGCCTGGGCAAGTGCCTGACCCTCGAGCCGCTGGCCGAGCAGAAGGCTGAAGAGGCGAACTGGGAGTACGCTCAGACGATCCCGGAGGTCGATTCCACGATCCTCAACAAGGCGAACGTCAAGGAGAGCCAGTTCCTCAAGCCGCTGTTTGAGTTCTCCGGCGCCTGCGCTGGCTGCGGCGAGACCCCGTACGTCAAGCTCGTTACCCAGCTCTTCGGCGACCGCATGATGGTGGCCAACGCGACGGGCTGCTCCTCCATCTATGGCGGCAGCGCTCCGACCGTTCCGTACACCAAGAACGAAAAGGGCCAGGGCCCGGCTTGGGCGAACTCCCTGTTCGAGGACAACGCCGAGTTCGGCTTCGGCATGAACCTGGCGACCACGCAGCGCCGCGCCAAGCTGGCTGAGCTCGTCACCGAGCTGGCCGGTCAGGTTGAGGGCGAAGCGAAGGAGACCTGCGAGGCTTGGCTGGCCGCGATGAACGACGGCGAGGCGAGCAAGGCTGCTTCCGCGAAGCTGGCTGCGCTTGTTGAGGGCTGCGACAGCGACCTCTGCAAGGAAATCGCGTCCATGAAGGACATGATGATCAAGAAGAGCCAGTGGATCTTCGGCGGCGACGGCTGGGCTTACGACATCGGCTACGGCGGAGTTGACCACGTGCTGGCGCAGGGCGAGGACGTCAACGTGCTCGTTCTGGACACCGAGGTGTATTCCAACACCGGCGGACAGGCTTCCAAGTCCACCCCGACCGGCTCCATTGCGAAGTTCGCTGCCTCCGGCAAGAAGACCCGCAAGAAGGATCTGGGCATGATGGCGATGTCTTATGGCTACGTGTACGTTGCGACCGTCGCCATGAGCGCGAACCCGGCTCAGCTCCTGAAGGCCATGAACGAGGCCGAGGCTTACCATGGCCCGTCCCTGATCATTGCCTACGCGCCGTGCATCAACCACGGCATCAACATGGCGCACGCGCAGATGGAAATCAAGCGCGCTGTGGCCTGCGGTTACTGGCCGCTGTACCGCTACAATCCGGAGCTCGCCGAGCAGGGCAAGAATCCGCTGATCGTGGACAGCAAGGATCCGACCGAAAACTATCAGGACTTCATCCGCGGCGAGGTTCGCTACGCCTCTCTGGCGAAGCTGTTCCCGGCCAAGGCTGAGGAAGCTTACAAGATCAACGAGGAAGACGCGAAGCGCCGTCTCGAGACCTACAAGAAGCTGGCCGCCGAGTAATTTCGGCTGCGCCGCCTGAGCGGTAAAAACAATCAAAGCCCCGTTCTTTTCCGCAGATGCGGAGGGGAACGGGGTTTTTGTATGCCGAAAAGCGCGCCAAACCCGCCCAAGCGTGTCAAAAATTGACGAAAAAGTTAAAAATGCTTGCAACTCTGTGACAAAAACTTTATAATGGGCGTATACCATGAATGAGTTATCCCCATGCCAAAACGGGCGGGGTTAAGGAGGGTTTTACGATGGCCAGAAACCGCGATTATGATGACGGCGACTTTGACCAGCCGAAGCGCAGCAGCCCCTATCAGGATATGGACGGCGACGAATATGACGACGATTACGCCGACGACTATGAGGACGAGGACGAATACGCCGCTTCTAGCGTGAAAAAGGGCGCGAGAAAGGGCGGCGGAAGCGCGGGCGGGACGGTGAAAATCCTCGGCGGCGTGATTGTGCTGCTGGTCGTGATTTTGATTGCGCTGGTTGTCGTGCGCGCGGTCATCACCAACAAGCGAAACGCGAACGGCGGCGTGAAGCCGAGCGAATCCGTGAGCACGATTCCGGAGCAGACGACGAACCCCGCGCCGATCGTCTTCGGCCCGGTGGGGGACGCGACGGACGAGCCGACTGTAAGCGGCGGCGATGCGTACACCACGCCCGACAGCGACTGGAGCGCGGGCTTTGCGTCCCCCGACATGGGCGGCGAGGACGCGAACGACCCCGTGCCGGACGACACGGGATATGGCAAAACGGGCGATTTGGATATCGAAACGCCCGCGCCGGTGATTGCGACGGCTGAGCCGACGGCCACGCCGGACGTGACGGCGACGCCGCTGCCGATTATCCTGACCAACACGCCGACCCCGACGCCGGAACCGACGGCTACCCCGACGCCGTCGCCGAGCCCGACCCCCAGCCCCACGCCGAAGCCGAGCCCGACGCCTGTGGCCGAAATCGGGACGGGAACAGTGAACCGCGACGCCAAACTGCGCGCGGATGCGGTCGCCAACGCGAAGGTGAAAAAGACCATCAAAAAGGGCGAAAGCGTCACCATTCACGAGGCGAAAACGGATTCCACCGGCAAGCTCTGGTATTATCTGACCGTGGACGACAGCAAGGACGAGGGCTGGATGCGAGATTACGTCGTCACGACGAAGCAGAAGATTTCCGCCCCGACCCCGAGCGACACGGCGGAGGAAAGCGCGGCGGTCGGAGAGGAGACGGCGGATTCGACCGAGACGAGCGCGAATCAGGAAGTGATCGCGACGGCGAAGACGAACCGTGCGGCCAATCTGCGCCAGACGATGGGCGGCAAGGTGCTTGTGCAGCTCAAAAAGGGCACAAAGGTCAACATTTACGAGCAGACGACGGACAAAAAGGGCAACGTCTGGTATAAAGCGCAGGCGCAGAACGGCGAGAAGGTCGGTTATCTGCGCGATTACGTGGTGACGCTGGACAAGGGCGCGAGCACGACGGGCTCGAGCGCTTCGACGGCCGCCGCAGCGGAGGATTTGCAGGATCGCGAGGTCATCGGCAAGGCGACGACGAACCGCGCCGCGAACGTTCGCGAAGAGCCGCTGGCCAACGCGACGGTGGTTCGCCAGCTCGGCAACGGCATGGAGTTGCAGATTCTCGCCAAGTACGCGGGCGTGAAGGAAGAAACATGGTACGAGGTTGTGACGGCCTCCGGCAAGACGCATGGCTTTGTGCGGGATTACGTCGTATATGTGACGAAGCTCGATAAGAACGCGCCGACGCTGACCTACGAGAAATAAGGAAATACAGTAAATGAGCACCGGAATTTTGCACAAATTCCGATAACGGACGCGCAATGCGCGCCCCTACAACGTTGCGAAAAAAGCAGGAGCTGCTGAACAACTCCTGCTTTTTGCTTATTTCAACACGACATTCTTCGCGCCCAACATATCCGAAAGGGTATCCACCAATTCCTGCGTGGGCGAAACGAAGAGATTCTGCGGGGCGCGCAGCTTTGCGCCCGTGCTTTCGATGTAGAGCACAACGGGCTTCCGACCCGAAAAACGCTGCAATATCGGCTGAACCATGCCGATGGCGCTGTCGCTGGGCAGGCGCAGATAGAGCGTATTACCCGGTAAAAGCTGCTTGACGGCGGGGGAGAGCGCGCCGTTTTCGCTCATCTGGTCGAGCTCCGCATCGGTATAGAGCGGCTCGACGGTGTCGAGCATCAGCTTCGGCTCCTCCTCCTCGCGGATGGAGAGGCGGCCGCTCAGCACCACGGCCGTATCGGGCATCAGCTCGGTGGAAACGCGCTCAAGCACCCGCGGAAAGACCAGCGCTTCGATGGTGCCGGTCAGATCCTCAAGCGTGGCGAACCCCATCAGGTTGCCCGCCTTGGTGGCCTTCTGCCGCACTTCGGTGAGCATGCCGCCCATGCGGACGCGCTGACCGTCGAAGGAAAGGCCGTGATCCGGCGATTCCAGCAGCTCGGTCAGGCGCGCGGTGTTCATATCCAGCGCGGACAGGGCTTTGGAATAATCGCCCAGCGGATGGCCGGAAATGTAAAGCCCGGTCACGTTTTTTTCAAGGCTGAGCATCGTGCGGAGGTTGTATTCGGGGATGTCGGGCAGCGTGGGCTTCACCTCTTCGAGCAGGCCGTCGCCGAAGAGGGACATCTGCCCGGCCACGTTGCTGCGGCGGCTCTTTGCCGCGCCGTCCAGCGCGCTTTCATACACGGCCATGAGCTGGGTGCGCCTCGCGCCGGTGCAATCCATTGCGCCGGAGAGAATCAGCGATTCGACGACGCGCTTGTTGACCTGCTCGGAATCCATTCGCTGGCAGAAATCGAAGATATCCTTATACGGGCCGCCCTTGCGCCGCTGGGCGATAATGGAATCAATCGCCTTGTCGCCGCAGGACTTGATCGCGCCGAGGCCGAAACGAATGCCGCTCACGCCCTGCGCGTTCCGGCCGACGGAGAACTTGCGCACACTCTGGTTGATATCCGGCGGGAGAAGCGGAATTCCGTGCTTGCGGCAATACTGCGAATACGCCGCGACCTTTCCGCTGTCGGAAGAGACGGAGTTGAGCAGGGCGGCGAAGAACTGCACCGGGTAATGGCGCTTGAGCCAGCCGGTGCGCACGGCGACAACGCCGTAAGCCGCCGCGTGGGATTTGTTGAAGGCATAGGAGGCGAAGGCCGTCATCTCGTCGAAAAGCTGGCTGGCGATTTCGGCGCTCACGCCGTTGCGCACACAGCCCGGCACGATGATCTGTCCGTCCTCCTCCAGACCGTGGATGAAGATTTCGCGCTCCTTGGCCATGACGTCGTGCTTCTTTTTCGCCATGGCGCGCCGCACGAGGTCGCTTCGGCCATACGAATAGCCCGCAAGATCGCGCACAATCTGCATGACCTGCTCCTGATAGACCATGCAGCCATAGGTGACGTCGAGAATCGGCTTGAGCTTGGGATGCAGGTAGTGAATCGCACCGGGGTTGTTTTTGCCCTCGATATAGCGGGGGATGGAATCCATCGGGCCGGGGCGATAGAGCGAAATGGCGGCGATGATATCTTCGAAATTCTGCGGCTTCATGTTGGAGAGGAAGCTGCGCATGCCGCCGGATTCGAGCTGGAACACGCCGTCCGTCTCGCCCTCGGAGATCATATCGTACACGGCCTGATCGTCCAGCGGGATATCCTCGGCTTTCATATCCACGCCCGCGTCGCGCATGAGGTCGAGCGCGTCGCGGATGACGGTCAGTGTGCGCAGACCGAGGAAATCCATCTTGAGCAGGCCGAGCTTTTCGATGGTGCCCATCGGGAACTGGGTGGTGATGACCTCGTCGTTGCGCTGGAGCGGCACATAATCGGTGACGGGCTTGTCGGTGATGAGCACGCCCGCCGCATGGGTGGAGGCATGGCGGGGCAGACCCTCGAGCGCGCGGCTGGTGTCGATCAGCCGCTTGACGCGCGCATCCTCCTGATAGTTCTTTTTCAGCTCCGGCGAGATTTCCAGCGCGCGCGCCAGCGTCATGTTCAGCTCAAAGGGAATCGACTTGGAGACCGCGTCCACCTCGGCATACGGATAGCCCAGCACGCGGCCGACGTCGCGCACGACGGCGCGGGCGCTCATCGTTCCGAAGGTGATGATCTGGCTGACATGATCCGCGCCGTAGCGGCGGGCGACATAGTCGATGACCTCCTGACGGCGCTCGTAGCAGAAATCCACGTCGATATCCGGCATGGAGACGCGCTCCGGGTTGAGAAAGCGCTCGAACAGCAGGCTGTAACGCAGCGGATCGAGCTGGGTGATATACATGCAGTAAGCGACGATGGAGCCTGCGCCGGAACCGCGCCCCGGCCCGACGACGATCCCCTGACTGCGGGCGTAGTTGATGAAATCCCACACGATCAGGAAGTAATCGACATAACCCATTTTGGAAATCACGCCGATTTCGTATTCCATGCGGTCGCGCGCCTCCTGCGTGACGGGCTGATAGCGCTCGGCCAGACCCTTTTCGCACAGGCGGCGGAACATCTGCTCGCTGGTTTCGCCCGCCTCGGTGGGGAAGCGGGGGAGCTTGGTTTCGCCAAAGACGAAATCGACATGGCAGCGCTTGGCGACTTCCTCCGTGCGTTCAATCGCGTCGGCGTATTCGGGGAAGACCCTGCGCATCTCATCCTCGCTCTTGACATACAGCTCGCGGGTTTCCATGCGCATGCGGTTGGTATCGTCGAGCGTCTTGCCGGTCTGGATGCACATGAGAACCTCCTGCGCGTCCGCGTCCTCCCGGCGGAGGTAGTGGCAGTCGTTCGTGGCCAGCAGGGGGATGCCCGTTTCGCGGCTGACCTGCACGAGCAGCGGGATGACGCGCTTTTCATCCTCCAGATCGTGATCCATGATTTCCACGAAATAGTTGCCCTTGCCGAAGATGCTTTCCATCTCGCGGGCGTGGGCGCAGGCTGATTCGAAATTGCCGTCGAGCAGCAGCCGGTCGAGCTTGCCGGATAGGCAGGCGCTCGACGCGATCAGCCCCTTGCTGTATTGCCGCAGCGTTGCCATATCGACGCGGGGGCGATAGTAGAAGCCGCGCGTCCAGCCCTCGCTGACCAGCTTGGTCAGGTTTTGATAGCCCTCCTGCGTTTCGCACAGCAGAATCAGGTGGTTCATGGCGCGCATGCCGTTGGCGGCACTGCGGTCGTCCATGTTTTCGCAGACGTAGATTTCGCAGCCGATGACCGGGTGAATACCGCGTTTTTTCGCCTCGGTGTAAAAATCGACGACGCCGTACATCGCGCCGTGGTCGGTGATGGCGCAGGCGTCCATGCCCAGCTCCTTGACGCGGTCGAGCAGCGGCCCGATGCGGTTTGCGCCGTCCAGCAGGCTGTATTCCGTATGCAGATGAAGATGTGCGAAAGCCATGAAAACGCTCCTTGTCAGTTCTCTTGTGCGATGGGCGTAAAGGCGATGGTGGCCAGAATCGGCAGAACGTCGCCGGGACTCATGCGGGTTTCAAAGGTGAGCTGGATATCGCCGTCCCAGGTTTCATAGGTGTCCCACGTCTCCTCGCCGTCCTCGCGGTCAACCGTCGCGCGGTAGCAGATGAAGCGGCGGCCGCCGAGCGTGCGCAGGCGAACGTCGGTCGCGCCCGCGTTCATGTAATAGGTGACGACGTCCTGCTCCCGGTGCTGCTTGAGGCTGTCGCCGGATTCGTTGGCGTAGCAGAAGAGATACAGCTCGCCAAGACTGCCGTAGACGCAGCCCGCGAACAGTGCGTTTCCGCCCTCCGCCGCGTTGTTCGTCGTGTAATCGTTCAGCGAAAAGTCGTCCGGAACGGTCAGGGTGAAGCCGTAAGCCGAAAAATCGACGGTCTGCCCGCCGGAGATGGGCGTGATGCGCTCGCTGTGTCGGTCGTATGCGTTCAGCCCCAGCGCAATGCCGCAGCCGACGACAAAACAGGCGATCAGCGCCAGAATATATTGAATCGTAGTTTTTTTCATGCAAGCTCCTTTTTCAAACGCAAAATAAACCAATCTTATTGTAAACCCGGCGGGATAAACTGTCAAGCGCGCGGGCGGCGGGAAGCGAGGCCGATTCGCCGCGTTTGTTCGCCTTGCCAATTCGCCCCGCTCTGTGATACAATGAACGGGTTAAGAAGGATGCAAAGGGGGAAGAAACATGGCGTTTTGCGCGTTTGATGACAGCGCCGCGCTGTTTGATTCCACACCCGTGGAAAATATGTTTATCACCGAGTATATGCTCCGCGCGCCAGGCGATTTTGTGAAGGTGTATCTTTACGCGCTGATGCTCTGCTATCATCCGTCGCCGCGCATGTCGCTCTCCGCCATGGCGAAGGATTTGGATATGCAGGAGGAGGATGTGGAGCGCGCGTTCAAATATTGGGCGCGGGACGGGCTGGTTCGTCAGGTCGGCGATAACCCTGTCTGCTTCACGCTCGCCAATTTGAAGCAGTTGACGCTGACACGGGCGGAGAATCCGGGGGACAAGCTGTATAACGAAAAGTTTATCCGGGAGGCCGAGCGCATCCTCAAACGGACGCTTCTGCCGGAGGAGACCAACCTCATCAACGACTGGGTTCAGGTGTTCGAGCTGCCGGAAGAGGTCGTGTTGATGCTGCTCCAAATCGAGATGGAAAACAGCAGGGGGCGCGTCTCCATCAAGATTGCGGACAGGCGCGCGAAGGAATGGGCGCAGAGCGGCATCCGCACGGTGGACGACGTGGAGAAGGTCGTCGTCATGGGCAGAGAGCGCGAACAGCAGCTCCGCAGGCTGCTGGCGCGTCTGGGTCAGCGCCGCGCGCCGAGCGAGGACGAAAAGACGATGTACAAGACGTGGATCGACGAATGGGGCTTCACGCCCGAGGCCGTGCAGGAAGCCTGCCGCGAGACGACGAAGGGAACGCCGACCATGGCGTATCTCAACGGCATCCTGATGCGCCAGCACCAGCTCGGGCGGCACGAGGCCATCGCGCTGGAAACGGGCATGCAGAGCGAGCACGAGGCGCGCGGCTTTGCCCGCGAGGTATACGCCGGCTTGGGCGTGACGGGCAAAACGCCGACGCAGGATGATCTGGACGCGATTGAAACGTGGCACGAGCAGGGCGCGGGAAACGAGCTGATTCTGCTGGCTGTGAAGGCGGCGCACAGCAAATCCGGCGGCGGCAACATGGACGATGTGGACAGTTATTTGCAGGATTGGCGCAGACGCGGCCTGACCACGGCGGACGCCGTTCGCGCGGATTCGGCGCGAACGCGCATGCTCAACGGTCAGCTCCGCGAAATTTACGCGGCGGCGGGCATGGAAAAGCGCCCCAACGCGCCGGATCGCGATTTGCTTTGCCGCTGGGTGGGCGAAATGGGTATGACGCAGGAGCTGATTCTGCTTGCGGCGGAATACGCGCGCGGCGCGGGCTCCCCGATGATGCTCATCGGCAGGATTCTGCGGGATTGGAGCCGCGCGGGCATCGCGACGACAGAAGCCGCGCGGCAGGAGCACGAGAGCCATCTCCGCGAGGCGGGCAGGAGCGCGGCTGGTTCGACTGCACCGAGCGGACAGGGCGGATTCATCAAGCACAACTACACGCAGGATGATTATAAACGCATGGTCGTCAATCTGGACGACGAGGAGGACAACTGATGCTCAGCCGTGAAAATGTGATGCGCGAGGCGCTTTCGGAAATGGAAAACCAGCGCGCAAAAAACCTAAGCGAAGAAAAAAAGCGGCGCGACGAGGCGGAGCGGCGAAGCCCTGCGATTGCGGAACTGCTGGCCCGCCGTCAGAAGCTGTTGTTTTCCGGCATGCGGCAGGCGTTCGCGTCGCCCGAACAGGCGGCGAGGATTTCCGCGTCCATGAAGGATCAAATGGAGCGGATGAACGCCGACATTCGGCGGGAATTGGTGAAAAGCGGCCTGAGCGCGGATTATTTGCAGCCCGTCTACCGCTGCCCGCTCTGCAAGGACACGGGATATGTCGGCGAACCGGTGCACGAGCAATGCGTCTGCCTGAAGCGCGCCGTGCTCAATCGGCTCTATGACAACGACGGTTTGCAGGGACTGAAAACGCAGAATTTTGAAACCTTTGACGAAAACATCTTCCCGGATGTTCCGCTCGAGGGCAGAAAGGGCACACAGAGAACCTACATCCGCAAAATCCGACAGATTTGCGAACAATATGCCGATGCGTTTGAACCGGCAAGCGGAAAGGGCGTGCTGCTCTATGGCGCGTCGGGTCTGGGCAAGACGTTTCTGCTCAACTGCATGGCGCAGCGTGTGCTGGAACGGGGATATTCGGTTGTGGTCATTTCGGCCTATAAGTTGACGGAAACGCTGCGGCGCTATCTGTTCAACGGCGACGGCGCGGAACAGGTGCAGGATATTCTGACCTGCGACCTGCTGGCGATTGACGATCTGGGCAGCGAACCGATGATGCGCGGCGTGACAGTCGGCTCGATCTATCACGTCATCAGCGAGCGCCACAACGCATCGCGGCCGATGATTCTTTCCACCAACTGTTCGGTGCAGCAGCTCTATGAAAAATACGAGGATCGCATCGCGGCGCGGCTTTGCGATCAGAGCCGAATGACGATCATTGAATTTATCGGCGAGGACGTTCGCCGCTTCGCGCATTAAACAGACTGCGGAGGTCAGCGGAAAACCGCGTCTCCGGATGAGTGGGCATGTGGGAGGGCGATATGGTTTATCTGAAATCGTTTGAATTTCCGGATGACGACGCGGAATTTGATTTTTTGCTTAATGTCAAGCGGAAGTGCTATGCATCGTTCTATCCGTTCAAGATTCTCTCCCGCCGCCGCTTTGAGAGGATTGATTTTGAGCCGATCACAATGCTGTATGGCGGGAATGGTTCGGGTAAATCGACGGCGCTGCATGTTATGGCGGCGCGCGCAGACGTGAGGTGCGACGCACGTTTCAACAAAACCAGCTTTTTTGAAGACTATGTGAAGCTCTGCCGAATGGATGCGGACGACATTCCAACCGGCAGCCGCCTGTTAGCCAGCGACGACGTGTTTGACGAGATGCTGGACACGCGCGCGTTCAACGACGGCATGGATCAGAGACGCGAAACGGTTTTTGAAGAATATTTGGCCAATAAACGCAGTCATTTTCAACTCTCTTCGATGGCGGATTATGAAAAGCTGCGCCTTGTCAACAGCGCGCGGCATAAAACGCAGTCTCGCTATACGCGCGAGGAGCTTGGAATGAATGTGCGGACGTATTCCAACGGCGAAAATGCGTTCAAAATGTTTACGAACGCCATTGAGGAGGATGCGCTGTATTTGCTGGATGAACCCGAGAACAGCCTGTCGCCCCAAAGGCAGATTGAATTGACGGAATACATCGAAAATGCGGCTCGCTTTTTCCGGTGTCAATTTGTAATTTCGACCCATTCGCCGTTTTTGCTTGGGCTGCGGGGCGCGAAAATCTATGATTTGGACAGCGATCCGGTGGATGTGCGCAGGTGGACGGAGCTTGAAAACGTGAGGGTATATTACGAGTTTTTCAAGAAACACGAGAAAGCGTTTTTAACCGAATAAAAAAGAGGACGACCATCCATTCCGGATGAATCGTCCTCTTTTGACGTATGGGAGATTGTGTAAACCGACGCATTGCGGCTTCATCGGAGGTCAGACGGGCTTGACCTGCTTACATCAGCCCCGCCGCCTGAAGCTGACTGCGCAGGTTGCTCACCGCGCCCTCGAGCGACGTGTAATCAATCGGGGAGAGGGAGAGGAGCGTCTGCACCGCGCTGATGGCGGTATTGATCTGCCGACGGGTATCGTTGGAGAGATCCGGCGCAGAGCCGACGAGCTGATACGCCGTATAGACCAGATTGCTCGCGTCGCTCACGATGTTTTGAAGATCGGAGGGCTGCTGTGCGGCGGTGTAGGCGTCGTGAATCTGGCAGATATGGTTGGCGATGTCGTTTGTGCTCTTGAGTGTGGCGAACTCGCCCAGATACTTGCGGATGGTGTCGCCGTAAGCGTCGATATAGTCATAGAGCGGATGGCCGCGCGGAATGAGCACGATGCCGCGCGTTTCCACCGAGTAGGACGGGCAGTAATCCGTCGCCAGCAGGCCGGATTCCGTGCAGACGGAAACGGATTTGTGCATGCTGCAATAGGCGGTCGGTACGCTGTCCGCGCTCCAATAATCGGTGATGGTCTTGTAACCGTTCACGTCGTTGTAGCAGGCGTCGGTCGCCAACTGCCCGCTCACGCCGCAGGTCGTCACGCGCACGAGGTTGTAGTCGCTCGGCGTGCCGTCGATGATTTCGCGGGAATCGAGGTTCTTCGCCTTGTGGATTTTCTCCATGAAGGATTGCCAGAGCGGCGCGGCGGCGTTGCCGCCCGTCGCCTTGGAGGAGAGCGCCTTGTAGTTGTCGTGGCCGATCCAGACGGAGCCGGAATACCAGCCCGTCATGCCGGCGAAGAACACGCCCTTGCTGTCCGAGTTCGTGCCGGTCTTGCCCGCGACGACCTGCGAGGAAATCTTCGCCTTGGTGCCCGTGCCGCTCTGCACGGCCTCCTTGAGCATATCCACCACGAGATACGCCGTCGAGGGCTTGAACACCTGATGGCGATCCTGCTGCTGGTGCATATCCACCACGACGTTGCCGTTGCTGTCCACAATGCGGGAGAAGGAGAGCGGCTGCTGATACACGCCCTTGTTGGCGATGGTGCCGAAGGCGACGGCCATCTGCACCGGGGTGAGGCCGGAGGAGCCGAGCGCCAGACCGAACGGATCGGCGTTGATGTTTTTATCGGGGATGCCCATCAGGTGCAGATATTCCACCGAACGGGACACGCCCACGTAGGTCATCAGAATCTGCGCCGCGGCGGTGTTATAGCTGTTGCGCAGCGCGCTGCGGAAGCTCTGCGGCCCCTTGTATCCGCCGCCGCCGTAGTTCTTCGGCCACGAATCCTTGCCGCTGGAATCCTTCCAGCCGGAAATCGGAACGGGCATGTTGTAGGCGATCGACGCGGGGGACGCGCCCAGATCAATAGCCGGGGCATACACCGTCAGCGGCTTGATGGAGGAGCCGACGGGCATGGTCATGCCGCTGGCGCGGTTGAGCGTCTTGCGGGTGGTGGGCTTGTAGCGCCCGCCGACGATGGCCTTCAATTCGCCGGTGCGGTAGTCAAACACGCAGGCGGCGGCCTGCGGCTGCTCAATTTCGGTGTAGGTGCCGTCCGAATTGCGGGATTGATACACCTTGTCGGACGGGTCGCGCAGGCGGGGATAGCTGCTCCAGTTCGCCAGCGTATCCTCCACGATTTCCTGAATTTCGGTGTCGAGGCAGAGGTAGACGCTGTAGCCGCCCGTGCGGAGCTTGTTTTCCATCGCGTAGCGGTTCGCGGAGGTATCTTCCAGCCCGTTGAGGTCGAGAAAGGTATCCACCACGTCGCTGATGGCGTATTCGACATAGTGCGGATAGGCGTACATATCCGTCGAGGCGGGCGATTTTTCCAGCACGCTGGCCGTCGAGCGATCCAGCGCGGCGTTATACTGCTGGGCGGTAATCAGCCCGTTTTCGCGCATCTGCCGCAGCACGTAATCCGTGCGGTTGTTGGTGATGTCGGGCGTGCTGCTGCCCTCGGTGTTGCGGGTGTAGAAGTTGCTGCGCGGGTTGTAATAATTGGGGCTTCGGGTCAGACCGGCGAGCATCGCACATTCGCGCAGGGTGAGCTGATCGAGCGACTTGCCGAAATAGCCGTAGGCCGCCACGCGCACGCCGTAGTAGCTGCCGCCGAGGAAGATGGTGTTCAGATAGCTTTCCAGAATCTGCTTTTTGGTGTAGCGCGTCTCCAGCTCCATCGCCAGATACGCTTCCTGCAATTTGCGCTTGTAGGATTGCTCGCTGGAAAGCACGGTCTGCTTGATGAGCTGCTGGGTGATGGTCGAGCCGCCCTGCGTGGAGCCGCTGGTGAAGTTGGCGACCAGTGCGCCCACGATGCGCTTGACGTCCACGCCGTTGTGCTCGTAAAAGCGCGCGTCCTCCACGGCGATAAAGGCGTTTTGAAGCATTTCCGGAATCTCGTCGATGGAGACCATGATGCGGTCTTCCGTGCCCTTGTAATCGGTGATGAGGTTCCCCTGGCTGTCGTATATAAAGGAAGTTTTATCCTGAGCATCCAGCGCGGCGAGATCGAGCGTCGGCGCGGTATCGACAAACGCCTTGGCGATGCCGACCACCGCGCCCAGAAGCGCAAGGGCGACGCACAAAGCGAGAACAAAGGACAGGCGAATGGTGGTCGCTGCGACGCTGAGCACGAAATTCGGCTTTTTGGTGCGCGCCTTGAAAATGGAGCGCGCACGCGGATGAACGGCGCGATTGGGCATGATTCTCCTCCTTGCCAACAGGGTAAAGCGCCCGGAAAGAAACAGGGCGATACGATATTATACCACACATCCGGCTGTTTCGCATCAAAAACCGCAAAAGTTGCGGAAGAATAGCTTTTCCGAATCGGCCATAGGCTCAGAGGGAGGGGATGGGCGTGACGGAAAAGCAGCTCAAACGGTATTCCGCGCGGGTGCGCAGGCAGCGGCGGCTGAGGCGGCTGACGCTCGCGGCGCTGGCGCTGCTGGCGGTCTTTCTGCTGGTGGATCGTAATTTCCGGCCGCTGGTCTTCTCTCTGGCAGAGGCGAGGAGCGCCGCCATGGCGACGCGCGCGCTCAACGCCGCGCTGACGGAGGCGCTGGAGGACGGCGTGGACTACGACGATCTGATGAACGTGCGGATGGATGACGGCGGGCAGGTTTCGCTGCTTTCCGCGAACACCATGCGCATGAACGCGCTGGCGGAACGGGCGGGCGACGCGGCGCTGCGCAAGCTGGAAACCGTCAGCGCGCAGAAGGTCGATGTGCCGCTCGGCGCGGCGCTGGGGCTGACGCTGCTGGCGGGCAGCGGGCCGCGCATCCCGATTTCCATCGTGCCCGTCGGCTCGGTGCAGACCGATTTCGAAACGGAATTTGAGGCCTGCGGCATCAATCAGACGCGGCACAAGGTCTATTTGCAGCTATCGGCCAGCATCCGCATCGTCATCCCGACGGGGGCGAAGACGACGAACGTGACGGCCAACATGCTGGTGGCGGAATCCATCATCGTCGGCAAGGTGCCGGAGAGCTTCGTGGGATACAGGCTGAGCGAGGAGGAGCTGAACATGGCGCCGTAATCGCTTGCCTGTCGGCCCAAAGGATGATATAATACCTGAAAAGGCAGTTGGGGGATGCGGACGATGAAGGTGCTCGATCTGGATATGGATTTTTTTCTGACGGACGCCTGCCCGCTCGCCCCGCTGGGGGAAAGGCCGCCGGAGGCCTGCGCCGAGCCGTACAGCGACGAACAGGTGATCCGCTTTCTGGAGATGCAGTGTGGGCTGAGCCGCTCACGTCCCGTGCCGGGGATGATCTTTGACACGCACGACAAGGCGCTGGATTTCTGGCTGGCGCGCATGCGGCGCGTCGAGCTGAGCGCGCCGTTCGACGTTGTACACATCGATACCCATTCCGACCTCGCGTTCGGTCCGCCGGGAACGGATTTCGTGCTCAAGGCGGTGCTGACCCGCAGACCCGATGCGCGCGCGGCGCTTGAAGCCTATCGCGCGGGAAAGAAGCTCGACGAGGCGAATTATCTGCTCTTCGCGCTGGCCTTCCGCTGGATCAGCCGGCTGACGTATGTGCGCAACCCGAAATCGCGTCAGGATATCCCCGGCCATCTGCTCGATTCGGATGGAAACATCCGCCTATGCAGCGCCATTTCCGCGCTGATGGAGGGGACGAACGGCCGCGAGCCGACCGTTCCGTTCGAGGTCTTTGACGATTATACGCAGTTTCGCGAAACGGGCTACGATTTTGTGACGATGGCGCAGTCCCCGCGCTACGCGCCCGCCTCGGCCGACCGCATCATGCGGCTGCTGGAGCCGTATGTGATGAAAATCGACGGCTGACCCGCGAAAAAACGGCAAGAAATCAAGCGAAACGGAAAAAATCATCTTTTTTTCAAAAGAAGGGTTATAATTTCCATATTTGTACATAAAATGCAGTGTATAAAAAAGATCGTGTCGGATTGAACCTTTGAGGATTGCGTTTGAAGCCGCCCGGCGGAGAAAAATTCGGATTACAGGAGGGTGCCTAACATGGATACGGTACGTGTGGTCGTTGCGGACGACAATATACAGCTCAGGGATATGGTCGCGGAGTATTTGCAGGAGCAGAACGGCATTGAAGTGGTCGGCACGGCGGGCGACGGCGTGGAGACGCTGCGGCTGGTGACGGAATGTGAGCCGGATGTTCTGGTCTGCGACTTGATTATGCCGCAGATGGACGGTTACGCCGTTCTGGAACGGCTTCAGGCGATGAAACTATCCAAGCAGCCGGGCGTGATCGCGCTGACGGCACTGGGACGCGACGATTTCATTTCCCGCGCGGTGAATCTCGGCGTGAACTATTATATGGTCAAGCCGTTTGATTTTATGATGCTCGCCCAGCGCGTGTATGAGGCGGCGGGGGAGAGCCTGCGCGCCGAAGCCATCAGCGCGAAGATGATTAAGCAGCAGGGCGGCAAAACGGGCGGCGAGACGCTGGAGGAGCGCATCGCGAACCTGTTTTTGACGGTCGGCATCCCGGCACACATCAAGGGCTATCAATATCTGCGCGAGGCGGTGCGCATGGTGATGGATAACCCGGAGCTGATGGGGCGCATCACCAAGGAACTTTACCCCGGCATTGCCCACCGCTTCGGCACAACGTCTAGCAAGGTGGAACGCGCGATTCGCCATGCCATCGAGGTGGCGTGGAACCGCGGGCGTATCGACGCGCTGGACGAGGCCTTCGGCAAGAACGTCTGCGCGCTGGACGATAAGCCGACCAACGGCGAGTTTATCGCGCTGGTCGCGGATCGGCTCGGCGCGGGGAAGAGCGCGTAAAAGGGATTTCCTGATGGGAAAATGATTGCGCGGTACGCAACGTGAGTCTAAAATTGAATAAAAAGAGCGAACGCACACGAAAATGCGTCCGCTCTTTTCATTTTTCCAGAAAAGTCTTAATGGTTAAGTCAATGCACTGTTGTTCATTTGAGGTGAGAGAACGAAAACGGTTTATGATATCTGCTTCGTAGGCGTTTAAACGATAAACTTCTGTGTATTCGATACGGCGGCGGTCGGTCGTGTGGCCGACAATAAAATCAATGGAGGTATTGAAATAATCGGCCATACGCTTGAGCACTGCAATTTCCGGTTCAATGTTGTGGTTTTCATATTTGTTAATAGAGGGCTGACTGACTTGAATCGCGTCGGCAAGCGCTTGCTGGCTGACGTGGTATTCCTTGCGAAGCAGTTTCAGATTGGGAAGCATGCTCATCCCCCTTTTTGATAAACAGTTTAACAACCTGATGGAATAATGTAAAAATCCTAAAGTGACTTGACAATAATTTAAGGGAATAATATAATGAGAAAAACCGGAAGGGATGATGGAAGTGGAATATGTAGGCGCAAAAGTAATAGCAGAACTGTGGGGATGGAAACAAAGCAAAGTAACCGCGTATTGCAGAGCTGGGAAAATTTACGGAGCGGAACAAGACAAAAAGGGATGTCCGTGGCGGATTCCGATTGACGCGTTGAAGCCGGATGAAAAAGAAGGGAGAAAAGCGAAATGAAAAGGGGATTTTTTGCGGCAGTTTTGTGCGGATTGACGCTCTTTACGTGTGCAGCACAGGCAGAAACTAGCGGACAGTACACATATCAAATCGACGAGAACGGGACGGTTTCCATTACAGATTTTAGTTGGAAGGAAGATCAGAAGGATATCTATATTCCTGATATTCTTGGAGGCTATCGCGTAACGGCTATTGGCGAAAAGGCTTTTGCAAGAATGGCTGACGAGCTTTCTGATGAAACGATAAATGTAGTGGTGCCAAATGGAATTAAGTCGATTGGCGAAAAGGCATTTATGAACGCACCTGTTTCCGGCGTTAGCATTCCTGCAAGTGTGCAGCAAATTGGCGACGGTGCTTTTGCAAATTGTCCGATTTCACAATTTATCCTTGAATCGGGAAATGCGATGTATGCGACGATTGACGGTGTTTTATATAATAAGATGACTAAGACGCTTGCTGCATGGCCTCGTGAAAAAAGGGAAGGCAGTGTGCCGGAAGGAATTGTCGAAATAGGCAATTATGCTGTCTATGGGGATACTCAAATTCAAGGATGGATTGATCAAGGATGGATTGATTTAACTAACTTTATACCCAGCACAGTTAAAAAAATTGGAAATTATGCATTTGCAAAGAATAAAGCAAAAGTTAGTTCGTTTTACGATATAAAGGCCGCAAACTTTGGCGAAAATGTCAAGGAAATAGGGGAAGGAGCTTTTCAATATTGTAATCTCCAAGTTGCAAATCCAATGGGACGCGACGATATGATAATAGGGAATGG
>OLGB01001569.1_pt1 | contig 27029 bp, 22 predicted proteins | sample 1605691 | NCBI WGS metagenome assembly OLGB01 (sample SAMEA3888925, study PRJEB22519) | human gut metagenome | biome: human gut; feature: human-associated habitat; material: faeces | place: Denmark | collected 2010 | reverse complement strand
ACTCCGGCCACTCGATTCCTGCGCTTGATTTCTCCCAGAAGAACTTGACACGATCGTGGCATACGAAACAGTTGACAAACAGATCCGTATTGTGTATAATACACTGCGATGACTTGCAAGGAGCTTGCAGAAAGGATTTTTTTGTGGACAGTTGCGACAGTAGCGACTCCGATAACCCCAATCTGTTCGGAATAAGGCGAAGTATGGGCATGACCTCGGTTTTGGCGGGGCTGTGCTTTTTTGTACCCAAATTCCTGAGATTATCCTTGCCGGCAGTATAAATAAAGAAAGGAAATAGAATTAATGACATCCGACATCGACCCACTCATATGCCTGCTATCCGACGCTCAGGTTACCGCATCCGGAGGCTCCGGCGTGCTCGTGTGGCAGATCCTGCTTCAGTTCGTGCTTATTTTCGTCAACGCAGTATTTGCCTGTGCAGAAATAGCGGTTATTTCGATAAACGATGCAAAGGTCAATAAGCTCGCATCGGAGGGCGACAAGCGCGCTGCAAGGCTCAAAAAGCTTACAAGCCAGCCTGCACGATTCCTGTCTACTATTCAGGTCGCGATAACGCTCGCAGGCTTTCTGGGCAGCGCATTTGCGGCAGGCAACTTTGCCGTCTACCTTCAAAAACTGATCCCGGGCCTGCCAAATTCCGTGGCAGTCATAATCATCACCGTGATACTCTCATACATTACCCTTGTATTTGGAGAACTCGTTCCAAAACGCGTGGCCATGAAGAAAGCGGAGAGCACGGCTCTTGGCATGAGCGGAATGCTGACAGTGGTTTCAAAGCTTTTTGCACCCCTTGTTTGGCTGCTGACCGTTTCTACAAACGGCGTGTTGAAGCTTATGAGGATAGATCCGAATCAGAATGACGACAATGTAACGGAAGAGGAGATCCGCATGATGGTGGATGTCGGCAGCGAGAACGGCACCATTGACAGCACCGAAAAGGAACTCATCCAGAATGTCTTTGAATTTGACGATTTGACCGCTGAAGAGATCGCTACACATCGAACCGATGTTGTTATGCTGAGCCTTGAGGACGATATTGCCGAATGGGACAGGATAATTCACGAAACCAGGCATTCACTGTATCCAATCTGCTCGGAATCTGCGGATGACATCGTAGGCATCCTGAAAGCAAAGGACTATTTCAGGCTCACTGACCGTACGATAGACAGCGTAATGAACAACGCTGTGCGCCAGCCGTATTTTGTGCCGGAAGGAGTCAAGGCGGATGTACTGTTCAAAAACATGCAGCATGGCAGGCGGAGTCTGGCTGTGGTGCTCGATGAGTATGGCGGAGTTTCCGGTATTGTAACCATGAATGACCTGCTCGAACAGTTGGTAGGCGATATCGACGATGAGGATGATCCGGAAGAGAATGTTGAGGAAATAGTCCGGGAGGATGAAAACACTTGGCGCATCATGGGCTCCGCTATGATAGACGATGTGACCCATGCGCTTAAGTTCAGGTTCCCGGATGGTGAATACGATACCTTTGGCGGCTTTGTGTTCGCTATATATGGAAGCATAGTTGCCGACGGAAGGACATTTGAACTTGATTATGAAAACCTGCATATAAATGTTCTGGAGATCAAGGATCACAGGATCGAAAAAACGCTTGTCGTGGTCAATAATCCGCCTGCGCAGGCTGAGGAGCAGAACTAAATTACTTGCGTAACGGTTTAAGGGTTTTCCGCCTATCGGCGGAAGGCCCATTTTCTGCAGTCTTTGTTCTGCTTGCCGCAATCGGGAGCAGAATTTTTATAAACGATATCGAAGCGACATAAAGGGAGAAAAAGGTTTGGTTTTGCCCTTATCGGCCCATATTTCGAGAATGATTCATGCATGATCGGACAATTTTCGAAAAGCATTGCGGTTTTGCGGTATATTTCGCCTCAAACGGCAATGTTTTTTTCTTCCGGCTATTTGAATAATGCTTCGAATGTAGTATAATTATTCAGATTGCGTATAGCTTTAGAAGAAACTTTATGATTAGCGGAGGTTAACGGTATGTGCGGTATAGTTGGCTATGTCGGAAACAAATCGGCAGCGGGAATACTGCTTGATGCGCTGGAAAAGCTTGAATACAGGGGCTATGATTCCGCCGGGATCGCGCTTGCGGGTCGGGAAGGCATCAGCGTCTATAAGACAAGGGGCAGGATAAAGAAGCTGCGCGAAATGATGAATGCCTGTGATCAGGAAGAACTGGACGCCTTCACCGTGGGCATTGGACACACCCGTTGGGCTACCCATGGCGAGCCCAGCGACTGCAATTCCCATCCGCATCTTTCGCAGAGCGGAAGGGTCGCTGTCGTTCACAACGGCATTATCGAAAACTATTTGGAGCTGCGTGCGTTCCTTATCGAGCACGGACATACCTTCGTGACCGAGACCGACTCCGAGGTAGTTTCAGAGCTTATCGATTACTATTACAGCGGAGATCCGGTTTACGCGGTGCGCAAAGCCGAAGTACTGCTGAAGGGTTCCTATGCAATAGGAATACTGTTCAGTGATTATCCCTGGCAGATAATGGCGCTCAGAAAGGACGGTCCGTTGATAATCGGATTGGGCGATGGCGAAAACTTCATTGCATCCGATATTCCTGCTATACTTAAGCATACGCGGAACATCTTCCGACTGGGCGAGAGGGAGCTTGCGATCCTTACCAAGGATGGAGTGACTGTCATGGATTCCTACGGCGAGCGCATCACCCATGAGATCGAGCATGTCGAGTGGGATGTGGACGCTGCCGAAAAGGGCGGTTATCCCCATTTTATGATAAAGGAGATAATGGAGCAGCCCGGAGTCATCGAAAGGACGATCGAATCGAGGCTTAAGGACGGAAGGATAAGCTTCGGCTTTAAGCATATTACGGACGAGGAGCTTGGGAACATCAATAATATACGCATTGTTGCGTGCGGCAGCGCGTATCATGTGGGCGTTGTTGCGAAATCCTTTATGAAGAAGACCCTGCATATTCCCGTTGAAGCTGAACTTGCAAGCGAATTCCGTTATGACGATCCCATTGTGGATGAACACACCCTTGTTATCATCATCAGCCAGTCGGGTGAAACGCTTGATACCCTCTATGGACTGCGTGAAGCACGCAATCGCGGCGCAAGGACGGTCGCGGTCGTGAACGTTGTCGCCAGCTCGATAGCGAATGAGAGCGAGGAGGTCCTGTATACCTGGGCAGGCCCGGAGATCGCCGTTGCCACTACAAAGGCTTACAGCGCACAGCTGATACTTATGCACCTTATCAACTGGAAGCTTGCGGAAGCCAAGGGCCTTATGAGCGAAGAAGAGATCTCGAAAGCGATAGATGGTTTGAAGCAGGTTCCCGGACTGCTTGCAGAAATGCTGAAGGATGTTTCCAACATTCAATATCTGGCTTCACTGTTCTTTAATTCCCAGAGCGTATTCTTTATCGGCAGGAACATAGATTATGCCCTTTCGCTTGAGGCTTCGCTGAAACTCAAAGAGATATCATACATTCATTCAGAAGCCTATGCGGCCGGCGAGCTGAAGCACGGCAGTATTTCGCTTATCGAAGAGGGAACTCTTGTAATAGCCCTGTGCTCCTATCGACCCCTGCTGGATAAGATGATCTCAAACATTAAGGAGGTCAAGGCGAGAGGTGCAAAGGTCATTGCCGTTATCAACAACGACGATACCGAAACCGAAAAGATTGCCGACCATGTCATCAGGATACCTGAGTGCAGCGTGGAAGCGATTCCGTCGCTGACAATAGTACCCCTGCAGCTTTTTGCTTACTATATCGCTTCACATAAGGGCTGCGATATCGATAAACCCAGAAATCTTGCAAAGTCCGTGACTGTAGAGTGAGTCCGCAAAGAAGCAAGGAGCAAGATCATATGCATATTACAGATTTGATTGAAAAAAAGCGTGACGGGTTCGCCCATACGAAGGATGAAATAGAATTCATTGTTCGCGGCGTTGTGGACGGCTCGATAGCGGACTACCAGCTTACCGCCTGGATGATGGCCGTTTGCTGCCGCGGAATGACCGCAGAGGAAACGGCAGACCTGACCTTCGCGATGATGCATTCGGGCGAGGTCGTCGATTTGACCGATCTTGACGGAATCAAGGTCGACAAGCACTCCACCGGAGGAGTCGGAGATACCACGACCCTCATCGTCGCTCCGCTTGTCGCTGCATGCGGCGGCACGGTCGCCAAGATGAGCGGAAGGGGCTTGGCGCATTCCGGAGGTACGCTCGATAAGCTTGAATCCGTGCCGGGCGTATGCGTGGAGCAGAGCCTGGAGAGCTTTAAGAGCATCATCCGCAAGACCGGCCTTTGCGTGATAGGCCAATCGGGCAATTTAGACCCCGCCGACAAGCGCATGTATGCTCTCAGGGACGTGAGCGGCACGGTAGCAAGCATTCCACTCATCGCTTCCAGCATTATGAGCAAGAAGCTTGCCGCAGGTGCGGAGGCGATCGTGCTCGATGTCAAGACGGGCGGTGGCGCATTTATGCGTACCGTTGAGGATGCAAGGGCGCTTGCACGGCGCATGGTAGATATCGGCTCACACCTCGGAAGGTACACCGTGGCGGTCATTACCGATATGGACAGACCCCTCGGCATGGCGGTGGGCAACGGCCTTGAGATGAGGGAAGCCATTGAAGCACTGAGCGGCAAGCTCCCTTATGACGATCCTCTTATGCAGGTCAGCTTTACATTGGCGAAAAAGATGCTCATTCTTTCAAGGCTTGCTTCAAATGATTCGGAAGCCGAATTTAAGCTGAAACAGGCTTTGGAGAGCGGAGAGGGACTTAATAGGCTGAGGACGATGCTTTCCGAAATGGGCGGCGATGTCAGCTATGTTGACGAGCCCGATAAGCTCGTTGCCGCAAAGCGTTTAATTCCCGTGTGTTTGGAGGGAGCAGGCTACATAAGCCGCCTTGATGCGAGAAGTATAGGAATGTCCGCGCTGCTGTTGGGCGCCGGACGCGAAAAGGCATCCGATATCATTGATCCTGCGGTCGGGATTCTGATGAAAAAACGCTGCGGTGATTTCGTCGGCGAAGATGAGCCATTCGCATATATGTATGTGAACGATGAAACAAACCTCGCTGAAGCGATGACAAAGCTCCGGAACGCCGTGACGCTGTCCTCCGAAAAGCCTGAGGACTGTCCGCTGATCTATGATATTATTGAGTAAGTATTTGGATAAAGAATGAAAACAAGTGATTTTTACTACGATCTTCCAAAGGAGCTGATCGCTCAGTCTCCGATGGAAAACCGTGCTTCATCAAGGCTGCTGGTCTATGACCGCAGTAAAAAAACCATTGAGGATAGGGTGTTCTCTGACATCATCGACTATCTGCGCCCGGGCGATGTGCTCGTTCGCAACGATACAAGGGTAATTCCTGCGAGGATATTCGGCCATCGTGAAGAAACCGGCGGAACGATGGAGTTCCTTCTATTAAAGCGCATTGACGGCAAGCGATGGGAATGTCTTGCAAAACCGGGACGGCGGGCCAAACCGGGCCTGACTTTCAGGGTCAGCGATGAGCTTTCCGTGACCGTCATAGATACTCTTGAGGACGGCAACAAGATCATAGAGCTTCAGTACGACGGAATCTTGGAAGAGATATTGGATAGGGTCGGCGAAATGCCGCTGCCGCCGTACATAACCGAGAAGCTTCAGGATCAGAGCAGGTATCAGACCGTTTATGCTCATGAAAACGGCTCAGCCGCCGCTCCGACGGCAGGACTGCATTTTACGCCGGAGCTGCTTAAGCGCATTTCAGATAAGGGCATAGACATAGTGGATGTGCTTTTGCACGTGGGCCTCGGAACGTTCAGGCCTGTATCGGTCGAAAATGTTGAGGATCACCATATGCACTCCGAATATTACCGCTGCACCGATGAAGCGGCGGAGAGGATAAATGCCGCAAGGAGGAGCGGAGGCAGAATAATCGCCGTCGGCACTACGAGCTGCCGAACGCTTGAAAGCATAGCCGATGACGACGGTATCGTGCATGCAGGAAGCGGAATGACCGATATTTTTATTACCCCGGGATATAAGTTTAAGGCGGTGGACGCGCTTATCACCAACTTCCACCTTCCCGAATCCACCCTTATGATGCTGGTTTCGGCATTCGCTTCGCGCGAGGAAGTCATGAGGGTGTACGCACACGCAGTCGAAGAAAGATACCGTTTCTTCTCATTCGGCGATGCTTCATTCTTCTGTTAACAAAGGATAAAACATGGAAATACCCGTATATTATGAACTCATAAAGACCTGTAAGCAGACAGGCGCGCGCCTTGGCAGGCTTCATACTCCCCACGGAGTTATTGACACCCCCTGCTTTATGGCGGTTGGCACACAAGCCACCGTCAAGGCCATGACGCCGAGGGATCTTAAGGAGGTCGGAGCAGGAATAGTGCTATCCAATACCTACCATCTCTTCCTGCGCCCCGGACATGAGCTTGTTAAGGAAGCCGGCGGCCTTCACGAGTTTTCCCAATGGCATGGGCCTATGCTGACCGACAGCGGAGGTTTTCAGGTGTTCAGCCTTGCTGCGATGAACAGGATACGCGAGGATGGAGTTGAATTCAATTCTCATATCGATGGGAGAAAGCTCTTCTTTACGCCCGAATACGTTATGGAGATCGAACAGGCGCTGGGCGCGGATATCGCCATGGCATTCGACGAATGCGCGCCAGCCGACTGCGACAGGAATTACGCCATAGCGGCTATGAACCGCACCCATCGTTGGGCGGGACGCTGCAGGAACAGCCACACCCGTCCCGATCAGGCGCTGTTCGGAATAGTGCAGGGCGGTATGTTCCGTGATCTTCGCATAGAAAGCGCCAAGGTGCTCAGCGCGATGGATTTTCCGGGCTACGGTATAGGCGGACTCTCCGTCGGCGAGCCCAAGCCGGTCATGTATGAGATGCTTGAGGAGCTCATGCCGTACCTTCCCTCCGGCAAGCCGCATTATCTTATGGGCGTGGGAAGCCCCGACTGCCTTGTTGAGGGTGCGATCAGGGGAATTGACATGTTCGACTGCGTGCTTCAGACCCGTTCTGCACGAAACGGCCTTGCGTTGACCTTTGACGGAAAGCGAATGCTAAGAAATGCTGAGTTTGCGCATGATTTTTCGCCTATTGAGGAGGGCTGTGACTGCTACGCCTGCCGTAATTTCACACGCGCATATATCCGCCATCTTATCAAGGCCGGCGAGATACTTGCGGCGGAGCTCATCACCATGCACAACCTGCGCTTCACATACAGGCTGATGGAGGGGATCCGCGAGGCCATCCGCGATGACAGGCTGATGGATTACCGGAATGAATTGATGTTGAGAGGAACCTTTAATTGATAAAAAAGCTTTCGGCCAAAACTGAAAACGATATGCTGTCACTCGGCGGCCGTGTTGCCGGCGCACTCAAGGGAGGGGAGTTCATCGCTCTTTTCGGAGGACTGGGCGCGGGCAAGACCACTTTTGTAAAGGGACTTGCCGCAGCACTTCAGATAGACGGGATATCGAGTCCCACATTTAACATCGTAAAACGCCACAAGGGCAGGCTGCAGCTCGATCATTTCGATTGCTATCGGCTGGCGGATCATGAGGAACTGCTTGCAATCGGCTTTGAAGATTATCTGACGAGCGGAAGCGTGATAGTTATGGAATGGAGCGAGCTTGTTATTGACGCCCTGCCGAATGAAAGACTTGAAATCCATATCTCAGGCAGCGGCAGCGATGAAAGAACCGTTGAGATAGTTTCATTTGGCAGCAGGTACGATTCGCTCGCGGAGAGTATTTAGTTAGGAGTATCGAAGAGAATTATGAAGCTGATAGCAATTTCAACCTCGGCAAAGAATCCGTCGGCGGCAATACTCAAGGATGACGGAAGTATTGTCATGAAGCTCGATGAGAGCGGACGCCCGCATTCCGTATCGCTTATGCCGCTTTTGGACGAGCTTTTGGAGGAAAACGGAATGAGTGCTGCGGATGCAGATGCTATTGCCGTCGATGTCGGTCCGGGCTCGTTTACCGGGGTCAGGATAGGAGTATCCGCTGCCAATGCGCTCGCCTTTTCAGCAAAAAAGAAGCTGATACCCGTTAACTCGCTGGCTGCGCTCAGGCAGATGGCACCGCCGGGCAGTACCGTCATCAGCCTTATCGACGCAAGAAACGGCAATGGCTACGGTGCGGTCTATGCAATGGGACGCTGCATAATCGATCCCTGTGCCTGTGTGCAGACCGATTTGATCGCCGCCTGCGAGTGCATAGGAATTCTGGATGAGGACGGCGTGATGGTCGGAGACTGCTACGGTCAGAGCGACTATGTCAACGCCGAGCTGGTCATCAAGGAAGCGCTTCTTATGCTTCATGAAGATCCGCTGAATGCAGCGGTTGATACCGCCGTTCCGCTGTATCTGCGTCCCTCGCAGGCAGAGCGCACAAGAGCAGAAAATGCTGAAAAAACCGAAAAAACAGAAAATAGCTAAAAGGAATACTATGGATGCTATAATCAGAGGACTGCTGCTGAACAGGACAGTGAACATAATTGCCGTCTCCGGAAAGGAGATGGTCGAGAAGGCGCGTGAAACGCATGAGCTAAGCAGAGTATGCACCGCAGCTCTCGGAAGAACGCTGCTTGCTGTCTCGATGATGAGCGCAAAGCTTAAAAGCGCAAGCGATACCATTACCGTGACAATAGCTGGCAACGGCCCTGCCGGAAACATTACCGTCGTCGGACACGAGGGCGGCGTGGTCAAGGGCTATGTTACCAATCCGGAGGTCGAGCTTCCGCTGAATGCGCAGAATAAGCTGGATGTAGGCGGCGCAGTGGGTCATACAGGAGATCTGCGCGTGATTCGGGATTTCTCGCTCAAGGAGCCCTATGTGGGAAGCTGTCATTTGGTCAACGGCGAGATTGCCGAGGATTTCGCAAGGTATTTTGCCGTCAGCGAGCAGCAGCCTTCGCTTGTATATCTTGGCGTAAGGGTCGAGCCTGCCTCCGGAGAGGTCAGAAGTGCCGCAGGCCTTATCATTGCTCCGCTCCCCAACTGCCCCGATGAGGAGCTTGACAGGCTGGAAGGACTTGGAGAGCAGATATCTGCGCTGTCCAAGCGCATGGACGATGGGGAAAAGCTTGAGGATGCGCTTAGCGCATTGTTCGACGGCTTTGATTTTGAAATCACCGAGACCATGGAGCCTGCGTTCCGATGCGACTGCAGCAGCGACAGACTGAAAGCGGTGCTGGTGTCCCTCGGAAGCAGCGAGCTTCGCTCCATCATTGAAGAAGACGGACAGGCAGAGATCGTATGCCGATTCTGCAATACGAAATATAAGTTTGGAAAGGATACGTTAAAGGAATTGCTCGAATACGCCGAGAGCAAGGAGGAAGTCGATGCCGAATGACGGCAGGATGTTACCGTCCGAAAAGAAGAACAACATTGTAACGCTGAATCTGCCTCCGGAAAAGTATCTGGAGCTTGCGGACGATAAGGCGGCGAGGGGAGAGTACATTGATGCGCTCACCCTGCTTGATCGCGCACTCAGATTCGAGCCGGATAATGAAGAACTGATTATACGGCGCATAGAAATATTGACGGAGATCGGTGATTTTGAGGATGCGATGTGGCTGATCGCCAAGTATATCGCAAAGTTCGGAGAGGACAACGAAAGAGCGCTGATACTGCTTGGAAATCTTTACTTTGAAATGCAGGAATTCGGTGCCGCGCTTGATGCATATACGCTCGTTGAGAACCGTCTTGATGATTCCGACTTGTATGATGATGAAGTCGATAAAATGATTGAGGCAATGGACTATTGCGAGTATATGCTTGGCTGCGACATTGACGACACTGATGACATTGATGATGTTGACGGCGCTGATGAAGATGAAAAAACAGGCGATAGAAATTGCTCCGATCGGCGTCGGAACAATCTGAATGTTATCCGCGATGTGTCCGAAATGGAGCATGAAAGGCTGATTGTTGAGGCACAGACGCTGTTCGAAAAAGAAGACTACGACGCAATAATCGAGCTGTTGGAGCCGGCCATGCTCAAAGACAGGAGCGATCAGCAGCTCATGTATTTACTCGTGCTCTCATACTACCTGAAAAGAGATTTTGTCAGGGGCGCTCAGTTCCTCAAACGGGCAAAGCCGGAAACGGGCTGCCAGATACAGCTTCACTGCCTGGCGGCGCTGGTGTTTCTTGCTGCCGATATGAGAGATGATGCGGAGGAGGAATGCGCAAAAGCTATCGGTATGCCATGCAGCGATTCCGCTTCAGCCGCTAAGATATACATCACTCTATGCGAATTGGGGAACAGGCTCGATGATGAGATGAAATATGCAAAGCTATGCTATACGCTTAGCCCATACAACAAAGAGCAGATACACATCTATGCACGCTGTCTTGCACTGCATGGAAAGAGAATTGCGGCAATAAGCCTTTACCAGCGGATATTAAGGCTTTCGCCTGAGGATGCGGAGGCAAGGTATTTTATTAAGCTGATAAGAGAAAATAAACGGCTTACCGATGACGACCTGCAGGTATCGTATATGCTTCCGATCGGAATGTTCATGGAGAAGATGATACCGCTGCTTGAGAAGATGTCGGAGGACACTCCGCTTACCGACCGGGACTGCGTCTATATCCGTCAGATGCTCAAGCTTATCATACGCACAAACAACAGGTCTTGGATGCAGAGGCTTCTGCCAAGCTTTATCAGGAATAGCAGTGATGATATTTCCGATGTTTTCCAGTACATTATCAAGAGCCCGTTTACTTCGGATGAGCTGAAGGATACCGCGATGAACTGCTTTCTTCCGGAATCTGAGAACAGTTCGACGCTCATTTATCGTGAGGGAAGGCTGATGATGGCAACGCTCAATCCGCTCGATGAGAATGCCAAAAACGCTGTTGAGATGAAGCTTAAACTGGCAAATCTCATTAAGGAATACCTTGATGATTCGGAACATGCGCCATGGTGCGAAGAGGCATACGATATCCTGTTTAATTTCATGGCAGTTAACCCGGATATCACGGACGAAAGCGTAATGCCTCTTGCCGCTGCAATAGTCTACTGCGCCAAGCTTATCACAAATGAGCAGCAGGAGCTGAGCACTGATGACGTTGAGAAGATCCTTAATGATTTTGAAATAGATGCAACCGAGCTTTCAAATGCCGTCGACCTGCTGGAAGGACGATGCGGCTATATTAAGGAGCTGTTGGAAGAACACGAGAATGGAGAGATTGAGTGAGAGAAAGATTCATCGCTACATGTAAAATAGGTCTCGAGGCGCTTACGGCGAACGAGCTGCGTGAACTTAATATCGAGGTTGAGGCTGTGCTGGATGCCAGGGTCATCTTCAGGGGAGATTATCTCGATATGGCAAGAGCGTGTCTTTGGCTCAGGACAGCGGAACGCGTGCTGATGATAGTCGATGAATTCCATGCGGAAACGTTTGACGAGCTGTTCAACGGAGTGAGAAAGATTCGGTGGAAGGATTACCTCCTGAAGAACAGCTTTATCCATGTGAACGGCAAATCCGCCAAGAGCAGGCTCTTTTCGGTTTCCGACTGTCAGAGCATAGCCAAAAAGGCTATCGTTGAATCGCTGAAAGCAGGTTACGGCACCGGATATTTTCCCGAGGACGGAAAGCATATTATCGTCGAGATCGGCATACTTCGGGATGAGGTCACCGTTGCGCTGGACTGCTGCGGAGCAGGCCTGTCGAGAAGGGGCTACCGCACATTCAACGTCCCAGCACCGATTTCGGAGACATTGGGGGCTGCGATAGTGCTGCTGTCGGGCTACAGGAGCGATCGCCCACTCATCGACCCCATGTGCGGTTCGGGAACCATGCCGATAGAAGCGGCGATGATCGCCCGGAACATGGCTGTCGGCATGAACAGGAGCTTTGCCGCAGAGGACTGGCACTTCATGCGCTTTGATGCTTTCGGCCGCGCGAGGGAGGAGGCAAGGGACAGCGTCCGGGATGTGCCGATGGATATCCTTGGCTGTGATATCGACCCCCACTGCATAGATTTGTGTAAAAAACACGCAAAAAAAGCAGGTGTTATGGTCAATTGGGCCGTGCGCCCCGTTCAGCAGCTCCGTGAAGAGCGCAAGGGCGGTGTGCTGGTGTGCAATCCGCCGTATGGCGAAAGGCTGATGGAAAAGAAGGACGCAGAAAAGCTTTACCGTGAGATGAACTCAATCTTTTCCAACCTGAACGGCTGGAGCGTGAATATCATCGCTTCCCACCCGGATTTTGAACGCGTCTTTGGGAAGCGCGCCGATAAGAGGAGAAAGCTGTCCAACGGAGGCATGACCTGCACGCTTTACAGATATTTCCCGAAATACAGGGACTGACATCACGCAAATACAAGGTCTCCTGCTTCGGAGGCCTTTTGATTCAACCGAATTGCTTATTTGTTCGTTGTATGTTATAATCAAAGTGGGATAGTATCCCACGGGCACGACAATTCTAAGAAAGGGAGTTTACCTAGGTAAAGAGGTTAATTCAATGGCTCAGAATAAAAAGATAACCACAAAGAAGGGCAGAGGATTTCGCTCCTCCGCAAGCGGAGGCAGCGGCGCGGGCAACGGCGATACCATCGTCTATAAATCCTCAAAGAGAACGGGCAATGCGGCATCTGAAAAAGCCAGGAAGCAAAAAAGACGCGCTGCCGGGCGTGCCCGCGAAGAGAGCCTGTTCGTGGAGCGGAGGAATCCGCGCTCTACGGTTCTCGCGATCGTGTTCGGGGTGGTCAAATGCCTCGTGGTCGTCGGCGTGGTCTGCGGCTTTTTTGCATTAGGGCTGGTGCTCGGCATAGCAAAAGCCTATATCGATACGACGCCTTCACTCGATGTTTCAACCCTGACCAAGAGCGACCGAACCAGCTATATCTATGACTGCAACGGCAACGAGATAACTACCTATGCAAGCATGGAATTCCGCGATTGGGCAAATATTGACGAGATACCGGACAATCTCAAGAATGCGCTTATTGCGGTTGAGGATGTTAGGTTCTACAAGCATGGAGGCTTGGACTTCAAGCGTCTGTTTTCAGCAGTCATAAATACCCTGAGGAACACCAATACTCACGGCGGTTCGACGATAACGCAGCAGCTCATAAAGAACAAGGTGCTGTCCAATATTCAAAGCTACAAGCGCAAGATACAGGAGGCGTATCTGGCATATGAGCTTGAGAACACCGTTTCCAAGGATCTGATATTGGAAGCGTACATGAACGATGTTTACCTCGGCGATTCCAACTACGGCTTCAAAACCGCCGCCAAGGATTACTTTGGCAAGGAGATGAGCGAGCTTACCATCCGTGAATGCGCTATGCTCGCCGGTATGGTTCAGAAGCCGAACTACACCAATCCGCGCGCCAACACCTATAAGCGTTTTTACGAGGACGGCACGAACAAGATGGATATCACCGACGCAAGGACGGATGTCGTGCTTAAGGCCATGTACGAGGCGGAGTTCATTACGCTTGACGAATATCAGAATGCGCTTAATGAAACGGTTGAGATCCTGGAGGTCAGCTCTCAGAAACAGCTCTACGATATGGCATACTACGTTGAGTATGGTGTTTATGATATCGTGACCCATATGCTTGAGCAGCGCGGCCTTGAGGACAATTCCTCCAATCGCGCCGCTATCGAGAGAGAGCTTCGCACCGGAGGATACAGGATCTATCTTGCGGTCGACCCCGATATTCAGAACAGCGTTCAGGACATCATCACAAATTGGGAGAACTATCCGGCACTTAGAAATTCAAGCGCCGGACTTATCACGGACCCGGTTTCGGGCCTGACTATACAGCAGCCCCAAGCTTCTGCGGTCATAATCGACCACAACACGGGCCTGATAAAGGCAATAATAGGCGGCAGAGATGAACCGACGCAGAAGCGACAGCTCAACCGCGCTTACCAAAGCTCAATGCCGGTAGGCTCAGCGATAAAGCCGCTTGCCGTGTACGGCCCTGCGCTCGATATGGGCGTGAACCCGGCAACGGGCATTCTTAATTCGGAATTACCCATTAACGGCTATGGCGGTGATAAGGGTTATCCGTCGCTTGGCAACGACCGTTGGGAGGGCATAACCAGTGTCAGACGAGGCATAGCCTCATCGCTCAATATTGTGGCCGCAAGGCTTTTGTTTGAGGTAAGCACTCCGGAGCAGAGCGCAGAATATCTCATGAGTCTCGGCATCCCGGAGGAAAGGATAAACAAGGACGGCCCGGGCCTTGCATTGGGAACCTCAGGCATAACTCCGATGGAGATGGCGGCAGCATATGCATGCATTGCGAACGGCGGCGTGTACATTGAGCCTATTTCATTCCTCAAGGTCGTTGCGCCCGACGGCACGGTCATCATAGACGGCCGGGAGGTACAGAAATCCCACAGGGTCTTTAAGGAAAGCACCGCATACATGCTGGTCGACATGATGAAGGATGTTGTCGAGAAAGGTACCGGCACAAGGGCGAAGATAGACGGAATCACCGTCGCCGGAAAGACCGGAACCAACGATGACTACACCAGCGCTTATTTTGCCGGCTTCACCGGATATTACACCGCTTCGCTGTGGATAGGACACGATCGCTACTCCGAAAAGCTGGCATCGGGCTCCACCGGCGGAAATTCAGCCGCACCGCTTTGGCAGGCGTTCATGAGCGAAATTCATGAGGGCTTGAACGATAAGCCGATAATCGATGCTTCTCCCATCGATATAGGACTTGTGCAGGTGACTATTTGCCCGATCTCCGGAAAGCTTGCGACCGATGCGTGTATGCTCGATGAGCATAATCCGCCGATAACCGATTGGTGTGCCGTTGACGATATTCCCGGAGAGTACTGCGGTATGCACTGTGCGGTAGATATATGCGGAGATTCGAATATGCCCGTCTGCACCGAATGTCCAATCACTTCGAGGAACCCCGGCGTAGTGGTTCTGATACATTCCGAGTCCATCTATGCCAAGCTCGACGATAAAAAGCTTCTCGCCTATATACCGAACGCCATCAGGACGGATCTTGACATCTGTTCATTTGCAGCCCATTATCTGGAGATGGATAATATCTCATGCAGCGTTCATTCCGCACAGAATCCATACGATACGCCGGAGGATCTCTACTATCATGCCGGTGCGCTGATATCGGAGGTAAGGGCATATCTCGACAACGTACAGATCCTTCCGGAATCGTCGAGGCAGCTGCTTGAGGATAACATTGCCGAGCTTCAGACGGCCATTTCAATGCAGAACATCCCACTTGTCGTTCGTGCGATGCAGGAGCTCAGGTATAATTACGGAGTCTTATATAATCAATACCCACCGGTAAGCGTTCCGCCGTCGTAAGTTCGCGCATATAATGAGAAAAAAGGACAGGGATGGGTATAATATGATTTATTTTGATAACAGTGCGACCACCGCTGTACTTCCGGAAGCGGCAGAAGCTGCCAAGAAGTATATGTGTGATATGTACTACAACCCTGCTGCGGCATATTCACCGGCCGTAGCGGTGGAAAGGGATGTTAATGCAGCAAGAACAAGGCTTGCTTCTTGCCTCAATGCGGACGCTTCGGAGCTGATATTTACAAGCGGAGGCACGGAGAGCAACAATATGGCGCTTGCCGGAACCTTGGCTGCCAAGCATGGCAAGTGCAGACTGATAACCTCCGCAGTCGAACACCCTTCGGTGTTTGAACCCGTGACTGCAATGAAGCAGCAGGGTTATGATGTAGTCGTTATCGGTGTGGACGGGACCGGAAAGCTTCGCATGGACGAGCTGGCTGCAGCTCTCGATGAGACCGTTGGCTATGTCAGCATTATGCATGTGAATAACGAGTCCGGTGCGATAAACGACATCAGCCGGATAAATGCGCTTATCAAAAAGCAGAGCCCGGAGGCGGTGTTCCATGTGGACGGCGTTCAGGCCTTTGTAAAGATGCCTGCGGTGAAATGCGATATGTATTCAATGAGCGGGCACAAGCTCCATGCCCCCAAGGGCATTGGTGCGCTGTACGTTCGTCAGGGCGTTCGCTTCATGGGCGGTCAGAAGGGCGGAGGACAGGAGAACGGCCTGCGCTCCGGCACAACGAACGTTCCGGGGATCATGGCGCTTGATGCAGCTTGTTCAAACTATATCGCAAATCATGAAGCCAATATGGACAGGATGCTGAAGGTCAAACGCAGGCTGTATTCCAACCTTATGCGTATCCGCGATGTGCGTCTGAACGGACCCGACATCGAGGAAGCCGCACCGTACATCCTGAATATGAGCTTTTTGGGAGTAAGGGGCGAGGTGCTTCTGCATTCGCTGATGGAAAAGGGACTGCTTGTTTCCACAGGCTCGGCGTGCGCAGCAAGGCACAGAGGCAAGAACAGGGTGCTGACCGCTATGGGCATCACCGGAGAGCGACAGGATGGAGCGATCCGATTCAGCTTCTCGCCGCTGAATACCGAGGAGGAAGCCGACGAGGCAGCACAGTACATAGATGAGAGCCTGAGCCTTCTTCGCAGATTCAGGCGCAGATAATAAATAATTAACTTAGGAGAACCCATGAACAGGATAATTCTGGTAAGATACACGGAGATTCACCTGAAGGGCTTAAATCGCCCCTTCTTTGAAAAAAAGCTTATTGCAAATATGAAGTCGTCCCTCAAGGGCATTCCCTGCAAGATTTATCACGAGCAGGGGAGGATATACGTCCATTCTGTTCCCGATGACAGCTTTGACGAGGCTATCGACCGCCTAAGGCGCGTGTTCGGTATCCATTCGTTGAGCCCTGCCTATGTGGTGGACAAGGATTGGGATAATGTGGTCAACACATGCTATGAGCTCATGGAAAAGGAAATAGAGCGCAGCGGAAAGACCAGCTTCAAGGTCTTTGCAAGGCGGTCCGACAAACACTATTTCATGAATTCGGATGCTATCAACCGTGAGATGGGCGGCCTTATGCTGGAGCGCTTCCCATGCCTGCATGTTGATATCCATAATCCCGAGATAAAGCTCTGCATAGAGATACGTGATTCGGCATATGTCTATTGCGAGGAGATACCATGCGCCAACGGTATGCCCATCGGTTCGGCAGGCAAGGCAACACTGCTGATCTCCGGAGGCATCGATAGTCCGGTTGCAGGATATATGATGGCAAAGCGTGGCTTAATACTGAGTGCAGTTCATTTTTACAGCTATCCTTATACCAGCGAACGTGCGAGGGACAAGGTCGTGGAGCTGGCAGGTCTGCTGTCAAAGTATGCAGGCCCGATACGCCTGTTCCTTGTTCCGTTCACCGATATTCAGATGAAGATCTACGATGAATGCCCCGAAAAGGAGACGACGGTCATCATGCGCAGGCTGATGATGAAGATCGCCGAACGCATAGCCGTTTTCGAGGAATCAAGAGCGCTCATCACCGGCGAAGCCTTGGGCCAGGTTGCAAGCCAAACCCTGGAAAGCCTTTGCGTGACCAACGATGCGGTTTCAATGCCTGTGTTCCGTCCGCTTATCGGCTTTGATAAGGACGAGATAATGGAGCTTGCAAGAAAAATCGGCACATACGAGACCAGCATACTTCCGTATGAGGACTGCTGCACCGTATTCGTTCCGAAACATCCCGTTACCAAGCCCGACCTTGAAACGCTGCGCGCAAGCGAAGCGGCAGTGAATTTCTCGGAGCTTATCGAGAAGGCGATCGCCGACACTGAGCTTATGACAGTCAGCAAGCTTGGATGACCTAATGCGTATATGTAAAGCCGGCCAATGCCCTTGCGCCGGCTTTTTCTTTTGAACAATTATTTCGGCGATTGCGCCCCTGCTCATATGCGTTATTGAAGCAATAATAAGTTCACAAAACGGGAATAATCTGCTATAATTAGAATAGATAACGGATCTAAAAGAATCAAAGGAGCGTAATATGAAATACGTAATTAAAACCGAAGGTATGGGCTGCGGCCATTGCATCAGCAGGGTTACCGCCGCCATGAACGCACTGGGCGCAAAGATAGACAGGATTGAGCTTAACGATATTTGTGTCGAATCTAATGTCGAGGAAGCCGTGATCCGCGAGGCGATCGAAGATCTTGGCTTTGATGTAGTCAGCATCACAAGGGCATGAACGCATCCGGCAGAATAGTATTGGGATTATCCGGAGGAGTGGATTCCTCTGCCGCCGCTCTGCTGCTGAAGAGGCAGGGCTGTGATGTCATCGGCGTTTTCATGAAGAACTGGGACGAGACGGGCGATGATGGCGCATGCACCGCCGCTCAGGATTACGAGGACGCAAGGCGCATTGCGGAGCAGGTGGGCATTCCCTTCTATGTCGTCAACTTTACAAAGGAATACTATGACCGTGTGTTCGAGTATTTTCTTTCAGAGTACCGCAGGGGCCGAACACCGAATCCCGATATTCTGTGCAATTCCGAGATAAAGTTCAATGCTTTCCTTGACCTTGCGGTCAACATGGGTGCCGATTCACTTGCGACGGGCCATTACGCCAGACTGCGCAGATCCGATGAAGGGGTTAGGCTTCTGCGAGCAGCCGATTCAAACAAGGATCAAACCTATTTTCTTGCAGGGCTAACGCAGCAGCAGCTGTCAAAAGCCATGTTTCCGATCGGGGAGCTTGAAAAGGGAGAGGTTCGTAAGCTTGCTGCGGAGGCAGGTCTCGTAACCGCAAGCAAAAAGGACTCCACCGGCGTCTGCTTTATCGGAGAGCGGAATTTCAAAAAATTCCTTATGCAGTTTCTTCCGGCCCAGCCGGGCGATATTGTGGATTTGGATGGGCGCACAATAGGCAGGCATGATGGCCTGATGTATTACACGATGGGTCAGCGGCGCGGACTCGGGATCGGCGGCATGAACACAGGTACCGGCGAAAGCTGGTTTGTCGTGGGCAAGGATCTGAAACGTAACCTTTTGATAGTTCAGCAGGGCGAGCATGAGGAGCTGTTTTCTACAAGTCTAACCACGGGCAAGCTCAACTTTATCTCAGGTGAAGCGCCTGCAAAGGAATTCCGCTGCACGGCAAAATTCCGCTACCGACAGAGCGATCAGGCGGTAACCGTACATATGGAGGGCGAGAATGCAGTAATAGTGTTTGATACTCCGCAGCGTGCGGTCACGCCCGGTCAATGGGCAGTGCTGTACGATGGCGATATCTGCCTGGGCGGAGGCCCAATCGATAAAACCGTACCGCTAAAAGCATTACCTAAGTATTTTCAATGAAAAGGAGCTAACAATGGATATTACCAAACTGATCGACCACACCCTTCTGAAGCCCGAAGCGAGTGAGACGCAGATAAAAAAGGTCTGTGATGAAGCAAAGCAGTATGGATTCATGAGCGTATGCGTAAACCCTGCAAGGGTCGAGTTCACTGCAAAGGAGCTTGCCGGCAGCGGAGTTGCTGTCTGCTGTGTTATCGGATTCCCTCTTGGCGCAACGCTTAGCGATGTCAAGGCTTTTGAAGCCAAAAGGTGCATAGAGCTGGGCGCAAACGAGGTTGATATGGTCATCAATATCGGTGCAGCCAAGGATGGCGACTGGCAGCTCGTTGAAAGCGATATAAAGGCCGTCGTCGATGCCGCAAAGGGAAGAGCGTTGGTCAAGGTCATCATCGAAACCTGCCTTTTGACCGATGATGAAAAGAAGCTCGCCTGTGAATGCGCGATGCGTGCAGGCGCCGACTTTGTTAAGACCTCCACCGGTTTTTCGACCGGAGGCGCAACCGAACACGATGTCGCACTGATGCGCAGCGTTGTCGAAGATTCCATGGGTGTAAAAGCCTCCGGCGGCGTTCGTACTCCGGAGGATGCGGAACGGTTTATCAAAGCAGGCGCTTCGAGGCTCGGCACGAGCAACGGCGTAAAGCTGCTTGGATGATCTGCGCTACCCGAATTGAAGATTAATACAAAAACAGATCCGAGGTTCATCATAACGATGTTCCTCGGATTTCTTGCATGATATGTTTTTTGAAACCTGATAATTTACCCTTACGCCAAGTACCGCTCAAAGGAGTCCATCTCAGCTTGCAGCTCTTCCAAAAAGCGGCTGATGTGATATCCGTCCGTGGCTGCATGATGGCAAGTTATGGAAAGCGGCATGAGCACTCTTCCGTCTTTCTCGTAGAATTTTCCGGCTTCGACAGAAGGAAAATAATACGGTTTGTTCTCATAGGAATGAACTGCAAAATGTCCAAAGGAGACCCACGGAACACACGAAACCGTATAGGAATTTGGCGGAGGAAGCTGATCCTTTTTCGCAAGCACGCCATGGTTGTCGCCATACTGAGCCTTATCGGCGATATAGGCTTCATAAAATACGAGGAAGCTGTCGTCAAATTCCGTCCACATCAGCGAAAAGGTCTTGTCGTCATCATGAAATGACGCATACAATGGGGTCAGGAAATTATAATAACCGAGCTTGCCGTCAGCCTCGGCTATCTTGAACTCCGTCTGCTTGTTAAGCAGCTTGGTCACCAGCCACAGGTATGCAGGGAAAAACTTATAACCCTTGGCCTTCAAAGTCTTCCGCAGATTGGTGATATCAAGCTCCACGGTAAGCGAATAACCGGTGGGCGCCATCTTTGAAAAGTAATAGAATACCTCACCGCGGCACCATGTCCGCAGGTCGATGGGAGCGAACTGCAAATTCTGCTTCATAAGCTCTCCTTAAGATCAATCTTTTTGGCAACGAACTGGATTCGCTGCGTTTCCGGGCTTGGAGCTTCACGCCCGAAGTCAGCATAAACACCAAGTATTGCGAAACCGGCATTGCCGAGACGAGCCCGCAGCTCCTTTTCTGAATGAGCGCGCTGTATATGGGTCTCACTGAAACGCTCATAGAGCGGCGCGCCGCCTGCGGAAGCCGCGACCTTTCTGAAAAACTCGAGCTTCATCTCAATAAGCTTATTGCTGTCATCATAACAATTCTGCCAGATGTAGGCGGCATTATCCCTGATGTCGGTAAAGGTGTTCATTCCAAGCACGGTTTCAAGCTTATATCTTGAAGAAACATCGAAGATGAGAAGCCCGTTGTCCTTTAGCGAAGCGTACGCCGAGCGGAAGAAGCTTTCGGCATCATCGGGGCTTGTGAGATAGTTGACACCGTCACAGGGTGCGATCACTGCGTCAACGGGCTTGGGAAAGCTCAGCTTTCGCATATCCATGTGAAGAAACGGAATGTTAAGTCCGAGCTTACGCGCTTTTTCGCTGGCGAGAGCAAGCATTTGCACGGAAATATCGCTTCCGATCATGTCGAAGCCCAGTCTTTTGAGCCTAACTGTAATTTCTCCGGTGCCGCATCCGCATTCCAACACACGGCTGCCACGGACAAGGAAAGAAGCGATGTATTCAGCCCATGCATCGTAATCGACATCGTCCATAAACAGGTCGTACAGTTGGGCAAAGGAGTTGTATTGCTGCATACCGTACTTACCCTCTTACCTTCCGCTTCGCCCGAATCTGTCCCTGCGGCGCGGCGTTCTAAGGCTGCGTGAACGGTTCCTGCGCCTGCGTTTCCTGTATCCGCTGGTGCGGTTATGCTGAGCAATGAGCATGATCAGGATAACAATGAACAGAAGGACGGAGCCAACAACTATCCAGAAAACCATGCCGCTGCCGGGATCCCTCGTCAGATATTTTGAGCTTTGAGATATCTTATAGCCGTTTCCGTTGCTTTCAAGCTTCCAAAGGATCTCGGGAATGACATCCGATGTGATGGTATCGCCGGTCTCGTCCAACAGAACCGCTTTGAGAGTTCCGTCAGCCTTTTCGGAAGAGAGCGCATATCCGTCGGAGGTGATGATGAATATTCCGCCGTCGCCAACGCTGTCGACCCTGCTGTAGTAGGGCTGTCCTTCGCTGTCAAACATCTGCTTATACAGCACTATCCTTTTTGCTGCCTCGGGAGCGGAGGAGATGCGGAAGAGCCCGTCGGAGCAATAGACGTAATACCATGCCTTATCGGTCATGTTATACAGGCTATTTTCATAGTAGACCCAGACGGAATATTCGCTTCCGCCTGCACTTTGGGCAAATCGGAGCTTACCGATCTCTCCGCTATCGGGCGGAGGGGTGTTGTTAATGTTGATATTGGCCGGTGGTTCCTGCTCCTTAATTTCGGCTGCTGCGGCAATACTGCGGCAGGCATACAGCGGGGCGGATATCGGGGTGACGCCGTCGATATAATATTCGGCATGTCCTATCAGATCCCCCTCATTTATCGGAGCGGTCGGGTTATCGATATGAATTTCAATATTGATTTCATCGGGGGCAGCCTTCAGCTTATAAAGATCGGTCATGATTCCCTTGACCGAAAGACCGTCAATATCCGCGCGAACATCAAGCTTGCCGAGCTGCTCGTCAAAAGGTGAGTAGCCAGTGGTTTGGATGGTGAATTCGGTCTTTACGCCAATCTCCTCGAGCGTCATTTCTCCGTAGTTGGAGAATCCCCAGTCATATAGCTCCTTTGCAACCTTGTATCGGTAGGTGGTAAGCCTTCCGTTGGCGTTGCTGTCGCCAAACTGAATGAGAATGAGTGTGACGTCATCCTTTTTGGAAGCGGAAGCGAGGCAGTAGCCTGCCTGATTGGTTTCGCCTGTCTTTCCGCCGATACAGTATTCATATAGGAAGCTTGTAGTATCCGTCTCCTTCTTGCAGATAAGCTTGTTGGAGTTTTCAAGATGATAGCCTGCGCTATGCTTATTGTTCGGAGGAATATCATATGTTACGGTCGAGATGACTTCGCTCACCAGCTCATTTTTCAGTACGTACTGCATCAGAAGAGCAAAGTCATATGCCGTGGTGTAGTGTTCTTCATTGTGCCTGCCGTCCACGGTTGCGAAATGGGTGTTGACCATGCCAAGCTCGGCAGCTTTATCGTTCATCATCTCAATGAACTTATCGACTGCATCGGCTTCCTCGACAGCATCGCCGTAAACCTCTGCAACCGTCTCAATAGCAAGTTCCTTTGCAGCATCGTTGCCGGAGCGCATCATTAGTCCGTGAAGCACATCGATGAGGGCGATCTCTTCGCCGCCCTTCAGACCCATCATGGAACTCTTGGGGCCAAAGCCTGAAACGGCACGCCAACCTACGGTAACCACTCTGCTCATGTCCTGAATGTTTTCGGCAGCAAGAATGGCCGTCATCAACTTTGTTGTGCTGGCAGGATAAGCCTTTTCATAGCCTTTGCGCTCATACATGACCGCACCGGTTTCAGCTTCCATAAGGAGCAAATGCGGTGTGGTAATGTCTTCAAACGGATCCTGCTCCGTTCCGCCTTCTGCAAATGCGGCAAACGGAAGCACCGCGAGCATCATAACGATGCTGAATAATAAACATAGAAATCTCTTCATCGGTCTCCTCAAAAGCAAGAGTTTTTATCGGGAGGTGCTGCCAAAAACGCAGAAAACCATGCGGGCAAAACCATACAAAATAAATTATAGCATTTTCTGCCATATTTGTACAGTTCAAATTTTCTCGGTAATACATGGAAAAATCAAGGGCAAAATACAATAGTAAATGTTGTAGCGGAGTTTACCATTGAATTTATGACCGTGGAAAGGTTATTTTCTATTCGGTATTTTCTATTTTACATAGCAGGCGCTATATGCTATAATAATATCAGGGAATGATTCCCAGGGAAGGAAGGTCATTTAATGAAATTATTTTGGAACAAAGTGCTTGCCGGATTCGTAATAGGTGCAGGTGCGATAATCCCCGGCCTGAGCGGAGGCATCTTGGCCGTTTCAATGGGATTGTATCAGCCCACGATCGAGGCAGTCACGGGATTTTTCAAAAAACCTAAGGAGAACTTCAAATTCCTGCTGCCCCTTGCGATAGGCGGAGTTATCGGGTTTCTGATTTTCTTAATGCTCATCGACAGCCTGTTTGCCGATTTTCAGACCGAGATAATCTGTCTGTTCCTCGGCCTTGTCATCGGCAGCATTCCAAGCTTTCTCAAGGAAGCAAAGGGCGATGCAGCTACATTCAAAAAACGCAACTGGATTTTTGCTGTGATGGGCTTTGCTGCCGTTATGGCTTTGATCCTTTTAGGAATTAAAACAGGAAACGGCACAGGCGTAGCTTCCCGTGAGATAACCCCGCTGATTGCAATGCTATGCGGTGGGATAATTATTATCGGCACGGTGCTTCCGGGCGTCAGTACCTCTTTCGTACTTATTAACATGGGCGTGTACGAAAACTTTATGAAGGTGTTTACGAACCTTATTAAGTTCAAGGACCTTGGTCATAATATTGTGCTTGCTCTCTTTGCACTCCTGGGGGTGCTTATCGTGGCTGTTCCCATGCTGCTCCTTGTACGCAAGGTTTTGGAAAGATTCCATCGCCAATCCTACTTTGCTCTCTTTGGCATACTTATTTCAACCATTGTCGGATGTGTTATTCAGGAGATAATGCGGTATTCCGCTCCCCTGCCGTTTTATAGATATTTGATTTTCGTTGCCCTGTTCGTTGTCGGCCTGTTCTGCTCCTACATAATGGACAAGAGCATGAAGAAGCTGGAGGTCAACGCAGCGGAGGAGACCGCACCGGCACAGGAATAAACGCTTCCATTTCATTTATATGAAGTGAAAAAATAACCCGAAAGGCTGGGTCAATATGCTTAATGCGAAGGAATGCTGCGGCGAACGTCATGAGTTCGGAGGGGATGGCAGAATTATCATCGCCCAAGCCGAACGGATTGCCGATGCGCTGATTCGAGATTACGGAGGAAGGGTCAAGCTCATCTATATTGACCCTCCCTTTGGCACGGGCGGCAGCTTTGAGTTCAAGGATAAGACTGCGGTCGCTGCGTATTCCGATGCCGCCGGAAGGGAAGAATACATGTCGATGATGAGAAGGGTACTGGTCTGCTGTCGTGAACTGCTCAGTCCCGATGGCTCAATCTATGTACATATCGACTATAGAATGAGCGGCTGCATTCGCACGCTGATGGACGAACTGTTTGGCGAAGATAATCTCATGAACGAGATAATCTGGTCGTATAAGTCCGGCGGTAGGGCGATAAGGCATTTTTCAAGAAAACACGATACCATTCTTCTTTATAGAAAGAGTAAAAGCGTCTACTTCAATATCATGGCGGCAGGGATACCGCGCGGCAATGTGCGGCGCAATCATATGAAACGCCGTGTCGATGAGGATGGACGCATTTATTATGCAATAAAATCAGGCGGCAAGGAGTACCGCTATTACGAGGATGATCTGATTTTCCCATCCGATGTCTGGGATGATATAGAGCATTTGCATCAACGCGACCCGGAACGCACCGGTTATGCCACGCAGAAGCCGGAAGCGTTGCTGAGGCGCATTATCTCGGTATCGTCTGAACCGGGCGATCTTGTAATGGACCTATTTTCCGGAAGCGGAACGACCGCAGCTGTCGCACAAAAGCTCGGGAGGCGTTATGCTGCCGTGGATTGCGGAAGCGCATCCCTGCTCGTTCAGCGCAGAAGGATGCTGAGCATAGAGCCGAACCATGAGTTTTTTACTGAACCCAAGTCGTTTTGTATTGATTATGTGAATGCACCCTGGCACCTTGAGCCCGAGGAAGCGGAAAGCCTAATCGAAATACAGCCGGCTGACGGTGGCCATGTCGTTATCGTGCGTACGGAAGGCGAGAACCGCTGCTCCTATGCTGCGGCAGGAAGAATGGATGGCGGAGTTTTCAACGCCGATAGCTATATAATTAAACCGATGAGAGCCGAAAGTCTGTTCGTACCGTACGGAGCAACTCTGCATCTGACAGATGGTAAGTGCAGGCAAGGCTTCTTTGAAATACAAGTTTGATTTTGCAAAAGAAAAGGAGAATAATATGAGATCCAAGGTTTATTTTACCCGGGAAATAACCCCCGAAAATGTTTTAAGACTGTACCGGCTGCTTGGTATTGACTTTGAGGGCAAGGTCGCGGTCAAGCTGCATTCCGGAGAAACGGGAAATCAGAATTTCCTGCGGCCGGAATTCTTTAAGCCTGCTATCGATGCGGTGAACGGAACCGTTGTTGAATGCAATACCGCCTATGACGGCACGCGCAACACCACCGAAGCGCATTGGCGGACGATGGAGGAGCATGGATGGTCAAAGTATTTTAATGTCGATATTATGGATGAGGATGGCGAGATAGCCCTGCCAATCGTTGGGGGAACGCACCTCACGGAGAATTTCGTCGGCGATCACTTCAATAATTATGATTCAATGCTCATTCTCTCCCACTTTAAGGGACATCCCATGGGAGGCTTTGGCGGAGCGCTGAAGAACATTTCGATCGGAATCGCTTCTTCTCACGGCAAGGCACATATTCATGGAGTCGGAGATCCTGAAAAGATATGGACGGCCGACCATGATTCGTTCCTCGAGTGCATGGCGGAGGCGGCCAAGTCTATCATGGACGCAATGAATGGAAGGATAGCATTCGTGAATGTTATGAAGAATATGTCCGTCGATTGCGACTGTTGTTCAGTGGCTGAAGATCCCAAGATAGGCGATATCGGGATACTGGCTTCGCTTGACCCCGTTGCTATCGATAAGGCGTGTGTGGATCTTGTGTACGCATCGGATGACCCAGGAAAGGCAGATCTCATCAGGCGAATGGAGTCAAGAAATGGCATCCACACCGTTGATGTCGCAGCAAAGCTTGGCGTTGGCAGCATTGACTACGAACTCATAGAAGTATAATCCAATAATAAAGCAATGGAGTAAGATCGGGAGCGGACAAGCTTTCGATCTTATTCTTGCACTAAGATAGAATAATAAAAAACAAAAGATATTCCGCAAGAATCTTAATATATTTATTTGAAGAATGAAGCGAAAAGTACAAAAAAGTGAATGAAATAAAGGAAAAAACGGAAAATAATCGAGGAAGTCGAGGGAGCGAAAAAAGTGTTGACAAAGGGAGGCAGGGGTGATATAATAGCGGAGCTGTCGTAGGGAAGCGAAAAGCTAAACGGACAGCATGGTACCTTGAAAACCGTATAGTGAAA
>OLGB01001567.1_pt1 | contig 27071 bp, 25 predicted proteins | sample 1605691 | NCBI WGS metagenome assembly OLGB01 (sample SAMEA3888925, study PRJEB22519) | human gut metagenome | biome: human gut; feature: human-associated habitat; material: faeces | place: Denmark | collected 2010 | reverse complement strand
ATTTTCCTTCATGCAGTCCATATCAAAGCATGGGTGTTTTTTTGGCTAATCCGGCCCATTATGATACAAGGGACGCTTTGCACCCAGAGGTGCAGGAAGAGGGTGTATTGCACCCCCTATTATTCTCCATCGGTTTCGCTCTCTATAAACAATGCCCCAAAAATGGGGGGCATTATTCATAGGCTTTTTTGCGTTTTTTCTTTGCCCGTATTCTCCAGATGTAATAGGCACTTTATTTCAAGTTCTCTACTTTGCACCATTCTGGTTGGATGCATGAAAAACGGCTGCAGGTTATCGAGTTGGCAACCGTTTGATCTTGGGTGCATCCGGTTTCAGCATCAATTTCTTCAATCCCTGTGGCAACCGTTAATACCGTACATGTTCACGGCAACGATGTTTGTGTTGTGCCCGATGCTGACTGTCTTAGTATTCATGGAATCTGTGCAGAGGTAGGGGCAGGTACTGCAGGACTCGCGGCTGCCATATTGGATTCCGTGCCTGCGCACACGAAGATTGAAAAGCGCCGCTTCCCATTGGGCAGGTCCGTGGCCATCCTTATGCCGACTGAAGCAGCTCATGGTGCTTCTCTTTTGAAGCTAAACGGAAAAGCTCGTCCCTGTCATATTTGATGCTCTGTTCCCGGCCGCGAGCAAAGAAAGCTGGCAAACAAATGATCTCCTGTTGCAGTTGCTTTTCTGCGTGCTGCAACAGGAGGTCACTGATTTCACTGTCTGTTTTTCAGGGTACTGCCATCGGGCACAGAAGCGTCAATGCAGAAGCTCAGCTGCCAGCGCATCGGCTTCCTCCGCCGTAACCTGACGGTTCCCGGCGACAGCCTCCGAATCCGCAGGCAGGAAGGGCGCGTAGACCGCTGCGGTAAAGCTATCCGTATACGCGCAGTCGGTAACGCGTTCATTCTTGGAGGCGTCGCTACTGCCGCACAGGGACAGACCGTAGATGCCGCCAACAAAGGCGACGGAATCCTCATCGGTCAGGCGGACATTGGCTTCAATATCGCTGATGGGTACAGTCCCGGCAGGCAGCATCACCAGTCCCCGGTTCAGGCAGGATTCCACCACCGTCCCAAAGGACGCGCCCACCATGCCGCCCACGGCGCTTCCACCCATGGCGATCACAGCCTTTTCAGTGGCGTTCAGCGCTCTACCGTCATCGGTTTCCCCGGCCGTGTAATCCGCCACGTTGACCGTGGCATCCCCGTAGCTCAGCACGCCGCTGTTGACGCAGGAGCGGATGTAGCAGGCTGCCTTCTCTTCAAGCCCAAACACATAACCCGCAGTGCATCCGCCGAGAACGCCGCCCAACCGCCCGATACCATCGCTGTGGATGGCGCCGGTGTTTTCGCACTGGGTGATCTCGATGATGTAGTCGTAGCCCCCGTTCATCAGACGGCTCAGAATGCCGCCGGCAGTACCGGACGCCACGCTGGCATTGCCGCTGTTGCGGCATTTGGCGATGGTCAGGGAGCCAGCGTCCCCATCCTTCCAGGCCAGATTGGGATCGACGCCCCAGCCGAGAATGCCGCCGGCACAGCTATCAGACGATACGTTGCCCTGGTTTTCGCATCCTTCGATGACAGAAGCGCCCTTCGCGGTGTTTGCCGAACCTGCAATGCCACCAGCCCTGCCATTCCCCGTCACGCTGCCCCTGTTGACGCACTGCTGCATCCGGTACGAGGCGTACTCCAGGAAGATTCTCCCGGCAATGCCGCCGGCATTCTCCAGGCCGGCAACATTTCCTTCGTTGGCGCACCCCTGAATGGTGATCTGACCTGTGGGTAGAAAGCAGTTGAATGCATCGCCAATGACGCCGCCCACAGACGTCGCCTTCTTCGCGGTGACATCACCGCTGTTGACGCAGCCGATGATCTCCGCATCTGCCGCCACGGAAACCGTCTCCCCATTTTCATCCTTCTCCAGGCTGAAACCTGATGAACACACGCCGCAGACGCCGCCGACGTCATCCGCTTCTCCAAGCACGGTGACGCTGCCGACGTTCCGGCTGTTCCGCAGCGCGCACTCGTACACAGACCCGACCACGCCGCCGCAGGCCGCGAGAATGGGAGAATTCCGGACTTCGATGGATGCGTAGTTGACAAGCCCCTCACCTGTACAGGAAAGCGAGCCGCAGACGCCGCCCACATAGCCGGAGGTATTCTCCGCCGTGATGCTGCCCGAGAAGGAGCAGTCCTTCAAGCCATCGCCAAACATATAGCCGACCACGCCGCCACCGCTACGCACATGATCCAGCATGACCCGGCCCGACACATGGCAGTTTTCAATCACGGAGCCTGTGCCTGATCCCACAAGCAGACCGGCTTCCTGCTTATCAGCGGCCTTTAGCATGGAATCCGTGATGTTGACATTGCGGATCTGCGCATCCATTACCTGTCCGAATAGGCCGCCGGCGGTATCCTCCTTGTCATACAGGAGTTCGGAAAGACAATACAGGCCGGAGATCGTGTATCCCTGACCGTCGAACGCACCGCGAAAGTCATAATAACTGCTTGAATTGCTTTCGCTCCGGATACCAATGGGTTCCCAGACATACGCAGGCGCTTCAGTCTCCCAGTTGGCGAAATTGGAAGTGTCGTTCAGCGCAATGTCTGCCGTCAGGGCATAGTATCCGTTCTTGTACAGGTCTCTCTCGTCCAAGTGCTCCCAGTCGTAGTTCTGGTTGATCACCTTCGCCAGCAAAGCCAGCTGCTGAGCAGTTTCAATCCGAAACGGATCGTCCGCCGTGCCGGAGCCGCCCGCAAAGGCCTCCGCAGGCTCGATGTATACTGGCGTGTTCTCCGCCGCGGCAACGCCTGCCCACAGGGACAGCAGCACCGCGCAGCAAAGCAGTACCGTCATGATTCTCTTCATCGTTGTTCCTCCTTTTGTCAGGGTGGCTTGTCATACGACTGTGAAGGCCTGTTCATCGCTGCCCAGGGTGAAGCTGTCGCCCGCCTTCAGCGGATAGCCGGTACCGGGACGAAGCTTTACGCCGTTGAGGTAAGTGCCGGCATGGCTACCCATGTCCGCCAGGTACAGCTGCCCATGCCGGGCAAGCAGCTTGCAGTGTCGGGCACTGATGCCGGGGGTACCGACGGGATAGCTCAGATGGCAGTCAGCATCGCTGCCGATGAGGATTTCAAGCTTCGTCAGCGCAAAGGCGACGCCGTCATGAACTCCTGCAACCCCCTGAACCCGCAGGGCGGTGACGCTGCCTGCGCCCTGTCCGGCGGTGGCAACACCCGCGCTGAGCTGCGCGAAGGATCTACGCACGCCATAGCGGCTGCTGAGCCACAGCAGAGCGGCTGCGGCGGGCAGCTTGAGCAGCAGGGAACCGACCGGAGCGTTCCAGAGCGCGTGCACTACACAGGAAAGCAGGAAAACTGCCCAGAAATCCATGTGACTCAGCGCGGCAACGCAGCTGTAGGGGGCGCAGTAAAGCACATGACAGCACACCGCGCCGATGCCCCGCAGCACGATGGAGATCAGCACCGGAATCAGGGTGTCGGACACAAAGATCATGCTGACACCGTGACGGAGAAGCTCATCATAGGAGATGTTCATCTGCATGATGCCCTCCAGGTAGGCGTCGTAGGCATACTGCGCGCTTTCAAAGGCAGCAAAGCCCGCGCCCACCGCCGCGCCGATGACCAGCCCGTTCAGCCCGAACACCCGACCTTTTTCCGGTGCAGGCGGCGAAGAAAGAGCATGGAGATGAGCAGCTTGCCCGGCTCCTCCGCCACGGGCGCCCATAAGGCCTCGTAGCCGGGAATCAGCGGGAAGAGCAGCAGGCTGACCATCAGCGAAAGCACGCCGCCGGTAAAGAAATACCCGATGAGCTCCGCCAGCGATATGTTCCGGGGCGCGTTCATCTCCCAAAAGAAGATCATCAGCGTCACCGGTACCACGCAGGGCGGCAGCAGAAACATCAGCAGGTTCAAACAAGGATTGCCGCACGCTCCCTGAACGGCGATGACCACGAGGATGGAGGCGAGCAGCACGGCAAACGCAGCCAGGCCAACCAGAAATATCCTGGAAAACAACCAGGGCCGTTGCCATTTTTGCAGCATGCTCATCTCGGTCTGGGCGGAGTCCAGTGTTGTGCTGGCAAGCATGGCATAATCCGCGTCTTTCCGGGTGTGATTTTCCCTCCAACCGGAAAACACATCCTTCCAAGTGAGCGATTGAGGACAACGAATCAGCTTTTCAACCAGCGAAGGGACGCTCATTACAGCTCCACGGTGATGGTGTTGGGCAGGGGCTCCAGCTCCACCTTGCTCATGGACGGATCGGAGTTGCTGACCACACTCATGCTGCTGGAAAGCCACACGAAGGCTTCCTGGAAGTTCTCCTTGGAGGCCTTGAGCACCATACCGCTGCCGTTCTTGGTGTATTTTTTCAGGGTCTGGGTATCTGCTCCGCTGCCGATTCCCATGGGGAAGAAGTTGATCTTCTTGTTGTTCAGAGCATCCTGAAGCCGCTGCTGGGCGTCCTGATACAGCTCATTGTCCGTGGGAACACCGTCGGTGAGCAGGAACACCCACGGACGCCAGTAATCCACACCCACATCCTTGTACTCCTGCTTGCGCAGCTCAATCATATCCAGACCGGTGATGACGGCCTCGTTCATGACGGTCAAGCCTCCGGCGGTGAGCACAGGGGCAACGTATTCCGCCGCAGGGCAAAAGGGAACCACCTGCTCCACCTTGCTGCCAAAGCTGACCACGCACACGTCTGCACAGCCATAGGCCTTGGAATCGGATTTCAGGGCCTCGCCGAACACGCGCAGCCCCTCGTTCAGCTCCTGAATGGCATCGCCGCTCATGGAGCCGGATACGTCCACCAAAAGGACGCAGGCAATGTGTTTTTCACCGTAATTCATGATATTGTACATGTTTATTCCTTCTTTCTTTTGGGCGTGTGTTGCTTGCCAATGTGAGCCTGACGGTATGCGATGCATGACCTCAACGTATTATCCCTTCTTCTTCCTTCTGAGGATCAGGGAAACGACCACTGCTCCGCCCCACAGCATCAAAGAGCTCATAATGTCTTCTCCCATAGCGCTGACGATGGTACTGTTCTGCTGGATCAGATGCGCGGCTTCCGACATGCGCACACCCCACTGCTGGGCGAAGTAGAAGGAGTAACCGAAAGCCGTTCCCAGGATTACCATCAGCAGGGAAATGGGAATGCCGATCCAGACCGCCTTTTTCGAGGACACATTGCCGATGCCCGAGAATTTCTGATAGCCGTATATTGCCAGGAAATAGGTGATAATGCCCGAAATGGCCGCCACAATGCCGATGTTAATCAAAACGGCCTGAATGACCGCACCGCCCAGGGCAAAGAGACAAGCACCAAGAAAGCCCTTGCCCACATTCTCTGTGGCAGGCACAGTCTGATGAGCGACGGGCGGTGTGACCGGCTTCGCGGGAGGCGTATGGCGCTGCTGAACCGGGGATTGCTTAGGGGCGGCGGAGGGTGCGCTGCTGCCAAGAGGCGCGCCGCAGTAGGAACAGGTGGTGATCAGGTCTGAATAGACCTTTCCGCATTGACTGCATTTTTTCATGAGTATTCCTCCTTTTTCGACGATCATGCCGAATCATTTGCTTCTGAATTTCTCTGTATCGTGACAATCTTACCGGCACGGATGGGACATCTTTAATGCATGCCGTCCCAATCCTCTTCGGGCGCCTGAGGGGACGTAGGATGTGCGACGCCTCGGGCTCCGGCGTCGTCTCCGCACGGAGGCTCAGCTACTGAATGGCCTCCAGCTCGCGTTCGACGCTTTCCGCTCTGCCCTGCGCATCCCGGGCTGTCTGTTCCAGCGCGGCACAGCGCTCCTTCAGCTCGTCATAATCCCGGGTGAGCGCGCTGTATTGCACCGAGAGGGCGTTGTAGGATGCCAGCTTCCGCCTGTATAAGAAGTGATTGACCAGCAGCATACCGAGAAGCACCGATATCACCATCGCCAGAACCGCCACGGTGATTCTCTGGTGGATGACCTTTTTTTTTGCCCCCGCATTCTCGGGGGCTCCGGAAAAAAAGAAGAATCCTCCTCAGTATGGGCAGGCGCTTCCTGAGGAAGCGCCGCCTCCGGCTCCGTCGGAAGTTCCGGCATCTGCGCCGGTTGACCGGCCTCCTGCGTCGCCCGGTGATTCAGCGCCCGCCGCTTGGCATTCATGCTCTCCTGCACGATAGTGTTCCAGATCTCCAAACTGAAATCCGGCTGTTTGGATTTCGCCATCAGCATCGGGGATACGACTGCTACCAGCGTCAGGTCGTCGGTGACCTGCTGTGTGTATTCTTCAGATTGCATGAAGCTCATGTACTGCTCCATGGCCGCCTCGGCAGCGCCGCTGCTTTGCTGTGCCAGCCGCTTCATGGCGTCCTCCATGAAGGCGTAGCAGATGCCATTGCAATAGTTGATGCCATAGTAATCAGGATGATTCTGCACGAAGGCATCCAGCACGCCATCGGTCGCCATAACGAAACCGGCAACCTCCGGAACCAGGCCGAAACTCCATGCCCTTTCGCCGCTTTGCAGCGGGAAGACGCTGCTTGCCTCCTCGCCCTTCATCCGGCGGGTGGCCCTCTCCACCGTACCGTCGGGCAGCTGGGCCACAATTCCGTCGTCCCCCGCATGCCCGTGGTACAGGCATTGCCCGTCATAGATCGCCAGGGTCAGGGTGGACTGCATGGAGAACACCATCTGGGGCGGCTCCGCTTCATCCGCCAGCCGCTCCACCGCCTCTTGCGCAGCCCGGAAGGCGGAAACCATGACCTCCTTGATCTGTTTTCGGAAATCCACATTCTTTGCGTCCAGAGGAAGGATTTTGCCTCCGGACAGCTGGCTCAGCGCCTCCCGGGTGCTCTCCAGCGCAGCGTTCACAGCCGTATAAGCGCCCCAGTGGGAGAGCTTGCAGCTGCCCACGCCGTCGGCAATGGCGGCAAGGAATATGCCTTCGTCCTCCATCCAGTGCATGGCATGATAATCCTGACAGGGCGCTGGCGGCGTGCTTCGCTTGTGCGACGCCCCCTGAAGCGTGATTCCGAAGGCCGCGACGGTGGAATTCTGGAGGGCTTCCCATGCTTCATTTCGCGGACATTCCTGCGATAAATCCATAGCGACACTCCTTTACGGGGTTTTGATGACCTTGCCTCTGAGCAGAAACAGACAGACGGTACGGATCGGATAGCTGAGGCAGAAAATCAGCATCGCGCTGCACGCAATCCCCCCGTTCGCCTTGTCCAGGGCATACCACCAGTCCCTGCCGCCGATTCGGCCCAGCATGCTCAGATTGTAGACAATATGCATCAGGGGGGTGTTTGACAGGATGAGATACGCGGCATACACAGCCCCGGCGCCGAGCAGCACGCCGACAACCGGCGCTTTGAGGATGATACGCTCATGGGCAGAGAAAAGACTGATCAAGCCAGCAGGAGATGCGCTGACCTGCGCAGCCAGCTCCCCGGGCGTTTTCCTCAGCCGTGCAAGGCTGCTAAAGAGTCCCCAGAGCCCGCCGAGCAGGCCCGGAGCGACCGTCACCAGCGACATGCCGATGATATCTGTCATATCCATGCTGCTGTACGGTTGCCAGAGGTTCAGCAGGAGGCTCAGCAGGAGGCAAAGGGCCACAACGATCAGAAGCAGCATCCTGAAGATGTACATATGCTGGTTTCTGCGGAACATCCGCATCAGTTCGGGCGATAATCCCTCAGCCGCCGCACGCGTGGGCGCAGCGCTCTGCTGAGGGGGGATCGGCGGCTGTTCCTCATGCAGTTGAGGTGCTTCCGGCATTTGCCGGGTAGGCGGCGTCCTCGTTTCCGGCGTCTGCTGATGCGGCGGAATCCACGTCTCCGGCTCCACATCAATTTCAATCGGCCCCAGAATGTTCTCCGGGGCCTGCTCCAAATTCAGCCCGCAGGCAGGGCATACCCGGACATCCTCCGGATAGGTTCTGCCGCAATAGATACAGGTTTTCATGCGGATCTCCTTTGCTCGTTTTCACAGGATATACTGTCGGGAAACTGCCCTGCAGCGCCATGGTCAGCGCCTGGCGTTGGCGGTACGCTTAGCCATTGAGTGACTTCAGAAGAATGAAGCCAACGATGAAACCCAGAATCAGGAGCCCGCAACCGAGATTGCCGTCATTCGTGTTCGACCTGTTGGGCTTCTGCTGAGGCTGCGGAGCCGCCTTCGGCGATGTCCGGGCAGCCGCCGGTGTGGACGGCGCGGGGAGATTCGTCTTGGTCTGCCCAGACGATACACCGGCAGAAACGGTCGCTGGAGCGGGTCTGGTCGCGGCTGCGTTGGCGGTTTGCGTTTTGCGGAAGCCTGCCAGCCGCGCCTCCGCAGCGCACAGCCCGCATTTGCCAAACTGGCGCAGGTAGAAATGCCTTGCGCTGTTACGGCACCGGTAGGCCTGCCCCGGGGTATAGAACTGATTCAGGTACTGCTGCAGGTCTGTCACCCATTGGGCGGCGGTGGTGCGCTGGCTCGCGCGCGCCTGAATGCTGGAGGCGTCGTAATTGAAGGTACGGTAAAAATCCCTGACCAGCTGCGGCGACACCATTTCGTTCAGGTAGGGCGCGCCGATGGGCACCGTCAGATCGGGATAGTTGTGAATAAAGGGGCATTTGCCGTTCACAAGGTGATCGAGCCTCTGGTTGACAGAGGTGGAATCCTTGACCACAACCAGATTCTTGCCGGTGAAGGGATGGAAGTTGTTCATCAACAGCTGAAAAATATGGATAGCAAGGGCGAAATTATCGCTGTGTACTGAGAACACTGCGCCGGGCGAACGCAGATTGCGCCCCTGCAACTCCGGAGCCAGATAATCCTGCGTGCCGGCGCAGCAGCGGAAATGAATGCCCGAGGCAGTATCCAGTAAATCAAAGCTGTCATTGTCCAGCATGGTGATGACGCCGCCGGGCGAGATCATGATGTTCTTGCAGTTCAGGTCGCCCACGATGCAGTTGCGGGAATGGAGATAGGCCACTGCCCTTGACAGGTTGAGCGCCACCCGCAGGTTAAACATCCAGTTGTAATCGGGGAACATAGCCTGAGCCTTGGGCATATCGCAGCCACGGGCAATGGTGCAGATTTCCACGCCGTTCTGGATAAAGGGCATGGTGTAGCCGATAAAGGCACCCTGATCATCGCTGAGAATATCCTGCGGCCAGGCCAGCGTGAGAATCACCTTGCCCTGGCTGTCGCGAAGGTCGGCGATGGGATGCTGCACCATGTAGCGTATTTTGCCTTCGACCTCCGGCTCCGCCTTCTTGTAGATTTTGGCTACCAGTTTCTTCCCGGCAATCCGGTAAACACGCCCCTCGCCGCCAGCACCAACCTCTTTTTCCAGTGTGTAGCGCTGCCCGTTCAGGCCTTGAATCACGCTACCTTCCTGTACCGACATACCGCCATCTCCTGAGTTTCTTGATATGTCCTATCGTATCGAATCCGGGATGTCGGGAGCAAGGAAATTTTCGGCGAATTGCTGCACAAAAAGAGCGATTTTCTCGGGTCTTGCCCATGCATGCACGAAAAGGCCGCTCTCTCTGCACAAAAAAGTCAAAATATCACACAAAAAAGAAAAATGGACGGTACATGCTTGAAAAATGGCGGAGGAATAGAGTATGCTTGTATCGGCAACGATTTGAGAAAGGTGTTGGCTCAGGTGGAGAGAATCACGCTTTCCCTAAAAAATATATACCGGCTGCTGCTGAACGATGATTTTCCCGTATATTCGGATCGCGTCATCGGCAAAAAGCAGAGAAAAGGCCAAACGCTGCTGCGCTTCTGGAAGGATATAATGGCGCATGAGTTCTGCGCCCTACCCTATGGCAGGATGATCTGGCGTGATGACGGCATGCGCAGCCGTTCCTTTTCCAATCTGTGCAACCGCAATGACGAGCTGAAGATTTATCACGAGTACGCCAGAGAGTTGGGGGCGAGCATTTCCACCGACACGCTGCTCCATCAGGTTGATCTGTTCGAGCACTTTCTCAAGGGAAAAGGGTATTCTGACGCAGCGCTGCGATACCGTATCGAGGCGCTTCTGCGCGTGCTGGAGGACGATGAGTGCGTCACCGGGGCGATCAGCGAGCATCTGAAGGACATCTTTGGGGTGATCCGGGCAAACACAAACGCCGAGCCGGAGATCTGCACGTTCCACGCGGCGTACATGCTGATGGTGATGACGCTGTACGCGGCGGCGGGTATGGCGATGGGCGATTCGGCCATGGCTGTGCTCCGTAACGATGCGCTGGGCATGGACGCTCTGTGGGAGCTGCACCGGCAGAGTCAGCAGCAGGGTAGCCGGGAGGTTCGGCTTCTGACGGCTTACACCGGCCTTTTGCAGGATACAGTCCTGTCCAAGAACCGCTTCTTCGGGCGGGAGGCGGAGCTGTTCGACCTGTGCGATCTCGCGGCGTCCGGGAAGAAGTGCCTGATCTCCGGCATTGGCGGCATTGGCAAAACGGAGCTGTTCCGCCAGTTGATCCGCCGCTGCCGCGAGGAGCACCTGATGGACAAGCTGGCTATCATCCCCTACCGCACGAGCTTGGCGGAGAGCATGGTCTATGCGTTCCCTGACCTGCACATGCTCAAGCAGGATGAGGCGCTGAGCAGTGCGCTGTACCGGCTGAAGCGGGAGGCTCAGGACGGGACACTGCTGCTGCTCATCGACAACGTGACCAATGACGCGGATTCCGACGCCGGGCTGCTTTCCCTTGCGCAGCTGCCCTGCACGGTGATGGTGACCTCCCGGCTCACAGCGCTGGATGGCTTTGAGCCATATCCGTTGGACGCGCCCGGCTGCGATGCCTGCGTGCTGATCTTCCGGGACAACTACGGCAGTCCCCTTTCCGTCGCGGAGCGCGGTGAGCTGGCTCAACTGCTGTCCCGCCCGGAGTTCTGCCATCCGCTGACACTGCGGCTGATAGCAAGGGCTGCCAAAAGCAAGGACTGGACGGTGGGCGCGCTGCGTGAGAGCCTGCTGCGCGACATGAAGCTGACCTGGGTGGAGGATGGACAGCAGGTCAGGATTGAGCAGGTTCTCACCCGGCTGTATCCCGCCAGCCGGATTCCCAAGGGCTGTGAAACGGTGATTCAGCTGTTCACCCTGCTGCCCCGGGACAGCTATCCGGTGGACACGCTGCTGGAGGATTTCCCGCAGCTTTTTCACGACCGCGCCGATCTGGAAAAGAATCTGTCCATCCTGGTTCGGCAAAGCTGGCTGGAGCAGGACGAGAGCGGCTATTCCATGCATCCGCTCATTGCCCAATGCCTGCGCCGAAAGACACAGCCGGAGTCCTGGCTGGCGCCCTTTTTGTCCGGCCTGCGCCCGCGGCTGTCCCATTTGGCTAGGGAGCTCTCAGATGAATGCCGGCGGGCCGTTGCGATCATCCTGCACAGCCTGCAGTTCCTGACGGGCCCCATCAGCGGCGAGCTGCTGATGGATCTAATCGACGCGATGGATGCACAGAAACCTTTCCGGTCGCAGAGGGAAAAATACTGTCAGTGGCTGAAGCATCTGCTGCGCCGCTGCCAGGACGGGGATGACAGCGTGGATGTTGCGTGGCACAAATTGCTGTGCAATTGGTTTATGGGTGAGGAGGATGCAATACGGGCTGTCTTTGAAAAGCAAAGGCATGCGCGTACCGTCCCGCTCGGCAGGTATCTGTCATTCTGCGACGCTGCCAGCTACAATTTCGCCTTCAGAAATCCGGCATTGTCGGAACAGCTGGCCCAGGCTGTTCTGGCGGAGGAGGATGCCCCTGCCGAGGGCAAAGCGTTGGCCTATCAAAGGCTGTCGCAAAGTGCTGAATGCGCCGGTCACTCTGAAAAGGCCCTTTACCTGGCCCGAACCGGCCTTCAGTATGCGCTGGAGCACCCGGAATGCGGAGCCACGGCAACCTTTATATGTCTGACAGGCTGCGCTACGCTTTGTATCAAGTTCGGCCTGGGCGAGGAAGCAAAACCCCTGCTGGACAGAATCGGGATGATCGATGGTCTCTCCATGTATCCAGACATGTATTTGGATTATCTGTCTACGCTTGGTTCCTGGGAGTTGTATTTCGGAGAACTGGATAACGCCCGCAAGGCGTATGAACAGGCACTGCAGGGCATTGAGGAGCTTGCGGGAAAATGCAACTTTTACTTTGATTGCCTCAACCAGCTTGCGATCATTGCTCAGCGACAGAAACGCTTTGACGAGGCGAAAGCCGCTTATGAGGAGATTCTCAGGGAACGCTCCGGGCATGTGTACGCCAACGTCGCCCGGAACAATTACACCGTGCTGCTGCTGGACATGGGGAAGCCGGAGGAAGCCCTGCCCGTCATCGCCCAGGTGCTGGCGATTGCACGGGAGCAGGGCGGTATCGCCTTGGCTGAGGCCCTGCGCAACAAGGCCCGCGCCCATGGAATGATGGGCGACTATGCCCAGGAGCGTACCTGCCTGGAGGAAGCGCTGCCGCTGCTGGAGCAGTCCTATGGCCCGGAGCATAACAGACCCACGGCGGCGAGGGAGCGCCTTGCACAGCTGCAGGAACAGGGATTACAGACTTCGCTGACCTGAAAGCGGATCGCAGTGCCTGAAGAAGGGCAACCATCTGCTGCAGCAGACATGGCGCGGCATGATACGGCCTTGCTCTCGATCATAGACGGAGCAAGCCGCACTGTCGGCTTTTCTCAGAATGGCTTGCACCGTCGCACAGAATAACTTGCTTTCAAATAATCCGAGAGAAAAAACGCATTAGAACGGAGGGGTAGAGGGAAAAGCCGCTGGATAAAAGCATCGGGAAACAGGGAATATACTTTTCCCACAAATAACGGCCTACTGAAAATAGTCGTCTATGTCTTGATATTGCTGCATTCTCCATTTGTTCAGGAAGCATTAAAATAGCGATAAAGCCGAAAGCACTGCTTCTTACAGTGCTTTCGGCTTGCTTTTGTTTCAGCTTCATTTGCTGATTAGCCATTCGTAATTCATATCATTCCTAAAGTTGAATATCATCTTTCCATCCAAGCTAACGCTCACGCTGTCAACCAGTGTCACAAAGGTATACGGTTCAAACCTAACGCACTCGTCCTGCTCCTCCAGCATGCGCAAGAATATCTCAATCTTCCTCCTACGATCAGCCTTGTCCTGTTTCTGCTCCTCAATAGCCTGTATCTGCTGGCTGAGCTTCTCATGTTCCGCCGCCAGCGCATCGTATTCCCGCTGGTATTCTTCCCGATCCCTTCGCACCCTAGCATTTTCTTCAACCAGCTTCCTGACACGCTCCGCCATACCCAGCGCCTGATCCTGCAGCCTCATTGCGATCCTATCAAGTTCGCTCGTATCCAGCACCTCATCCAGCACCTCGCGGCAAACGGCGAAGATGGCATCCTTTTCGGCAATGACCTTCTGCATTACGCTGACGAAGGCTTTTTCTAACTCATCCTGAGTCACATGCGGCGTGGAGCACTTCTTATCACCTTCATATTTATTGTTGCACCGCCAGATCGTGCGGCGGTACTCGTCTGTGCTGTGCCATACCTTGCTGCCATAGAAGGCGCCGCAGTCACCACATACAATGCGGGAAGCAAAACAGTTTTTTCCGCTGTAGCTGCCTTTCAGGTTGCTGCGCCACTCCAGCTCCATCTGCACCAAGTCAAATACCTCGGCGCTGATAATGGCCGGATGGCTGTTCTGCGCGTAATATTTGGGAATCTCGCTGCCATCGTTCACCACGAAGGTTTTCTTGATGTAGTCCGTGCAATAGGTCTTCTGCAGGATGGCGTCTCCCTTGTACTTTTCGTTGGTCAGGATGCTTTCAATCGTAGATGGACTCCACCGGGCGGTCTTCTTTCTGGCCTTGGCAGCTTCAATCTCATCCTCACCGAGCAGGCTCTTTCGGGAGGGACAGGGAATACCGGCGAGGTTCAGTTCTCTGGCGATAATCGCCGGCGTCGCGCCTTCCAGAAAGCGTCTGAAGATCGTTTGCACAATCCGCGCCTCCGCCTCGACGATCTCCGGAGTTCCGTCCTTACCGCGTCTGTAGCCCATAAACTGCTTGTAGGGCATCGTAACCTTGCCTTCTGCAAAACGCTTGCGCATGCCCCAGGTCACGTTTTCGGAGATGTTCCGGCTTTCCTCCTGCGCAATGCTGGACATGATCGTCAGCAGCACTTCGCCCTTGCCATCCAGCGTGTAGATGTTCTGTTCCTCGAAATAAACCTCCACGCCGCGTTCCTTCAGTTCACGGATGGTGGTCAGCGTGTCCACCGTATTTCGTGCAAAGCGTGATACCGACTTCGTGATGATCAGGTCTATCTTCCCGGCCAGCGCATCCTCTACCATGCGATTGAAGCCTTCGCGCTTTTTTCTGCTGGTGCCGGTTATACCCTTATCGGTGTACACATCCACGAACTGCCAGTTATCGGTATGTTCTTTCCCTTTGATATACTCGGTGTAGTGTTTGACCTGTGCCTCATAGCTGGTCAGCTGTTCCTCGCTGTTGGTGGAAACACGAGCATAGGCTGCTACGCGCTTGGGGCGTACTGCAAATGTTGGCATGCCAGGCATGGCCTGCAGGCACGGTGGGATCATTGTAACCGTCTTAACTCTTGTAACGGTAGGCTCGTATGCTCTTGCTTCGCTCATTGTGCATTCTGCTCCTTTCTGCGCTTACGCTGTTCCTTTGTTTTCTCAGCAGCCTTTTTGCGCTTTTCGGCATCCCAGCTATCCTTTCGGGAATGATCCTTCCAGAAGTGCTCCTCGGTATGACCATCCTGAAAAACAAACAGCACCCGATTATTCGGATGCATCTCAATATGATTGATATGGTCAAGCGCCTCCTGATCGTCAAGCATTGGGCTGATGCCCAGCACGTCAGCGATTAGATCAATCAGAATTTTTTCAGGAATCTGTTTGGAGGCACAGTATGCTTTCCCTCTATAGCTGAAGGTACCGCAGATCCAAATGGGCGCCGCATATGGCGTACCCAGGCGCGTAATCTTGCGGCGATACTTCTTTCCGCAGATGCCGCAATGGATGCGATCGCCAAGCGGCATGGCAGGACGCTCTTCGGATTTCTTTTCTTCCAGTTCAGGAAGGTAATCTTCCGCATCTTCTGCCGCCTTACGGGCTCCGTTGGCGGTATAGATTTCTTTACGTCGTGCGATTTCTGCCTGTACCGCCTCAAAGGTCTCCCTATCGATGATCGGCTCATGATCCCCAGCCACAAAATACTGAGGCAGTTCGCCGCGATTGAAGAACTGTTTCTTCTCGATATGATTGTTCGTGAAGAACTTCTGCAGGAGCAGATCCCCAGCGTATTTTTCGTTTCTGAGCATCATCATAATCACACTCGCATTCCAAAGTCCGCCCTCCGGCGCGGGGATACCTTCGGCAATCAGCGTTTTCATGATTCTCACGCTACCCAAGCCATCCAGATACATGCGGAAGATGCGCCGAACGACATCCGCTTCTTCTTGTATGATGGTGAAAACACCGTTTCTTACCTCGTAACCGTACATCTGAAAGCCAGTAGGAATACCCTGCTCGAACTTCTTCCGTACTCGCCACTTGCAGTTTTCGGATACGTTCCGGCTCTCTTCCTGGAAAAAAGAAGCGAGGATAGAGAGCATCAGCTCTCCGTCCCCGCTCATGGTATCAATCTTTTGTTCCTCAAAGTAAACGCTTATTCCCATTTCTTTAAGCACGCGCACCGTTTCCAACAGTGTGACTGTGTTTCGGGCAAAGCGCGAAATGGATTTGACCAGTATCATATCGATCTTACCGGCCCGGCAGTCACTCAGCATCCGCTGAAACTCCGGGCGGTTTTCTTTGGTGCCGGTCAGCCCTTCATCGGCGTAAACACCGGCATATTCCCATTCCGGGTTGCGCTGGATTAGGTCACTGTAGTAGCTGACCTGTGCTGCCAGCGAATGAAGCATTGCGTCTTTACCCATGGAAACACGGGCATAGGCTGCTACACGCTTGAGTCTGGGCATCTGTACGGGGGCCGCAATGCGGCTGACCGTCTTCATACCCATGGTCATCGTCTCGTTCATGGTTACCGTCCTTTCCGGGGTACATTGTATCAATCCCCCTGGTAGTGATGCATGTTACCGCCGTTTGGACGGATTATCAAGTCATTTCAAGCAGATTTATCACTCAATACGTCGGATAAACCAGCCCATACCGGGGAGAATTTTCGGGCAAGAATTGGTTCGATCTGCCTGTATTCCTTATCCGTCAGCAGACCCTGTGCATGCAGATTTCTCATAATAGACATCGCTGCACGGTAGCCCACTTCCCGGTCAAACTGCTCTTTTGTCAGCGATGTGCTCATGCAAATTCCTCCAAATGTATAGTTGTTATCATTTTGTCTCCGTTAATTCAGCGTTCCGTCAAATACATATATTGACTGATTAAACGCCACCGTTTATAATAGACCATGGAGGTGCCATACCGTGAGAATCGACGAACCGCTGAAAATCGTATGCGTCAAGAATGACCTGACCATGGCGGAAATCGCCAGAAGACTGGGCGTTACGCCGCAGGCGTTCAGCCAGAAAGTAAAGCGAGGAACCATCTCTCTGGACGATCTGGACAATATAGCAACCGTATCCGGATGCAAAATCGAATGCAGCTTCGTGCTTGCAAACGGTGAAAAAGTATCCGTCATCTAGCAGGAGGAATCATCATGATTGAATATATCGAAGGTAATATCTTCAACAGTCCTGCGCAGGTTATCGTCAATACCGTCAACACAGTCGGCGTGATGGGCAAGGGTCTTGCCCTGTCCTTCAAGAAACGCTATCCCAAGATGTTTGAAGCCTATAAACGCGCATGCGACAAACACCAGCTGACCATCGGCAAGCTGATGCTTTACTATGCGCCCGATCACTGGATTCTCATGTTTCCCACAAAGGAAAACTGGCGTAACCCTTCCAAGCTGGAATACCTGGAAGCCGGTCTAAACAAGTTCGTCAACACCTATGCCGAAAAAGGCATCACTTCCATTGCATTCCCGAAGCTTGGCTGCGGCAACGGCGAGCTTTCCTGGAACGACGTCAAGCCAGTCATGGAGAAGTATCTGAAGCAGTTGCCCATAACTGTGTATATCTACGTCGGCATGGACACCACGCAGACGCCCGAACACAGAGCGCAGGAAGAGACGATGGAATGGCTGCGAAAGAATGCAAGGGATATGTCTTTCACCGGCCTCTGTGATGATTTGAAGCACAGCGCCACGCTGCTTCCGCGCCAGTTTACAGTAGATGGTACAAACTATTCCGTGACATGGAATAACGGCGTTACGTTTGCAAAAGAAACTCAGCCTGTCGGAACCATCTCCGAAGAAGAACTGTTCCGCCTCTGGGATCAGCTTCGCGTCAACGGCATCGTTCCATACGCCGAAACCAACGATCTGCACAGCCTCTTCTATCATCTGCTGAATCACATGGGCTATCTGTCGCCTGTGCGCATTCTGAACCAGCAGGGAGAATTCGTTCAGAACGGCTATCAGGTGCACGAGGGATACGGCAGAGTGTTCGAGTTAAGGAGTGATTCCGTATGACATACGCAGAAATCATTCAGAAAAACTGTGAAAGAGTAAATCCTTCCTGGTGGCCGAAATACGCCTATCACTATACCGATGTGACCAACGCTGTCAGCATTCTTTCCTCGGGCAAGCTGTACAGCCGCGTCAAGGCCGGAGCAAAGGGCGTCATGGAGAACGACAACGCCAGCCGTCAGGTCATCGACATGACCGAAACCCGCGCCACGTCCTATGTGCGCTTCTATTTCAGGCCCATGACGCCCACGCAGTACCACAACGAAGGATACAAGCACCGTCAGATTCGCTATGACGGCGATATCAACGCAAACGTTCCGGTGCCTGTTTTTCTTCTGTTTGATCTGGAAAAGCTGCTGTCCATGGAAGGCACGAAGTTCTCCGCGCTCAGCCAGGCAGGTCATGGAAACCCTGTGTACAGCGGCGTCGACGCCTTTGCTTCACTGCCTTTCGACAGCATCTACAGCAGCGGTTACTGCACGGATGAGGTTCGCGCTTACCGTCATGCCGAAATCCTGTATCCCGACGAATTTCCGATTGATTCCGCGATCAAAGGCATCTTCTGCAGGAACGACTGTGAACGCTCCACATTGATGAATCTGCTGAAAGACAGCAATCCCACGGCCTTTTATCGCTACAAGAGCATAATCCGCGTTGCGCGCAGCGATACGTTTGAGCGAAACGGCTTGTTTGTTGAGTCTATTCTTTATCACGACAACACAATCAGTTTTATATTTTCCGAAACTCCAGAAAAGGAAAAATACGCCAAACGGTATGCACGCGGCGAACTGGATCGCATGGAAGCATCCTTCCTGTTTGAGTGGAAAAATTCAAAGGAAACATTGAAATCCCTGGTACAGACGCTGTCCATTAGCTATTGGGAGCAGCCTGTTGCCTTTGCCAGGCTTCCTCAGATCAAAGGAGCGCACACGCTTAGAGTTACGCTGAAAATCGACGGTCAGCTGATCTGCGTATTCGAGCACTCGCTGACAGCGTTTGAGGTAGTGTAATCACCGAACCGTGCGCTGATGTAGCAGGGATGACTGCAATACTTCTGTGCACGGTCCGTCACGAACTCCATACCGCAAGTCTGGCATCGCGCTGCGCGGGCGTTTTTGCCAAGCTCTCTGTGAGCATGCCACCAGCGCATCCGGCAGGCGTCTGAACAGAACTGCTTCTTTTTCCTTCCGGGCGTGTGTATCAGGACACTGCCGCACTGTCTGCACGCAGTTTCAGCCTTCACAGATGCCGCTGCCATCCTGTTTCGGCGAAGGCCGTTACGCTGGCAATAGGATTTGAGCGTGTTCACAGACATCCCCAGCTTCTTCGCAATATCCGTATATCCAAGCCCATGTTTCAGCTGCTGCGCGATCAGCAGCTTTTCTGTATTCGTCATCCGGTAATTCCTTTCCGAAGATCAGATCATCTTCAAGCCCTTTACGGCTTCTCTGTCGATCAGGCTGCAGCCCATATAGCCTTTCATGGAACAGGTGATTTCTTTGGGTACGCCTTCGCGTACTTCGCTTTTCACTGCATCGTGCCCGCCATCCTCAATGCGCACGCCGGAAAAATCACCGTACAAAACCGGCACGCTGCCTCTGCCGATCATCGGCATGGCGTTCGTCAGCATCACAGGCGTGTTCATGATCAGAAAACGACCGCTCCAGTCGGTGGACATGCGGCACAGCGTGCTGTTCTTCAGCGTATTGTACAGTCCGTACAGCGTAGAGAAATTCATCAGAAAAACTGCGTCCTTGCGATAGCTTTCCGGCACGCTGCTCACAAGGCTCAAAATCTCGTTTTCTCCGATTTCACGGACAGGCGAAACATCTACCTCACTAAGCAGGCCGCCGTAGCTCCCGTCCTTTTTGCCGCGCAGCAGGACATACTCGCCGATGTGGTGAAGCTGCTCTTCCATACGCTTCTGCCTGTCGTCGCTGCTGCGCAGATGTGTCATGATGTTGATGGGAATCGTTTTTTCATTTCTGGGAACTTGCACTCTCAGACAGAGATCATAAAGAGAATCCCTTGTTCTCATTTCCTTTTCCTCCTATAATGACGCCAGCCGCCGAACCTCCATATTTCTTGGAAGCACGGCGGCCGGCAGGTATATCAGACAGTCAGTCTGTTATTCGACTGTACATCGTTGTCAGGCAACCTTCAGACCCTTGATCGCATCCTTGGCGATCAGCCTGATATCCACCCGTTCGCCGATCACGAAGCCAATATGATCGTTCAGCGCAAAAAGCTCCTTCAGACGTTTCATGCTGCGCTTGCCGCAGTCACTAATAAACGCCTGCCTGAAATCACCGAACAGGATCGGCACGTTCCCGGAAGCCATGTCGGGCATGGCGGCGCAGCGGGCAATCCGCATACCGAAGAAGGTATCGTCCTTTCCGTCGTTGGTCCTGCCGAACCACAGGTTCGTTCCCTGCGACGCGCACAGCCTGTACAGATGCAGAAGCGTCGCATCGTTCATCAGCAGCACGCCGTTCCTGCGATACTTCTCCGGCACAGAGAAGATCAGGTTCAGAACGTCATCCAGCGTAATCGTGCCAACGTTCTGCGTCTCGCAGCCGACAGATACCTGTTTGATAAGACCCGTAATGGAGTTGAGAAAACCTACACAAACTACACCTGCTGCATCTTCACTGCATAAATCCTGTGCATATGACGCATTTCTCTGTGCTTACTGAAATATGCACGATGATCGAAAACCCGTCTTTTATGTAGCCGCAAAATGCGCTTTCAAATATAGACAAGCTGCTTATTGCTCATCCGCATTATAGCGTCACTGCGCCGGTGTGCATATATGGTTGATCTGCAATATTTTCTTGAACATCTTCCGTTCCGGCCATTTGGCCGTATCGGAAACATCGTTGTTCTACATACAGAAGAAAACTTCTTCCAGAATTCTGGTAGAAGGGAAAGGCTCAGTCCTTTTGTGCTGCGCGATAATGTTCTGCAGCGTACAGGTACTGCTTCTCAAATTCTGTGATTGCCTGACGGCTGATCCTGCGAAACGGCAGTAGCATATCAAACGCATGAAAACCTGTGGGATAAACATCGACATACGCAGTTACACCTGCTTTTTTCAGATTCTCTATATACGCCAGCGTTTCACAATAGAACGGCTCCTGATCACCGACAAACGTATAGGTCGGCGGAAGACTGCTGTAATCCGTCTGTCTCGCCGGGGAGGCATAGGGCGGAATCTTGCCGGAAACATCTCTCAAATACAGTTTCCATGCCGCATGGTTGCGCTTTGTATTCCACGAAATTCCGTGGTTATTCCGGGAGGAATCAGTATCCCTGTGATCCAGCATCGGATACAGCGGCATCTGATATGCAATATTCACTTCGCCTCGATCCCGCGCCAGCATACACAATGCCGCTGTCAGGCCGCCGCCTGCACTCTCGCCGCCTACCATAATCTGATCATCTGCGCAGCCCAGATCCGTCGCATGCTCTTTCAAATACAGCACCGCCTTATAACAATCCTCCAGCGCCGCCGGGTAAGGCGCCTTGCCCGTCAACCGGTATTCCGGCGAGATCACCACCGCACCGTACTCCGTCACCAATCGTTTTGCCCGGGACATGAAAACCATTTCAGCCATGCCAACAGCATATCCTCCGCCGTGAATCCAGAGGATACCGGGCGTTTTCTCCCGTGGTTGCTTACAGGCGGTAGGGCTGAGGATCAGCAGCTTCATGCGGTAATTGCCAGAAGGAATGTTGATTTTCTGAAGCGTATATTTCTTCATATGATTTTCATGCCAACTTTCGTTCAATATTAGAAAGCGATTATCGGGGATAAATCATCCGGCAACTTATCAGAATTATATCATGAAAACATAGAATCCGAAAGAGCAGAATACTTCGGACGACTCTTTTAACTCGTGACGTTTTCCTCAAATCGTCCAAAGTCGGGTGCATTTTTGCTTATTTAGCTTCGAAATATCATAAAAACTGCCCTGGTTTGGACGAAAAAAGGCCGGACAGGGACAATCCCTATCCAGCCAAATGACGCCGCATATTCGATTTCTTGCGCCCAATAGGGCGTTTCGTCGTTATAGCCCTATATTTTGACGCTTTATCAGTCTATAAGTGCAAAAATAATCACTCATGCTTTGTATCAAAACATGAGTGATTAGGTGGCTCCCCAGGTAGGACTCGAACCTACAACCCTTCGGTTAACAGCCGAATGCTCTGCCATTGAGCTACTGAGGAATATCTCTTTTTTGAGAATTTTGAGAACGGGATGATTATACCGCTGTCCGCCGAATCTGTCAACCCCTTTTTTACACTTTTTTTGCGCGAACGTCGTCTTTTCTGCGCGAATCGCCCGTTTCGGCATGGCCGTTTCCGCCCGCGCGTGCTATAATAAAAAGAAAACGCGGCTACGAAAGAGAGGATGGACATGAAGAAAATTTACGGCGCCTTTTTCCTGCTGCTCGCGCTGCTGGCGCCCGCCGCGCTGGGGCAGGCCACCAGCACCACCATTATGATGTACATGTGCGGCACGGATTTGCAAAGCGCCTGCGTGATGGATATGTACGAAATGGCGAGCGTCGATGTGCCGGATGACGTGACCATCGCGGTACAGGCGGGCGGCGCTTACCAGTGGGACGACAGCGACCTGACGGGCGAGGCCGTCAACCGCTTCACCATCAGCTACGATACGTTCAACGATTTGCAGACCCTTGAATGGCAGAACATGGGCGACAGCCAGACGCTCTGCGATTTTATCGACTGGGCGGCGGGCGCGTACCTGGCCGACCGCTACATTCTCGTGCTGTGGGATCACGGCGGCGGCTACAACGGCGTCTGCTTCGATGAGACGGCCGATTACGACAGCCTGACCATCCACGAGGTCAACGACGCGCTCTATGCCTATCAGCAGCGCCACCCGAGCTTCCGTCTGGACATCATCGGCTTTGACGCCTGCCTGATGGCGACCTATGAGATGGCGGCGCACATGGCGAGCTATGCGGATTACATGGTCGCCAGCGAGGAGCTTGAACCCGGCATCGGCTGGAATTACCAAGGCTGGATCGGCGATTTGGCCGCCAATCCGGAGATGAGCAGCGCCGATATCGCCGTTTCGATTGCGGATCAGTTCATGGCCGCCTGCCTGAGCGACAACCCGAACGACTATCTGAGTCAGAGCGTCATCAACCTGAGCGCCATCCCGACGCTCAAGGCGCAGCTCGAAACCTTTTCCGCCTATCTGACCGACGCGCTGGAAAACGGGCAGATGCCCACCATCAGCCGTTCGCGCCAGCGCATGTATTCCTTCGGAAAATTCTCCGACGCATCCTCCGATCAGGTGGATTTCATGTCCTTCCTCGATGCGACGCGCCAGTTCGCGCCGAACATGGCCAGCCAGCTCGAGGCGACCTATCGCCAGTGCATCCTCTACTCCACCGGCACGGACATGTTCGATTACCTGACCGGCATGAGCCTGTTCCTGCCGGGCGACAACGTCAGCGATTTCATTCAGGATTTCAGCGCGCGCTACGACTGCGGCGAAACCTACCCGAATTACAGCCAGTTCGTTTACGGCTACGCCACGCTGCTGGCGGGCGGCAATTATCACTTCACGCTGCAAAAGCCGGAACAGACGACCGGCGCGCAGACCGGCGGCCTGTTTTCCAGCATGCTGACGACGGCCTATGTCCCCAGCGGCAGCTATGTTGCGCCCGACGACGCGCAGCATGCGGCCGCTCCCACCGCGACGCAGGCGCCTGCGCAGACAAACGGCTGGGGCGGCTTTGGAAACGTCATCTCCGGCGCAATCACGCCGGACGAAAACGAAATCGCGCAGGAGGAATCCGCCTTCCTGTTTGACCTCGAATCGGATTATGCCTGCTATATGACCCTTTCGCAGGATGAGCTGGCCAACCTCTCGCTCGTCGAGGGTCTGCTCTTCCTCGATGCGAGCGACGACGAGGACACCATCCTCATCGAGCTGGGCGCCATGCAGAACGCCGGTATCGACTGGACGACCGGCGATATCGTCAGCGGGTTCGACGGCACCTGGCCGATGCTCGAGGATCAGATTGTCGTGATGTACGACCAGATTCGCACACAGAACATGCGTCGAAGCCTCATCCCCGTGACGCTCAACGGCACGAGCGGCTACCTCGTCATGGTCTTCACGACGGCCAATCCCGACGGCGTGATCGCCGGTTTCACCGAAGGCTACGACGCAAACGGCCTGCCTGTGCGCGGCCTCACTCCGCTGCAAAAGGGCGACGAGCTGATCCCGATTTACCCCATGCTCTACGACGACGGCTCGGATTCAGACGAATTCGCCGAGGACACGTTCGAGGGCGACCCGATCATCGTCGGCAACACGCTGCCTGTGTTTGAATACGTTTCGCTTGATGGGACGGACTCCACGTTCTATTACTGCTTCCAACTGACCGACATCTTCGGCGAAACCGAGCTGTCCGACTTCATCGAATTCGAGATGTGATCCGCTTCGCGTATGCGTCTCCGCAATGGACGCTTTGCGCCCGTCAAAAAATCTCCGTCGGCCTAAACCGTCGGAGATTTTTGCTGTTTACATGGCGATCATCGTTCCTGTCTGCGCGTCCACGGCGACGGCGACGCTTTCCGTCCCGCCGAAAATCTCTCCCCAAATGCGGATCAACCATGCGGGGCGCGCCTCAAGATCGGTTAGCGCACGATTCTTCGCCAGCATCACATAGCCCAGCTCAATCGTTGAAACGTGGAGATTCTGCCAGCCGTCCAGTTGCAGATTCGCCCTGCCGCAGGCTGAAAGCGCTTCTTCCGGCGAAATCGGCGCGAACATTTCCCCCAGCGGCGCTTCCCTGCCCATGACACACGGGAAATCCAACCGTTCGAGGCCGCGTCGGCTGACCGTCGCGGAAACCATGGTCAACGGTGTTTCCCATTCGAGAATACCGGGCATATGCGCATCCGTTTCCAACACGGGCAGGTCATGGAAAAACTGCCTGTAATTCAGTTGAACGCTTTCATCGTCCTTCGTCCAATCCGAAACAATGCGTTCATGTGGCGCAATGCCCCGCGCCATCTTTTGCGCCGTCTCCGCCTGCCAATCCGCCTGCGTCATCGCGGATATAAAGACCGGCCGACGCGCCATCGTCACGCCCAGCGCGCTTGCAATGGACAGAATACTGTCTGCCGCATCCGTTAAGGAGATGCCCTCCGGGATTTCCGCCGTGTTCGTTTTTTCCTGTATCTGCCTGTAGTTCCATCGCTCCACCGGAAATTCCAGCCGAGCGTTTGTCGCGCGCTCAAAATACAGGCCGTATGGGCTGAAACGCGCCTCGCCTCGCGCGCCAATTTCCGCATCTTCGCCCTTCGGATAGAAAACCGTGGAATCCATTCTCGTTTTTTCCAGCAGTGCATCCGCGCCAAACCAAAGCGCAAGATCAAAATGCGCCTCCGGATTTTTTCCAAGATCGAGCGTCGTCACCCGATAAGCCTGAACAGCCTTTTGCCCCTCGCCGTATACGCCCGCGTCAACCGCAACGGCATATGCTTCACCGGAAATCGTCGTGCGGATATGTCGCGAAGGCTCCTCTTCCGCTAAAGCTGTGCCGATGCTCAGCAGCGCCGCCGCTACCAGCAATCCCCATCGTTTCATTGTTCTTCCTCCCCCTTTATCATTGTCGCCGTCTGCGCGTCAAAATCCACCCGCACCTTAGACGAAAGCCCGCGAACGCCGAGTGTCAGCGTATGCGGCAGGCTGTCAATCGGGTCTGTGTGGATGCAGACGGTATATCCCGTCTGGGCGTCGCCCTCACGCGACAGCGTTCCGCGCCAGTTGACCACGCGCGCCCCATCCTCCACATCAAACTCAGGCATCGCGGCCTTGAGCCGTTCGCCCGGCTGATACGAAATCGTCAGCGTCGCGCCAAGCGGTGTGGTTTCAACGGCGATGTGCGTCAACGTCAGCGCATGCTCCAATTCGACCCGCATCTGCATATCGAGCGTCTGCGGCGCTGTACGCGGCACATCGAAGACCAGCGTACCCATCTGCGGGCTTGACCAGCTCAGGCCATCCGCGTCCGCCACGGATGCAAAGCACGGCCAAACCACGTGAAGCTCATTTTCCGCCGTCCGCATCTCCTGTCGGATGTACACCAGCAGCACGCCGTCTTCCTCCCGTGCAGTCTCAATTTCGCCATCCTCGCCAACGTCCACAAGCACCGCATCTGCGCTCACGTTTCCGTCGTCCCCCAGCATCACGGCGCGTCGGTTTTCCTTTCCCTGAACCGCAACGACCGCTTGCAAAACGTTGCCGTCGTATACGGCCTCCCGGACGACAAATTCCGCTGCGTCGAGCTGGCCGCCGGATTGCGCAATCCCTTTTTCAACGAGCCGCTCCGCCTCCGGCGAGGCCTGCCGCCAGAAGAACGCCAGCCCGCGCCCGCCCGCGGCTATCGCCGCCGCGCTCATCATCAGCGCGAGCGCTGCCACCAGCCACGCCATTCGTTTGGGCAATACGCACTCTCTTTTCGCCATTACGCGGCGTAAGGCCGCCTCCTGCCTCGCTTCGAATCCATCCGGCAGGGAAATTCGCTCGTTTCTCAGCCTCGCCTCAATCTCTCGTTCCGTCATAGTTCTTCCTCCATCCACGTCTTGAGCTTCTGCCGCCCGCGCGTCATCCGCGCCGAAACCGTCCCCTTCGGCACATGAAGCGCCGCCGCGATTTCCTCCAGCTTCATGCCGTCTGCGTAAAACATCGTCAGCGGCACGCTGTACAGCGCATCCAGTTGCTCCACCAACGACCAGATTTCCGTCGCATCGCTCGGTTTTATCGGTCTGTCAAACAGCGCCTCGTCGCCGCTCGGCGTTTCTCGTTTTCGCCGTCTGAGCATCTTGTGGCATGCGTTGACGGTAATACGCATCAGCCATGGCCTGACGGCCCCCCAATTTCTCAGCGTGTGCAGGTGCGCGTAGGCGCTCTCCGTCGCATCGGCCACAGCCTCTTCCGCGTCGCTATCCGATCGAAGCATCATCCTCGCCACGCGAAACATTCCGGCGCGATTTTGACGAATCGCCTCCACAAAGCGCTCGTCGCGCCGTCTCTTGTCCTCCACATTCATCCTTCCTTCCGTTTCCTTCGTATCGCGATACACCATGAAGACGCACGAGATGCGAAAAAGTCTGCATCATAGAGCGCTCAATATTTCCAGATGGATGTCTGATTCGGCGCTCCATCCGTTCGCCCCTCTGCCCCCTGCGCTCAAACCGCAAAGATGGACGGATTTCGAGCGCTTCGCAGCCAATCAGTAAAGGGGCTCGGCAATTCACCGAGCCCCTTTCGCGTTTCATTTTTTATTTACACCAATCATTGAGCAAAAAGCGAATGTTGCGCAGATTTCGGATTTGCTCATTTGCTATACATCAAAAAATCGCTTTTCCGGTACATACCAGAAAAGCGATTGGCGGAGAGTTAGGGATTTGAACCCTAGGTGGGGTATCAGC
>OLGB01001566.1_pt1 | contig 27073 bp, 23 predicted proteins | sample 1605691 | NCBI WGS metagenome assembly OLGB01 (sample SAMEA3888925, study PRJEB22519) | human gut metagenome | biome: human gut; feature: human-associated habitat; material: faeces | place: Denmark | collected 2010 | reverse complement strand
GAACGGCGCAATCCTCGGCGGAAAAGATCGCCGCAGGCGAGCTTTTTCGACGGCCGTAGGCCGCAGCCCCTGCTAGAAGATGCGCACGCGGATAACGCCGGGAAGGGCCATTAGCTGGGTTTGTAGCATGGCGTCGGGTAGGCGGTCCAGCTCCAGCACGGTCACGGCCACATCCTTGCGGCTTTTGTTGATCATGTTGTTGATGTTGATTTTGCGCGCGCCAATGGCTGCGGAAATGGCGGATACCATGCCGGGCTCGTTGTCGTGGATGATGAGCACGCGCACGCCCTCGCTGTGGCCCAAAAGGATCTCGGGCATGTTCACCGAGTTGCGAATCTGCCCAAATTCCAAATAGTCGCGTAGCTCGCAGGCGGCCATGGCCGCGCAGTTTTCCTCGCTTTCGGGCGTGGACGCGCCCAGGTGCGGGATGGCGACGGCGTTTTTCATGCCGAGCGCCGCCTCGGTGGGAAAGTCGGTGATATAGCTGGCAACCTTGCTGCTTTCCAGCGCGGCCGCCAGGGCGGGCGCGTCGCAAAGCTCCGCGCGGCTAAAGTTGAGCAGGCGCACGCCGTCCTTCATTTTGGCGATGGCGGCGTCGTTAATCATGCCGCGGGTTCCGTCTTTGAGGGGCACGTGCAGGGTGATATAATCGGCCTTTTCAAATATTTCGTCCACGGCGGTGCTGCGGTGCACGGAGCGGCTTAGCGACCACGCGCTTTCCACGCTGATGAAGGGGTCGTAACCGATCACGTTCATGCCAAGGCCCTGCACGGCGGCGTTGGCCACAATCGCGCCAATCGCGCCAAGGCCAATCACGCCAAGGGTTTTTCCGCGCGCCTCGGGCCCGGCAAACTGCGCCTTGCCCTTTTCCACCAGCTTGGGAACCTCGTCGCCCTGGCCCATCAGGCCGCGCGCCCAGTCAATTCCGCCAACCACGTTGCGGCTTCCCAGCATCAGGCCGCAGATTACCAGCTCGGCCACGGCGTTGGCGTTCGCGCCCGGCGTGTTGAACACCACAATGCCGCGCCTGGTGCATTCGTCAATGGGAATGTTGTTGGTGCCTGCGCCCGCGCGCGCGATGGCCAGCAGGCTTTCGGGCAAATCCATGTCGTGCATGCTCTGGGAGCGCACCAAAACGCCGTCCGGGATGGGCTCCTCCCTGGCGATGAGGTATTTGTCCGCCGAAAGGTGCTGGTGAATAACATCCGAAATGGCGTTAAGCGTTTGAATCTTATACATCAGGCATTCTCCTTTTCAAAGGCCTGCATCACGGCGATCAGCTTCTTCACGCCCTCCACGGGCATGGCGTTGTAAATGCTGGCGCGCATGCCGCCCACGCTGCGGTGCCCCTTCAGGTTCACCAGGCCGTTGGCCGCGGCGTATTTTACAAAGGCCGCGTCCTTGTCCGCATCGCCGGTTACAAAGGTCACGTTCATGAGGGAGCGGTCGGCCTTGTTCGCGGTGGGCGTAAAAAGGCGGCTTTCGTCCAGATAATCGTACAATAGGCCCGCCTTGTAGCGGTTCTGCTCGTAAATGGCGGGCACGCCGCCCAAATCGCGCAGCCATTCAAAGCCCAGCTTCGCCATATAGATGCCGTAGGTGTTGGGGGTGTTGAGCATACTGTCGTTCTTTGCCTCCAGGGCCCAGTTCAGCAGCTTGGGGCACGCGTCGGCCTCGTGGCCCAGCAAATCCTTGCGGACGGTTACAATGCACAGCCCTGCGGGGCCGATGTTCTTCTGCGCGCCCGCAAAAATCACGCCAAACCGGCTCACGTCCATGGGCTCGGAAAGGATGTTGGAGCTCATATCCGCCACAAGGGGCACGGCTCCCGTATCGGGAATGGAGGTATAGCGCGTGCCGTAGATGGTGTTGTTGGTAGTGATATAGGCGTAATCCGCGTCGCGCCTCCAATCAAAGGTTTTGGGAACGTAGGCGTAGCCGTCCTCGCGCGATGTGGCGGCGATGCGCACCTCGCCGTACTTTTTGGCTTCCTCCGCCGCCAGATGGGCAAAGTTGCCGGTATCGGCGTAGTCCGCCCTGCCGGTTTTCATCAGGTTAAGGGGCACGGCGGAAAATTGCAGCGTCGCGCCGCCCTGCAAAAACAGGATCTCATACTTGTCCGGCACGTTCATCAGGGCTTTGAAAAGCGCCTTGGCCTGGGTGAAAATTTCCACATACATGGCGCTGCGGTGGCTCATTTCCATAACGCTCATGCCGCGGCCGGGGTAGCATACAAGCTCCTTCTGCGCCTTTTTGAGCACGCTTTCCGCTATCGCGCCGGGGCCGGCTGAAAAATTGTATACGCGTTCCTCCATAAAGCATTCCTCCTTGTGATACGCCGTTTTCCCTGGGGCCTTCCTTTAGTGGGACAATTTTTGCCCTATCGGCGATTTTTTGACCACTTGGCTATATTATGCACGCGCAGCGCCCGAAATGCAAGCAAAAAAGGATGTTTTTCCAAAGAAAAACATCCCGAATACAATGGCGTGAAGGGGCGGCTCAGCCCTTTTTGCGGCTGCGGCGCTGGCGGCGCAGGTCGCTAAGCTCCTTGCGCACGGCCTGCTCGCGGGCCTCGGCCTCCCTGCGGAAGGCCAGCTCCCTGCGCTTGAGATCGGCCCTGAGCTGGGCGCGCTTTGCCTTGAGCTCGTTAAGCAGCCTGCCGCTGTACAGCCTGGCCGAGGGGAAGGCCGCCAATGCGCGGCGCACCAGCGCGCCCTGGCGGGCCAGCGCCTCGCGCACGCTTTTGGTAATGGCCTCGGTATCGTCCTCGCCGGAAAGGTCGGCCGTTTTGCGAATTTTGCTAAGCACCGTGGCCGAAACCACGGTATCGGCCGCCAAAAGCAGGCACAGGCCCACGCACAGCGCGTCCACAGCCCGGGCCGAAAGCCCGCTGAACAGGCCGAACAAGAAGGGCTTGGCCCCATAGATCATACCAAGGCCCAAAAGCCCAAAGGGAATAAGCGTGCCGGCGCACACGCGGCCGTTGATATTGAAGGGCTTATGGCTGTAATCCCACCAGCGGGCATGGAACAGCTTTTCCATAAAATAGCTGGTCAGGTATTCCAGCGTGCCGCACACGGCCATCGCCAGCACAAACACCGCCGCGGGATAGGCGGAAAAGCGCGACAGCAGCGCCGTAACCAGTACCGCGCCAAAGCCGTAAATAGGGCAATACGGCCCGATGAGGAACCCCCGGTTGATGAACCGGCCAAACTGAACCAGCTTGCATAAAACCTCCATCAGCCAGCCCAGCATAGAGCTGATAAAGAACAGCAGGATGTAGTATTCCACGGTTACGCGCATGGCGCCGCCTCCTTTGGTAAAGGGTAGCGCTGCCATTATACCGGATTTGGGAGCGTTTCACAACGGCTTTCCAAATTTCAGGGCGGCGGTTTTCTTCACCTCCTTTTGTTCTAACCCATGGGAATTTCCCCCGCCATTGAATTTTCACGGGAAAAAGTGTATAGTGGAGAGGGTTTTCTCCCCTCTTTTTCCCCAAAAATGTTTTTTCGGCGGGGCTTTGCCCGCCAGTCAGGTACCGCATGAACGATTTTGAGCAGCAAACCCTGTTTAGCAGCCTTTCGGATTCCGCCGCCCTGCCTCCCCTTGCCGAGCGCATGCGCCCCCGCACGCTGGAGGAATTCATCGGGCAAACGCACCTTCTGGGCCAGGGGCGGCTTCTTCGCCGCGCCATTGAGGCCGACAGGCTGCAAAGCAGCATCTTTTGGGGGCCGCCGGGCTGCGGCAAAACCACGCTGGCCTCCATCATCGCGCATATGACGGGCAGCGCTTTTGCCAAATTAAACGCCGTTACCAGCGGCGTGGCGGATGTGCGCCAGGTCCTTAAGGAGGCGCAGGAGCGCCGCACCCGCTACGGGCGCGCCACCTATCTTCTTTTGGACGAATGCCACCGCTGGTCCAAGGCGCAAAGCGACAGCATCCTTCCCGCCATTGAAAGCGGCCTCATCCGCTTTATCGGCTCCACCACGGAAAACCCCATGGCCAGCATGACGCCCGCCATTGTAAGCCGGTGCCGGGTGTTCCAGTTTGAGCCGCTGTGCGCCGGGGATGTGCAGCGCGCGCTTGAAAACGCCCTCAGCGACACGGAGCGCGGCTATGGCCGCGAAAACGTGCGCGTGGAGGACGGCGCGCTCGCCTACATCGCGCAGGTGGCCGGGGGCGACGTGCGCACCGCCCTTGGCGCGCTGGAGCTGGCCTACCTTACCACCGCCGGGGCCGCCGACCCCGAAACGGGCGAAACCGTGCGCCTGATTACCCTGGAAGCGGCGCAGGAAAGCGTGCAAAAGCCCATTCTTAAGCTGGATGAGGATTTGTATTACGACATGCTTTCCGCCTTTATCAAAAGCATGCGCGGCAGCGACCCGGACGCGGCGCTTCTGTGGTTCAGCCGCCTGCTGTACGCCGGGGTGGATCCCAAGCTGATCGTCAGGCGCATTGTGGTGCATGCCAGCGAGGACGTGGGCCTGGCCGACCCCACGGCCATGCTGCAGGCGCACGCGGCGGTGAAGGCCCTTGAATTCGTGGGCATGCCGGAGGCGCGCATCCCCATTGCGCAGGCCATTATTGCCGTAAGCCTGGCGGAAAAAAGCAACAGCGTGGTAGAAGCGCTGGACGCCGCCATGGCCGACGCCAAAAAGGGCAATTTCAGCGCCGTGCCTTCCTATCTAAGGGATCAAAGCTATCAAACGCCCCATCAAAAAACCCCGCAGTACAAATATCCGCACGCGTATCCCGGCCATTTTGTGAAGCAAACCTATATGCCCGAAGGGTATGAAAACGCCGTGTACTATCACCCCACCGATCAGGGGCACGAGGCCAAGCTTAAGGCGCGCCACGCGCGCAGATTTGGAGCCGGGCATGAAGCATAAGCCGCAGCGAAGGCCCGACGTAAGCAAGGCCACCACGTACGCCATTGTGGTAAACGCCATCCAAATTGCGGTGCTGTTTGCCTTTGTGGCCTATATCCTATTGTTTTCCTCCGAGCGGGGCAACCCGTCGCTCATCTTTATTGTAACGCTGGGCGCTATTATGGCGGCCTGGGGCGCCAGCATCGATATTGCCGACGCGCTGCAAACCCGCCGCCGCGAGCGCGTCATTGAGGAGCTGCGCCTCACCAACAACCAGATGGACGCCCTCAACCTGAAGCTGCGCGCCCAACGGCACGATTTTCTAAACCACATCCAGGTGGTGTACAGCCTGCTGGAAATGCAGGAGTACGGCGAGGCCACGGCCTATCTGGAACGCGTTTATAACGAAATCCGCTCCGTTTCCACGGTGCTGCGCACCAAAATGACAGCCTTCAACGCCCTTTTGCAGGTCAAAAGCGCCGCCTGCAAGGACCGGGGCATCGCCCTGGATATGGATATCCGCTCAACGCTGGAGGGCCTAAGCGTGCCGCCGTGGGAATTGTGCTGCATCATCGGCAACCTTATGGACAACGCCATGGACGCGGCCGGGGGCACGCCGGACGCGCGCATCTCCCTAAGCGTGAGCGAGGATTTGCGCGGCTACTCCTTTACCATCCGCAACAACGGCGCGGCGATTCCCGAAGAAATGCGCGAGCGCATTTTTGAGCCGGGCGTATCCACCAAGGGTGAGGGGCACGGCATGGGGCTAAGCATCGTGCGCGGCACGCTGAAGGAATTTGGCGGGACCATCGCCCTGGCCCCCGGCGCGGAAACCGCCTTTACCGTAACCGTACCTCGCGAAAGCAAGGCCGCCCAGGAGCCCACGGCTCCATAACCTAAGGAAAGGGGCGCGGGCCCGGCCCGCAACGCACATGGAACGCACCAAGCAAACGTTTTTGAAAAACATGGTCGGTTTTTCCATGGTCACATGGGTATCGTTTGTGCTGGGCTTTTTGGCTACGCCCATATCCACCCGCCTGTTTGAGCCCGAGGAGCTGGCCAAGGTAGGCATGTTTGGCACCTATGCGTCGCTGTTTTGCTCCATATGCTATTTGGGGCTGGATCAGGCGTTCGTGCGCTTTTTCCGCGAGCTGCCTGGGCGCTTGACGCGCCGGGGGCTGCTTACCTTTTGCCTGGCGGCGGCGCTGGGGGCGGCGGTTTTGGGCTCGCTTGTGCTTACGGCCTTCTGGCAGCCGCTTGCCAACGGCATTGTGGGCAAGCCCGATAGGGGCGTTTTCCTATGCCTGTGCCTTTACAGCGGCTGCCTGGTGGTTTACCGCTTCCTCTCCCTTTGCTACCGCATGGAGCAAAACGCCATGCTCTATACCATTCAGGGCGTTTTGCATGTGCTGCTTACCAAAATTGCCTATCTGGCGATCGGCTTCACCCGCCCCACGGGACGGGCGGCCATGATGGCGCTTACGGTTTTGATGGGGCTGTTTACGCTGTGCTTCATTGCCGTGCAGCGCAGGCAGCTGGATATCCGCTTTATGTCCCAAATCAACGCGCCTGCCGTGCGCGAGCTGGCGGCCTTCGCGCTGCCGCTGGTTCCGCTAAGCGTGCTTACCTGGCTGAACAGCTCCATAAGCACCCTGGCGCTTCGCAGCCTTCTGGGCTTTTCCGCGGCGGGCGTGTTTTCCAGCGCCCTGGGCCTAGCCTCCACCATCAATATCATTCAAACGGGCTTTAATACCTACTGGGCCCCCTATGTGCTGGAAAACTACCAAAACGACCAGCATCGGCGCTTCTATACCGTGCACAGGCTAATGGCTTGCATGCTTACGCTGTTTGGCCTTGCGATCACGCTTTTGCAGGGGCCGGTGTTTTTGCTGCTGGGCAAAAGCTACCGCAGCTCCGTGATCTTCTTCCCGTTTTTGTTCCTATCGCCCATTTGCTACTGCCTGGGCGAAACCACCGGCATGGGCGTGACCATTTCCAAAAAAACCTACTGGACTACGCTTATCTACCTGTTCTCCGCCGCCGTAAACATAGGGCTGTGCTTCCTGTTCATTCCCCTGCTGGGCATGACGGGCGCGGCGGTGGCCTCGGCGCTCAGCGCCATTTTAACGCTGCTTTTGCGCACCTTTATCGGCGAAAGGTATTACAAGGCCATTTCCAGCTACCGCTATCTGGCGCAAACCATTGGGCTGATGCTGGCCGCCTCGCTTTGCAACCTGCTTATGGCGGGCGCGTGGAAATACGCGGCGCTTATAGGGATCCTGGCGCTTGCCTGCGCCCTGTACCGGCGGGAGTTGGCAACCCTGTGGCAAACGGCCATGCAGCTGCTTACGGCGGGGCGGGGCTTTATGAAACGCCGCCTGGGAGGGAAAAAGCGTCATGAGTAAGCGCATGCTGATGATTTCCGACGCGGACAGCTTTTGGACAAAGCGCCTTTTGGAAAACCTGCTCTTGCCCGAGGGGTACGAGGTGGTTTTGTTCCCTATCTGGGGCGACGGCGGCAAATACGATGATTTTTACCGTGAAAACGGCGTTACGGTATACCGGGACCGTCACGCCCTGCCGGTGGTTCGCCATATACCGCGCCTGCGCATGTGGGCGCGCGTGGCGCTTAATGCGCGCGATCTTAAAAAGCTTGGCCCGTTTGATATTGTGCACAACCACTACCTGTCCCAGCGCGACCTGGCGCTGGGCGCAAGGCTTGCCGGGCGCTTCCGGGCGCGCTGGGTCGCCAGCTTTTGGGGCAGCGACCTTATGCGTTCCAGCCCCTGCGCGCTCAGGCAAATGGCCCCTTACCTGAAGCGGGCGAACAAAATAAGCGTTCACAGCGAATTGAACCGCGATATGGTCCGCCGCGTATATGGCGGGGCGGCGGCCCAAAAAACCGCGCTCATCTATTTTGGGCAAAACGGCTATCGGGATATCGACCTTGCGCGGGGGCGTTACAGCCTGCCGGAGTGCCGCGCGCGCTTTGGCATAGCGCCGGATCGCTTTGTGGTGTGCGTGGGGTACAGCGCCTCCTCCGCGCAGCAGCAAAAGCAGGTCATTGAGGCGTTAGCCCGTATGCCTAAGGAGCGCCTCGAGCGCATGACCCTTGTATTGCAGCAAACCTACGGCGAGAACGACCCCGCCTATACGGCCGCCACGCGCGAGCTGGCGGGCAGGCTGCCCTGCCAAACCGTGGCGCTCACACGCTTCATGGGCCCGGAGGAAAGCGCCATGCTGCGCCTTTCGGCAAACGTGTTTGTGCTGGCGATCACAACCGACGCGTTTTCTGCCAGCATGCAGGAATACCTCTATGCGGGCGCGTGCGTTATAAAGGGCGCGTGGCTTCACTATCCCCAGCTTGAGGAAATGGATATCGCGCTTCCCTCCTTTGAGGCGTTTGACGAGGTTCCCGCCCTGCTCATGCGCGCCATGGACGGGGATATCACCGGGCTTGCGCCCGAAAAACGCGCGGAGTTCCCCCGCCGGTATTCCTGGCCGGCCGTCAAAGAAACCTGGCTGGACCTTTACCGCTAAAAAACCCATTTTTTACGCCAAACGCCCCGGAATCATTGACGTTTCATCCCGGTTTGGATACAATAGACCTATACCGTTGCATGAAGGAGGGCCTATGTCCTTTTCCTCTGACTGCAAAAGGGAGCTATGCCTTGTAAAGCCGGAAAAAAGCTGCTGCGGATTAAGCGAGCTTTGCGGCTTGTACGTTACCATGGGCAGCCTTAGCTTGCTTGGGCGTGGGCGCGTAAACGTGCAGTTTTCCTCAGAAAGCCTTGCGGTGTGCCGCAGGGCCTATACGCTGCTGGCGCAAGCCCTTCGCCTTACCCCGCAAATCCATTACGTGACCAGCGCCCGTTTTGGCGGCACGCGCAAATGCGTGCTCACGCTGGGGCCGGTGCAATCCCCGGCTCTTTTACGCGCCCTGGGGATGATGGAAGCCTCCCCAGAGGGCGGCTGCTCCCTTCGTTCCACTACGCCCCGCCTGCCGCTTACGCGCATGTGCTGCATGCGCGCGTTCCTAAGGGGCGCGCTGCTGGGCGGCGGCACCATGTCAAACCCCGAGCAGGGCTATCATTTGGAAATGCATTTTCACGACGGCGACGCGCGCGCCATGATGGCCAAATGCTTGCAGCGCCTTGGCCTGCCCATCCGCCTGAGCGCCCGGAAGGATCACGCCTTTTTCTATTGGAAGCAGAGCGACCACATTGTAACGCTGTTAACCGCGCTTGGCGCGCACGCCGCGGTTATGCAAATTGAGGATTTGCGCGTAAAGCGGCAGGTGCTGGGCGGCGTGAACCGCGCCATGAACTGCGACAGCGCCAACCTGCAAAAGCAAATGGACGCAAGCGGCCAGCAGCTATCCGCCATACGCCGCCTACTGGAGGAAAACAGGCTGAATTCGCTTCCGGAATCGCTTCAGCAAATCGCCATGGCACGCTTAAACGCGCCGGATGCGACCCTTGCGCAGCTGGGAGCCATGCTTGACCCGCCCCTTGGCAAAAGCGGCGTGAACCACCGCATGCGCCGCCTGATGGCCTTAGCCGATGCCCCCCTCGCCCCATCACAGGAGGAGATGCCCGATGATTCGAACCAAAATTGACGTACAGGGCCTGAAATTGATCGACCGCGAGCGCGCGGCCAGAATCGCCGCCACGGCCTCCCGCTTCCCCTGCACGCTTACCCTGGAATGCGACCGTTCTATTTTAAACCTCAAAAGCATGATCGGCCTGCTTTCGCAAATCATTCCCAAAAACGGGCAGATGGACCTTGTGGCCGACGGGCCGCAGGAGGACGCGGCCACCCAGGCCATGCGCGACGTGCTGATTCGCTAGTTCATACCCGCGCCCTTTTTTTGTTGAAAAACGCGTGGTAAAATTGTGGAACAACGCTGGAAAGGCTTTGGATAGGCGTATTGCGTTTTCCACGCCGCATTTTCCTTATCCTGTGGAAAGTGTGGAAAACGCGCCCTTTTGATGTCTTTTTCATGCATTTTGTCGAAGGGTTTCCTTCGGTTTTGGCAGGAAACTTCCTCATGCGGGGCGAAATGGTACTGGTAAGCGGTTTTATCTGCCCTCAAATAGGAACTGTGTTATGGAAAAAGCATGGAAAACAAAAGCGTTTTCCATAGCTTTTCCAAGGGCATTTTTGAGGCCGCCAAAGGGCGGAAGGCGCTTTTCCACGGTTTCCACAGCCCCTACTACTACTACTACTGAAAATAAATCCATCTACTACAATATTGGTTTTCGGAGGTTCCAAGCATGAAATTTGAGTGTTCCGCACAGGAATTGCTGAACGGGCTGGTAAACGCCACCCGCGCCTTGAGCGCCCGCCCCGCCATGCAAATTTTGGAGGGCGTTTTGCTGCGCGCCGGCGAGGACGAGGTGGAGCTGATGTGCTCCGACGGCTCGCTTAGCATCAAAAGCCAGGTACAGGCAAATGTAGACGAGCCCGGCGAGGTTGTTTTGCCCGGCAGGCTGCTTACCGAGATTGTGCGCAAGCTGCCCGAGGGCGCCGTTACCTTCAGCATGAACGAAAAGCTGGCGGTAACCATTCGCTGCTGCCAAAGCCGCTCCACCATCACCGGCATGCCCAGCGCCGAGTTCCCTCAAATGAAGGACCTGGTCAATACCCATGCCCTGCATTTCCCCCAGAAAAAGCTGCGCGATATGATCAGCAAGGTTACCTTTGCCATCGCCTTGCAGGAAAGCCGCCAGGCCCTTACCGGCTGCCTGATGGAGGTTACCCGCGACGAGCTGCGCCTGGTGGGCCTGGACGGCTTCCGCTTGGCGCTTCAGCGCATGCACGACAATTTTGTGCTGCCCGACGGCGTGGACAAGGTAAGCGCCATCATCCCCGGCCGCGTTATGAACGAGATTGCCCACATCATGGAGGACGATGACTCCATGGCCACCTTCCACCTGGACAACACCCACATGATGGCCGTAATGGGAAAAACCACTCTGGTAACCAGCCTGCTGGCTGGGGAATATATCAACTACCGCCAAATTCTGCCCACCGCCTGGCTAACCCGCGTTACCGTAAAGCGCAAGGAGCTACAGGACGCCATCGAGCGCGCCAGCCTTATGGCAAAGGAGGGCAAAAACAACCTCATCCGCATGAAGGCCACGCAAAACAACCTACGCATTACCTCCATGAGCGAGCTGGGCGATGTTTTGGAGGAGCTGGACGCCCATCTGGAGGGCGAGGATATCGAGATCGCCTTCAACAGCCGCTACATCAGCGACGTGATCAAAAACGTGGACGAGGACTGCTGCACCCTTTGCATGAACACCAACGTAAGCCCCTGTGTGATCTCCCCCATGGAGGGCGACAGCTACCTATACCTAGTCCTACCAGTACGCGTATACAACTAACCAGGGGCTGAGCCCCTGGACCCCGGACTGCGGCCCTCAAAAGGGCCGCAGGGCGCGCAGCGCCCCGGCGGGCGGGGGTTGGGTGCGTAGGAAGCGAGTACGCCAGACGGCAAAAGGGCCGTCTGGCTTTTTTCCGCCGGGCCACGGAGGGTGGCCCGGCTTTCAGGGGCTTTGAATTTGAACCCCGGATTGCAGCCTTTTTTGGGGGTGCGGGGCGCTATGCGCCCCCGGCGGGCGGGGGTTGGGCTCATGGGAAGCGAGTATGATGGACGGTCTTTCTTTCTTTTTCACCTTGCCTTTTGTTTCACATACGATGAAATAGGCGCTCATTTGAGTTGGCGCCAATAAACGACGAGGTGGATTATGGAAAATTTCCGCATTCTCAATACCAACATGGATGACAACCGCAGCTGCTGCGAGCACGAAAGGAACCGCTGCGGCTGCTGCCATGGCAACGAAACCCGCAGCGCGCGCTGCTGCGAGCGGGAAACCACGCGCAGCGGTTGCTGCTGCGAGAATGGAACCGCCCGCAGCGCCAACGGCTGCTGCGAGCACGAAAGGAACCGCTGCGGCTGCTGCCATGAAAATGAAACCCGCAGCGCGCGCTGCTGCGAGCGGGAAACCACGCGCAGCGGCTGCTGCCGCGAGAATGGAACCGCCCGCAGCCAGGACGGCTGCTGCACGGAAGATCACAACCATGAAATTCAGGGCAGCGTGCGCCTTGCCGGGGAAGGCTGCGAAGCGCACAACCACCGCTTTGCCACCGTTTCCGGAAACGCCATTGACGTAGGCCAGTCCCATGTTCATGACGTAACCTTCACCACCGACACCTATGACGGCCACAAGCATGAATTCTGCGGCCGTACCTCCATCGGCTATCCCACGGGCTGCGGCCATGTTCATTATTTGAATGACGTAACCACGTGCGAGGGCGGGCACTCCCACACCTTTAGGGTGACCACCAACATTGAGGATCCCTTGGAGGAGTAACCCTTGTCTTTCCCAGGGGGGCGCTGCTTTTAAAAAGCGGCGCCCCCCGCTTTTTAAAAGCGTTAAAAGAAGGACGCGCATATGATAGAAATTTTGATGGTTTACTGATATTCTTTATTCAGCAAGTAAATGAGATGAATCGGAATTTGTTATTGCATCATCAATGATAGTTCTATTTCATCTTCGTCCACTGCTCCTCCGGTTTCTCTAAAGCCTCTGCTTTTATACAAATTTAGCGCTTGGATATTATCTTTGTTACAGGTTAAGGTTACCCGATTTGAAGGGCCAAAAGGTTTAGCTTTGATATAATCAAGCACCCGATCCAATGCAGCTCTACCATAGCCCCGTTTCTGTTTCGATACATCAATCATCATATGCCATATATCATATTCAGGGACATCATAATCGTAAATCACCATAACATAGCCAACCATAGCGTCGCCTTCATATATTCCAAAAGGTTGGCATTGCTCCCTATACACATAAGCCTGTGCGAGGCTACGGATCGGATGTGAAACAAAGCGTTCTTGATCAGGCGCAAGTTTTAGATGAAATGCGTCAATAAAGTTTTCTTCTGTAATTTTTCTAAGATGAATCATAAATTCCTCCGCAAATTGTCCCGACTTAATTGGTAAGCTGATCTTGTATGAATATCTATAAAGAACGGAAGATTGCATCAAAAAGCAAACAATACGCCACGGCAAAGGAAATTCTATAAAAAACTATGATAATGCAACCGAGGCCCTCAAAAGATATTCAGACTTGATATTCGTTCTGTTATTTCTCATAATTCATCACCTCGCTTTTTACCAGATTTTATATGATTATAATACCAATCATCGATAATGGCAGCAATCGTTCATTTATTCCTAAAGCGTGGAACAGGCAAACGGCCTGATACGCCGGGAGTTTTGCAGCTGCGAGGGCGGGGACTGTATCGCCCTTTACGGAGGGGATGCTCACGCCTGTTCCCAGCTTGTTTCTTTCCCGTCTGCTGCAAGCGGTTCCGCTGGGCGGTCCTGCCCCAGGACGGGACACTGAAAACGGAGGTTTTCCAGAAATTTGAACAATATGCAAAAAGGAATTCTCCGTATAATCAAAACCATGCGAAGGATGCGCCGTTTTACACCGCCCTATCCGCACCCCTTTTCATTCTTTGAATTCTATGGTAAAATAACGCCGGAGTGACAAACATATGTGCGCGTCCCTCCGTACTTGCGTATGTGGGAGGGGGACCGCCTGTTGTACAGCGTTGGCGTAGTTTCTCTGGGATGCAGCAAAAACCGTGTGGATACGGAGCTGATGCTTGGTATTCTTGAAAAGGCCGGGTACCGCATTACCGCGAACGAGCGGGAGGCGGATATTCTGATTGTGAACACATGCGGCTTTATAGACCCTGCCAAGCAGGAAAGCATCGACACCCTTTTGGAGCTTGCGCAGTATAAAACCACGGGACGCCTAAAGCTGTTGGTAGCCACAGGCTGCCTGGCGCAGCGCTATGAAAAGGCCCTTCTTGAGGAAATGCCGGAAATTGACCTGCTTTTGGGCGTGAGCCAATACCCCATGCTGCCCAGGGCCATTGAGCAGGCGCTGGGCGGAAAGCGCGTAAGCTACTGCGCGCCGGAAAAAACCGTGCTTGCGGGAGAACGCGTGCTCACCACCGCGCCCTATACGGCCTATGTGCGCATTGCCGACGGGTGCGACAACCGCTGCGCCTATTGCGCCATCCCGCTTATCCGCGGCGGGTTCCGCTCGCGCGATATGCAAAGCGTGCTGGAGGAGATACGCCGCCTGGCGGATAGCGGCGTGCGCGAGCATGTGCTGGTTGCGCAGGATACTTCCCGCTTCGGCATGGACCAGGGCGGGCGGTCAATGCTTCCGGAATTGATGCAGCGCGCGGCGGACATTCCCGGCGTGGAATGGCTGCGCGTTTTGTACTGCTATCCCGACGAGGTGGACGGCGATTTGCTTTCCGCCATGGTTTCCAGGCCCAATATCTGCCGCTATCTGGATCTTCCCCTGCAACATGCCGACCCGGATTTGCTAAGGCGCATGAACCGCCGCGGCGATATGGAACAAACCCGCGCCTTTTTGAAAAAGGCCCGTGAAATGGGCTTTACCCTGCGCACCACGTTTATCACCGGCTTCCCCGGCGAAACGGACAGGCAGTTTGAGCGCCTGATGGATTTTGTGCGCGACATCCGCTTTGACCGTTTGGGCGCGTTCACCTATTCCGTGGAGGAGGATACCCCCGCCGCCTCCATGCCAAACCAGGTGCCCGAGGAAGTAAAAAAAGCCCGCTTGGATACGCTCATGACCGCGCAGCAGGCCATTTCCCTGGAAAGGAACCTGCTTAGGGTAGGCCGCGAGGAACGGGTTTTGGTGGAAAGCGTAAACGCCAAGGGCGTGGCCGAGGCCCGCTCCGCGGCCGAAGCGCCCGAAACGGACGGCTGCATCCGCCTTAGCGGCGCTTGCGAGGGCGATATAGGCCGCTTTGGAAAGGCCCGCATCACCGCCGCCGAACCCTATGACCTGATAGGAGAGATGCTATGAACTGGCCCAACCGTTTATCGGTTTTGCGCATCGCGCTGGCAGCCGCCGTGGCCGCGCTCATTTACGGGGGCGTGCCCTGGGCGCTGATAACCGCGCTTGTTTTGTTTGTGCTTGCCTGCTTTACGGATTGGCTGGACGGCTGGATGGCGCGGCGCTACCGCATTGTAACCAACTTTGGCAAATTTATCGACCCCGTGGCGGATAAGCTATTGGTGCTTTCCACCATGATCGCGCTGTGCGGCCGGGGCAGCCTGCCCGCGTGGGCGTGCATTGTGGTGCTGTTTCGCGAGCTGGCGGTGGACGGCCTGCGCCTGATCGCCGTGGAGCAGGGCAAGGTGATTGCCGCGGGAAAGCTGGGCAAAATCAAAACCACGCTGCAAATGGTTATGCTTGTTGCGTATCTTTTGGCCGAGGCCGGGCTGTTTGGGCTGCACCATTCCATTTTGCCGGAGCTTTTGCTTATTGCCGCCATGGTGATGACGCTATGGAGCGGCGCGGATTACTTTCTCAAAAACCGCGGCGTGCTTATGGATGGCGGGCGCTGAACGCCATAAGGAGGGTTATGCATGACGGAGCTTGAACGCGTAAGCGAGCGCGTGGTGGAGCGCTTTTTGGCGGCGGGCAAAACCCTTGGCACGGCGGAAAGCCTTACCGGCGGCATGATTGCCGCGTCCGTTGCGGGCGTGAGCGGCGCAAGCGCGGTGCTCATGGGCGGCGTAATCAGCTACGACCCGCGCGTGAAGCATGAGGTGCTGGGCGTTTCCCGGGATGTGATCGAGGGCGTGGGCGTGGTAAGCGAGCCCTGCGCCCGGCAGATGGCCGACGGCGCGCGGCAGGCGCTTAAAACCGATATCGCCGTAAGCGCCACGGGCGTGGCGGGCCCAACCGGCGGCACGCCGCAAACGCCGGTTGGCACCGTATTTATAGGCGTTAGCAGCGCAAAGGAAACCCGCGTGCAGGAATGCCACTTTACCGGCGGCCGCCAAAGCGTGCGCGAGCAAAGCGCCCAAAGGGCGCTGGAAATGGCGCTTGAGGCTTTACACGCGTAACAAAGAAACCATAAGCGGCCTTTTTACAGGGCGCAACGAAAGAGGTGCGTACACATGGCCAAAAAGGAAACTTCCAAAAAGGAGATCGGCAGCAAGCAAAACGACGTGCGCGAGGAAAAAATGAAGGCGCTGGAAAGCGCCCTGGCGCAGCTGAACAAAACCTACGGCAAGGGCAGCGTGATGAAATTTAGCGACGTGGCCGCCGATACCAATTTGCAGGTTATCTCCACCGGCTGCCTGGATTTGGATTTGGCTTTGGGTGTGGGCGGCCTACCCCGCGGCCGCGTGGTTGAAATCTACGGCCCTGAAAGCAGCGGCAAAACCACCGTGGCCCTGCACTGCGTGGCCGAGGCGCAAAAGGCGGGAGGCGTGGCCGCCTTTATTGACGCGGAACACGCGCTGGACCCTGTTTACGCCAAAAAGCTGGGTGTGAATATCGACGATTTGTACATTTCCCAGCCGGATACGGGCGAGCAGGCGCTGGAAATTTGCGAGGCCCTGGTGCGCAGCGGCGCCGTGGATATCGTGGTAATCGACTCGGTGGCGGCCCTGGTGCCCAAGGCCGAAATCGAGGGCGAAATGGGCGACAGCTTCGTGGGCCTGCAAGCCAGGCTGATGAGCCAGGCCCTGCGCAAGCTCACCGGCGTAATTTCCAAAACCAACGCCGTGGCCATTTTCATCAACCAGCTGCGTGAAAAGGTGGGCGTGATGTACGGCAACCCCGAAACCACCACCGGCGGCCGCGCGCTTAAGTTTTACGCTAGCGTGCGCCTGGACGTGCGCCGCGGTGAGCAGCTGAAAAACGGCACGGAGGTTATTGGCAACCGCACCAAGGTAAAGGTAGTTAAAAACAAGGTAGCCCCGCCCTTTCGGGTGGCCGAGTTCGATATCATCTATGGCGAGGGCATCAGCAGGTTTGGCTCCCTGCTGGATATGGCCGTGGAGCGCGATATCATCCACAAGAGCGGCGCATGGTTTAGCTATGAGGAGCAGCGCATAGGCCAGGGCCGCGAGAACGCGCGCCAGTACCTGCGCGACCATCCCGATGTGGCGGACAAGATCGAGCAGATTGTGCGCGAGGAGGCCCTTGCCGCCATGGAGGCCAAGGGGGCGGCGGATGCGCCCGCCGGTATGCCCGAGGAGGAGGATCCTGACCTGGCCCTGATGGACGAGGTGGAGGAGTAACGGCCTATGGCCGGAGGATTTCGATAAACCCCAGGGAGGTTCGGAAGGCCGCAGCACTCCGAGCTGTATTCCGAAACTGACGGCATGCGCGTCAGTTTCGGAAGCCTTGCGAAGCAAGGTTTCCTTACGCCGTTCGCCGCCCGGAGAGCGAGGCGAGTAGGCGAACGGCGCTTCTTCGGCGGAAAAGATCGCCGCAGGCGAGCTTTTTCGACGGCCTATGGCCGGAGGCCCCAGGCGGCCTCCGGCCTGTTTGATTGGCGGTACGCCTGAAAGGAGGCGGGTACGAATGGCGCGCAAGGCATACAAGCCCTATTTGGCGCTATTGCTTGCGGGAATAGCGGCCTGGGCCCTGAACACGGCGGTTTCTCCCCTGGGAAAGCCGGCTGCGGACGCGGCTTGCGCGGGCCTTGCGGCCGCGTGGCTGGCGTTTGCGGTTGTGTGCGCGCTCAGGCGCGGGGCCGGCAAGCAGGCTTCCATGGCCGGGCTGTTGGCGGCCGGGAGCTTTGCGGTGGGCCTATGCTTTATTCTCCAGCTGCCGCACAATTTCAGCTGGCACGACCTGGCCTCTTACAGCGCGGATTTTTCCCAGGAAGGCAAGCCGGACGGGCATTTGGGCTACATCGCCTATCTGGTGGAGCGCGGCCTGCCTACGATGGACCCGCTTTTAGGGGGCTATTCCGTATTTTACAACCCGCCCCTGTATCATCTTATCCAGGCTGGGTTTATGAAGCTGAACCTTTGGCTGGGGATTCCCCAGGCGGTGGCGCTGGAAAACTTACAGGTGGTCACGTTTTTGTGCGCGCAGGCCTGCGTGCTGGTCACATGGGATATGCTCAGGCTGTTGGGCCTTGGGGAGCGCGGGCAGCGCGCGGGCGTTTTGGTAATCGCCTTTCAGCCCTCTTTATGGCTGCTGGGCGCGACGCTCAATAACGATATTCTTTCCATCCTTTGTATTGTGACCTGCATCCTGTTTACCCTTCGCTGGGAGCGCACGCGGCGTATGCGCGACATCCTGGGCATAGGCCTATCGCTTGGCGCGGGCATGGCGGTGAAGCTATCCGTAGCGCTGCTGATTCCCTGCATCGCGGCCGTATTTATCGTCGCCTTTTTTCGCGACCGAAACAAAAAGCGCTATCTGGGCCAGTATGCGGCCTTTCTGGCGGTAAGCGTGCCCGAGGCGGTGGCCTGGCCGGTATATCACCTGCTCGCCTTCCAAACGCCGCTGAATTATGTGCGCCTGCCGGCCGAAACCATCAACCTTTCCGGCTACACGCTATGGCAGCGCTTTGGCTGGCCCAACTGGTTTGCCATCCGGGAGCTGTTTTACACGGGCGTGCGCAAAACCGATCACAACTTTTGGATGCAAACCCTCAAAACCGGCGTGTTTGACGAGCTCACCCTGTTTGAAAAGGGCGCGGGCATGTGGTATGCGTGCTATGGGCTGATGGCGCTGTTTGCGCTTCTTATGGCCGTGGGCGCGGCGTTGCTTGTTCGCCTGGCCCTTTCCGGGCGCGGGGGCCTATCCGGCCTTTCCCGGGGCTTTTTGCTTGGCTATGCCGTGCTGCTGCTTGCCTATTACCTCAAATTTAACGTGGACTATCCCTACGTATGCTCGGCCAATTTCCGGTACATTCAGCCTGTATGCGCCCTGGCTGCGCTGGGCTTTGCCTCCTTCCGGGAAAAAGCGCGCCATACCGCATGGGCGGAGCTTCTGCCCGCCGCCTTTGCGCTGGGCGCAATCCTCTCCTATGCCGTCTACTTCTCCAGGGGGTGACCCCCTGGACCCCCGCGCTGCGCGCCTATGGCGCGCAGGGGTTGGGCGCGGGCGGTTGGGGCTGCGCATAAGGCCGCCGGAGGGCGGAAGGCCCTCCGGCTGGCGCGGGTGGCAGGCTGCAAAGGGCTTGGGTGGGAGGCGGCCCGCTTTGGCGGGCTGCGCCTCCTCTTTTACATGAAACAGCATAAATGGCTGCGCCTATGCCAGCCCTTGACACCCTTCCCAAAAGCATGGTATCCTTTTTCCCGTATACCTTTTTGGTATCATAAGCCGTATCGCAGAGAGGGGTTTTTACCATGGCGGAAAATGCCGGGCAGCTGCGCTTGATCGCGCTGCGCATTCAGGATTTGCGCGACATTGCGGGCCTGAGCGCCCAGGAGGTTGCAATGCGCGCCGGAATTGACGAGGAAGAGTACCTGGCCTACGAAACCGGTACGCGTGATTTTTCCTTTTCCCACCTGTTTAACATTGCCGAGGTGCTTGGCGTGGATATCAGCGACCTGCTCACCGGCGAAAGCCCCAAGCTGCACGGCTACATCCTTACCCGCAAGGGGCAGGGCCTTCAGTTCAACCGCCGCCAGCAGTACGAGTACCATCACCTGGCGTATAACTTCCGCGATAAGCTGGCCGAACCCTTCATCGTTACCGTGCGCGAGGATGCGCCCGGAACCGTAAAGCAGGCCCATAGCCACGAGGGGCAGGAGTTTGACTACGTGCTGGAGGGCACGCTCAAAATGGTACTGGGCGGCAACGAGCTGTACCTGAAGCCTGGCGACAGCGTGTATTACGATTCCTCCCTCGCGCATGCCATGTACGCTGTGGAGGGGGACTGCCGCTTCATCGCCGTGGTGATCAAGGAAGGGGTGAAGGCGTGATGAAGCCCCTTTGCTACGAATACCTGGATTGCCCCACAACCTTTGCCACCTATGACGATTTTAATAAAAAGTTCCGCATCACCCGGCCTGAAAGCTTTAACTTTGCCTATGACGTGGCCGACCGCATCGCCATAGAGGAACCGGACCGCCTGGCTGTTTTGTGGACGGATGAAACCGGCGCGGTCATTCGTTATACCTTTGGGCAGCTCAAGGAGGAAAGCGACCGGGCGGCCAACCTGTTCCATTCCCTGGGGATTCGCAAGGGCGATAAGGTCATGCTCATCCTGCGCCGCCATTTGCAGTTCTGGCCCATTTTGATGGCGCTGCACAAGCTGGGCGCGGTGGCCGTGCCCGCCACCCATCTGCTCACCGAAAAGGACGTTATCTACCGCGTGAACGCCGCGCAAATCCAGATGATCGTGATCTCCCACAAGGACGAAGGCGTGCTTAAAAGCGCCGAGGCGGCCATGGAAAAGTGCGAAAGCCTGCGCCATATCATGATTTTGAAGGGCCAGCGCGAGGGCTTCCACAGCTACGAGCGGGAATTGCCCCTTCAAAGCGCCCAGTGGGACAAGCCCCAGGGCGAGGCGTACCCGCACAATCACGATTTGCTGCTGCTTTACTTTACCAGCGGCACCACGGGCATGCCCAAAATGGTCACGCACGACCATTTCTATCCCCTGGGGCACATCGTCACCAGCCTGTTCTGGCAGCAGTGCGAGGATGGCGGGCTGCACTTTACCATTTCGGAAACCGGCTGGGCCAAGAGCGTGTGGGGCAAGCTCTACGGCCAGTGGCTCACCGGCAGCGCCGTGTTTGTGTACGATTTTGAGCGCTTTATCGCCAAGGATATCCTAAAGCAGATGGCCGCCCATGGCGTAACCACCTTCTGCGCCCCGCCCACGATGTACCGCTATATGCTCCAGGAGAATTTTGCGGGCTATGATTTAAGCCGTCTGCACCATTGCGCCGTGGCGGGCGAGCCGCTGAACCCCGATATGGCCGCCGAGTGGCTAAAGCGCACCAATATCCCGCTGCTTGAGGCCTTTGGGCAGACCGAGCTTGTGGTTACCCTGGCCACCTTCCCCTTTATGAAGGTATGCCCCGGCAGCATGGGCAAGCCCAGCCCCATCTTTGACGTGGACCTGGTGGACGATCAGGGCAATAGCTGCCCGCCCGGCGTAAGCGGCGAAATCGTTATCCATACCGATCACGACGCGCTGCCCATCGGCATGTTCTCCGGCTACTATCAGGATCCGGAGCTTACCAAAACCGTTTGGGACAACGGCCTTTATCACACCGGCGACGTGGCCTGGCGCGATGAATGGGGCTACTATTGGTACGTGGGCCGCGCCGACGACGTAATCAAGTCCAGCGGCTACCGCATTGGGCCCTTTGAGGTGGAAAGCGCCCTGCTCGAGCACCCCGCCGTGCTGGAAACCGCCATTACCGCCGCCCCGGACGAGCTGCGCGGCCAGGTGGTAAAGGCCACCATCGTTTTAAAGCCCGGCTGGGAGGCCGGCGACGCGCTGAAAAAGGAATTGCAGGATCACGTCAAGCGCGTTACCGCGCCCTATAAGTATCCCCGTATCATCGAGTTTGTGAGCGAGCTGCCCAAAACCATTTCCGGCAAAATCCGCCGCGTGGAGCTACGGCAGCGTGACCAGCACTAACGAAGCGGCTGCAAGGAGGTTTGTCCCCGTATGGGTATCAGGTTTCGCAGGTTTGTGGCTCTGCTGTTGCTTATGGCCCTGGCGCCGTGCGCCCTGCCCGCCGCCCGGGCCAAAACCGTAGCGCAGTGGTTGGAGGGCTATGAAACCGGCGAAACCTGGTTTGGCGAGGATTTTGCCTACGATATTACCGACGAGCAGGCGTGCTGGGAGCTATTGCAAAAGCCCATCACCGTGTTGGACGCGGGCCAGCGCGAGATGATCTACCCCCGCAAAACGCCCAACGGCGAAAAGGTGAACAACGATAAGCTGGGCGGCTTCATCAACGGGGCGAGCGCCGCCGTGCATGTGCTTGGCGAGGATGAGGACGGCTGGACCCTTATCGAGGGGCTGGACTACTACAACCGCGTTATCCGGGGCTATGTGCGCACCAGGCTATTAAAGACCGTTACCCCAAACGAAAAATACGGCGTGATTATCGATAAGCTTACCCAACGGCTTTACGTTTTCATAGACGGCAAGCTTTGGTCCAGCGTGGCCGTTTCCACCGGCCTTCCCAACGACGCGCAGCCCTATAACGAAACCGCCGCCGGCGAATACCTGATGTGCAGCCGCGTGGGCGATTTTGACAGCGAGGGCATGGTGTGCTCCATGGCCCTGCGCTTTAACGGCGGCGATATGATTCATGAGGTGCCCCATAACGTGCTTGCCGACGGCAGCAGCAGCTATGCGCGCTGGGAGGCGCTTTTGGGCCAGAAGGCCAGCCACGGCTGCGTGCGCACCTCGCGCATGAAAAGCCCCGAGGGCCTTAACGCCCGCTGGCTGTGGGACAACCTGAAGCTGAACACCAAGGTGATCGTTTGGGACGACAAGGGCCGTAAAATGCCCTACCCTGACGACGGCCTAAAGCTGTTTTATAACCCCGAGGGCGGCAGCTACTACCATGCGGACCAGTACTGCTCCAGCGTGAAGGACAAGTACAAGCCCCTTACGGCCTTTTCCTATGCCGAGCTGGACAGCCAGCCCTATCGGGAGCTGGAGCCCTGCACTACCTGCCAGCCGGTGAAGCGCAAAAGCCTGATTGCGAAGGAAAACCTTCAGCGCGGGGCGATTACCCAGGAGGAATACCTGGCCGCGCTCACGCCCATCGCCTACCCGGACGACGATTTGCAGCAGTACTACAACCCCAACGGCGGCAAGTACTACCACTCCACCGCCAACTGCTCCAGCGTGAAGGAACGCTTTTTGCCGCTGACGGCCTTTTCCTACGGCGAGCTGGAGACCGGGCCTTTTGCCAAGCTGGAGCCCTGCCCTTACTGCGCTCCCGCCAAGCGGAAGGCCGAGATTGACGAGGAAAACCGCGCCATGGGCCTGCCCGTGGGCCAAGCTGGGGACGCCCAAGCCCCCTCCGGCGGGGAGGACGAGGGGAGCGCCGGGGTTGAAATTACCATTACGCAAGCCGAGTAACAGGAGGACATGCCAATGAGGAACATCCGCCGCCGCGCCGCCGCGCTGCTTATGGCCCTGGGCCTGCTTATGCCGGCGGCGGGCCTATCCGCCGGCGAAAAAAACAAGGAAGGCCTGCCCACCGGCAATTTGGCCGGGTTTGACGGCGGTTCCACCTGGTTTGGCGAGGGCTTTGCCTACGATATCACCGACGAGGAAGCCTGCTGGGAGCTATTGCAAAAGCCCATCACCGTGCTTAACGTGAGCGAGAAGGAGGTTGTATACCCCCGCGTGACCCCCGGCGGCGAAAAGGTGGTAAACGAGTGGCAGGGCGGCTCCATCAACGGCTCCCTGGCCGCCGTGCATGTGCTGGGCGGGGACGAGGACGGCTGGACCCTCATCGAGGGGATGGATTATTACGACCGCGTAATTCGCGGCTATGTAAAAACCAGCCTGCTCAAAACCGTTACCCCCAACGCCAAGTACGGCATTATCATCAATAAGCTTACCCAGCGGCTATATATGTTTGTGGACGGCAAGCTATGGTCCAGCTGCGCGGTATCCACCGGCCTTGTGAACGAGGAGCAGCCCTACAACGAAACCGCCACCGGCGAATACCTGGTGGGAAGCTGGGTGGGCGGCTTTGACAGCGAGGGCATGTACTGCGAAATGGGCATTCGCTTCAACGGGGGCGACCTGCTGCACCAGGTGCCCTACGTGGAGCGCGCCGACGGCACCAAGGATTTTTCCAAGTACGGCTCCCAGCTGGGGCGCAAGGCCAGCCACGGCTGCGTGCGCGTGGCCCGCACCGCCAACGACGAGGGCCTGTGCATCAAATGGCTGTGGGAAAACCTGAAGAAGAACACCAAGGTGATCATCTGGGACGACGACGGCCGCACCCTGCCCTACCCGGAGGATGACCTTGCGCTGTACTATAACCCGGACGGCGGCTCCAGCTATCATGCCAGCGCCACCTGCCGCAGCGTGCGCGACAAGTACCTGCCGCTGACGGCCTTTTCCTACGGCGAGCTGGAAACAGGCGTGTACGCGGGCCTGAGCGCCTGCACAAGCTGCATTCCCGCCAAGCGCCGCGCCGAGATTGACCAGATCAACCAGGAGCGCGCGGCGCTTGGGAAGCTGCTTCAAAATCCCGCCTTTACAGGCGAGGAGGTAAAAGGCGGCATCGTGACCAGCGGCCCCAGGGAGGAAGCCTCCCCCGAGGGAGAAGCGGAAAACAGCGGCGCGTCCGCCGGGGAAGTCACCATCACCATTAAGGATTAAACGGGCGGCGAACGGCGTAAGGAAACCTTGCTGCGCAAGGCTTCCGGCCCCGCCGCGCATGGGGCCGGGGCCGCATTGCCTTTGCAGGGCTGCGGCTGGGGCGGGCTTGCCAAGCCGGAAAAGTCGTGCTATACTAATACTTGGCTTCCGCATGGAGAGGTATCGAAGTGGTCATAACGGGGCTGACTCGAAATCAGTTTGCGCGAAAGCGCACATGGGTTCGAATCCCATCCTCTCCGCCATATCATCTACCGGCTTTTGATACAAAGCCGGCAGATGATTTTTTTTTGCCCCTGAAAGCTTGAAAACCCTTTCAGAGAACCCTTGATACAAGGGCTTTCTGGCGGGGTTCGCCCCACGGGGGCTTCGCGGAATGCTACCGGGGCGGTAAAAGAGCCCGTTATGCCTTTTTCATCGAATCAAACAATACCAATGGAAGAACCTGTTTTGGAGAATTGCGCGGTATGCGCCCTATCCATCGGTTCGCAGCGGCCATGGCAGCTGATTGTCCGGAACCTTCTATCGTATTGTTGCGGCAAACCGCCTGACCGGCTTTCCCAAAGGCGCGCGTGGGTTCCGGGCCAGGGCCGCTAAGCGCGGCAAAGGCGCATAGCGCCCTAGCCCGGCCGCCCTTACACATATTCAAAGCTGGCGCAGCGGTCGGTATGCTCAAACAGGAGCTTTTCGCCAATCCAAAAGCGGTAGCGCATTTCCGTAGCGAGGTTTTCATGAATGGTGCGCCGCATCGCTCCCGCCACGGGGGCGCGCAGCGCCTGACCGCCTTCCCCCGGCGCTTCCGCCTCCAGGCGGTACTTTCCCTGGCGTATCACAGCCCCATGCCGCGACCATTCCTCCACCCTGACCCCGCGATAGGTAGCCAGGCGGTATTCCTGCCCGCGATAGAGCACCGCGCAGATGCAGCCGGTAAACCGCAGCTTTGATAGGGGGATTGTGGCGACGGACAGCATCAGGCTGGCGGGCCGCCCTTCGTGCCAGGCGCACTGCGTCCACAGGTAGCCGCTGGGGAAGGAGGCGCCGCGGTCGGTTTCAATGTACCCTGTGCCGCCGGAAAATTCGAGGGTTTCGCCATTCAGGGTCAACGCGCCTTCCAGGGGGTGCGCCATGCTGATAACCCCGTGGCGGCATTCCATGCCAGAAAGGAAGCGGAACGGCCCCATGATATCCGATTGGAGGGGCAGAAACGGCCCGAAACGCAAAGCGCCATAGAGGGAACAGCCGGGCCGCTGAACGCGCAGGCTTATCCCCTGGGCGGCGAAACGGTTCGGCCCCAGATGAATGCGGAACGGCTCCCGGGAGGCGGAAAAATCCGCGGCGGGGTATTCCAGCCACCAGGAGGCGTTGCTTGAAACCACTTGTAGGGAAGCGCCCCGCCTTCCCGCGCTGTCAACGTGCAGGGCGGGGATTAGCGCCAGGGCTTTGCCAGCCTTTGTTTGCAGCTTTAGGTACCAGCCTTCGAAGTAAGGGCCCGACCGCGCCTGGACATGCTCATGCGTTTTCATAGGTTCGCTCCGGTTTTGCCGCCCATCGCGGGACGGGCGTTTCTTTGTTTTGCTAGTTTGCCCCGCGGGGCGAATAGCATACTGAAAGTATGATTGAATTTCCCCCTGCTGCGCGGCGAAGAAAAGCTGTATAATAAAACCGGCATAAAAAGCGTTTACATAGGAGGAAGGGTGCTGGGCTATGAACAAAAACCTGATCATACTTCACGGCGGCGGGCCCACGGCGGTGATCAACGCTTCGCTTTACGGCGCCATCCGCCAGGCGCGCAGGGAGGAAAAGGTGGGGCGCGTGCTCGCGGCCATCGGCGGCACGGGCGGCCTGCTGCGGGGCGATGTGCGGGACCTTACCGATTGGCCCCAGGAGGCGCTGGAAGGCCTGCTAAGCACGCCGGGCAGCGCCATAGGCACATCGCGCGACGCGCTGGAGGCGGGCGATTACGCGGCGATGGCGTGCGCGCTTGAGCGCTTTGGCGTGGGCTATGTGCTTATGAACGGCGGCAACGGCACCATGGACGCCTGCGGCCATCTTTACGAGGCATGCCGCGGCACGGATATCCGCGTGATAGGCATTCCCAAAACGATGGATAACGACCTGGCCGTTACGGACCATGCGCCGGGCTATGGCAGCGCCGCGCGCTACATTGCCCAGAGCGTGGCGGAGGTATGCGCGGACGTTGCGGGGCTGCCGATTCACGTGGTGGTCATCGAGGCGAGCGGGCGCAACGCGGGCTGGATTACCGCGGCCTCGGCGCTGGCGCGCCAGGCGGGGGTGGACGGGCCGGATTTGATTTACCTGCCGGAGCGCCCCTTTGACGAGGCGGCCTACCTGCGCGACGTGGAAGCGCTCATCCAAAAAAAGCGCGGCGTGGTGGTTGTAGCCAGCGAGGGCCTGAAAGGGCCAAACGGCGCGCCCATCGTGGAGCCGGTATACCGCAGCGGGCGGGCGACGTACTTTGGCGATGTATCCGCCCACCTGGCGATGCTGGTGATCAAGCGCCTGGGCTATAAGGCGCGCAGCGAGAAGCCGGGCCTGCTGGGGCGCGCGTCCATCGCGCTTTCCTCCCCCGTGGACAGGGCGGAGGCCGTTTTGGTGGGCGAGGAGGCCGTGCGCGCCGCCGTGGCGGGCGAAAGCGGCAAGATGGTGGCGCTCGTGCGCGAGCCGGGCGATACGTACCGCGTGGGCACCAAGCTTGTTAGCGTGCAAGAGGTGATGCTGAACGAGCGCACCATGCCGGACGCGTTTATCAACGAGGCGGGCAACGGCGTGACGGAGGCGTTTGTGCGCTGGGCGGAGCCGCTGATTGGCGAGCCGCTGGCCCCGCTTGTTTCGCTGCGGGGCGCGCCCATAGCCAGGGAAGGATGAAGAAACTTTATATTTCCCCCCAGCCTGTCGATAAACCCCCCATGGGAGGTTCGGAGGGCCGCAGACCCGCAACCTCAATCGTCGTTCTGGCCACTGCCGTGGCCAGC
>OLGB01001559.1_pt1 | contig 27216 bp, 25 predicted proteins | sample 1605691 | NCBI WGS metagenome assembly OLGB01 (sample SAMEA3888925, study PRJEB22519) | human gut metagenome | biome: human gut; feature: human-associated habitat; material: faeces | place: Denmark | collected 2010 | reverse complement strand
TGTCTGGTCAAAAAATTCCCCGCAGGCCATTGGCCTGCGGGAATGGAAAGTACTTGCTTAGTACATGCCGCCCGCCCTTCCTGGGGATTTTGAGGCTGCCCACGCAAGTGTGCAAAAGCCTCCGTATCCTTTCTGCCGCAGGGCTCTTGCGGAATTTGGGGGTGAGCATCCGATGTTCGGATCTCCTGTAAATCTACACAGATATGGATAAGTCTTGACGCAAATGGTGTACGAAACGGTGTATGGAAAATGCCTGATTTTAATCCTGTCATAGGTTGGCTGCGATCTGCTCGAAAGCGTGCTTGACGGAGTTATAGTCCGTGTGGGTATAGACATCCAGGGTGACGCTGGCGCTGGAGTGCCCCATGAGGTACTGCAAACTCTTGATGTCGATGCCCGCCCGCTGTAGATTCGTACAGAAAGTATGCCGCAGCACATGGGGCGTGACCACAGGGAAGTCCTCCCCCAGGGCCCACCGGTGTTTCCGCTGGAGAAGACGCATGTAGTTCTCCAGATGCATGGCCACCTTTGGCCTACCGTCCTTATCCAGGAACAGGAAGCCGCTACACCCGTCCACCACCATCTCTGTCTTGGGCGGCGTCCGATCCTTCAGCACCCGCTTAAGGGCCATGTAGACCATGTCCGTCATGGGGATGGTGCGGATCCCGCTCTTGGTTTTGGGGCTGGTGATGAAATAGGGCCGGTTGGCTGTCCGGCACAGCTGGCGCCTCACATAGAGGCAGCGGCGGGTAAAATCCAGATCCGCCTTGGTGAGGCCGTACAGCTCGCTGACCCGCAGCCCGGTGCCCAGCAGGATCACGATGTCGTCGTAATAGTTCCCGCCGCCGTACTCCTGGAAAAAGTGGAGATACAGGTTCTGCTGCTCCCGGGTGAGGGCCGTCCGCACGAAGGCGTCCTTGGGGATCACGTCTGAGAGCTTGAATTTGAACGGGTTCTTGCGGATCATGTCATCATCCACAGCCATCTCAAAAGCGGGGCGGACCACGCACTGCACCGTGCTGATGGTGCTCTGTTTGTACCCCCGGTCGTGGAGGGAGACGAACCAGGCCTTGGCGTCGGAGGGCTTGATCTGCCGGATCTGCTTTTGGCTGAAGGGGTCCTTCCGCATACGGTTGATGACCGTATCATAGGCGCGATAGGAGTTTTCCTTCAGGGTGCGCTTCAGATCCATATACCGGGTGACAAGTTCGAGTACTGTCATCTCCCCGGCGGCATAGTCGATCCCGTCCGCCAGGTCCCTCTGGATCTCGGCCTCCTTCCGGCGCAGCTCCTCCAGTGACCTGGCATAGATGTATCTGCGCTGCTTTCGGGTGTCGGTATAGCGAAACATATAGAGACCGTCTTTCCGGTGGCTCTCGCCTGTTTTCAGAATACGGCCTCTCTGATCCCGGCGCTTTTCGGACAAGTTTTGATCCTCCTTTCTCGAAAAGCGCTCGATAGGCTGTATCTTATTTTACCATACAGCCTTGGAATTTACCACCTATATGGAATAGGCAGTCTCCAAATATTTCTCCAGCGCTTTTCGTTTGATCAGCCGTTTACTTCCATTCCAGAGCACGAAGGGACAGCTTTCCTCGTTGGTCAGATCCCGGAGCTTGTTGATGCCGATGCCGAAGTAGGCCGCGGCCTCCTCCAGGGTCAGGTTGGCCTTCTCCCAGACTGGAACCATCTCAGCCATCCCCATCACCGCCGCTCTCTGATCCCAATGACGGTAATGACGGTATTTCCTCCGCGGGGGCGGAATCGTCATCATCGTCATCACCGTCATGCTCCTCATCTTCCTCCTCGTCCTCCGTGCGCAGGAAGGTGAGCTGCCGGCTCTCCGGTCTCCGGGACTTCCAGTATTCGATGCCCTTCTCCTCCTTGAGCCGGCGGGTGAGGGCGTTGAGCTTCCGGGTCAGCGTGTTGGCCCGGTAAGGGAGCTCCGGGTCCAGCCGGCGCAGCCGCTCCAGCAGCTCCGTGGCTGTCCCCTGCCACCCCCCGCCGATCACCTGGTCGATAAGATCCAGCAGCGGCTCAGGCGGCTCCGCGATCTCCGCCTCCCGGCTCACCACCGTCCACAGGCAGCGCTGCGGGTCAAAGTCCAGGATCATCCGCTGTCCCGGCAGATCCTTCCCGGTCTGGTCCAGAATCACACGGCCCTTTTCCCGGTACAGCAGGAAGGCCCCGTCCGCCGCCCCCAGCAGGCCGTTTGTGCCGCTGATCCGGTCAAAGGAGTTCTCGCTCTCCGTGTTCTTCCGGGTGTGGTGGACCAGGATTAGCGCCACGTCGTGGATGTCGGTAAATTCCTTGAAGGGACGGATCTCCTCATAGTCGCTCTGGTAGCTGTACTGAGCGCCGCCGCCCTCCCGCACCCGCTGGAAGGTGTCTATGACAACGAGGCGGACACTTGGGTGATCCATGAAGAAGCCCTCCAGCATCGCCAGCAGGTCTCTCCCACGCAGGTCGGTTTCAAATTTCAGATGGAGGCGTCCCACTGGGTGCTCCACACCGAACATCCGGATCAGCCTGCCCTGGACGCGCTCCCCCGTGTCCTCCAGAGACAGATACAGCACCTGGGAGCGGTGGGTGGGCTGTCCCAGGAAGGGGGTCCCTGTAGCCACACACCAGCACAGCTGGGCCATGAGGAAGGACTTGCCCACCTTGGGGGCTCCCGCCAGAATGTAGCACCCGGCGGGGAGCATCCCGTCCACCACCGTGGAACGGGGCAGGAACTGCATATCCATCAGCTCGGCGGCGGTGATGATCTTCTCACGATCCATTCCGCTCCCCCTCCTTCCGGTCCAGACCGGCCAGCAGGCTGCCGGGCAGGGAGACCAACTCCGCCCCGGTGTTGCACAGCCGCTCTATGGCGGGCATCTGGAAATCGAAGAACCAGCCCAGACCCGGCCGGACGTGGTATTGCCGCTCCCCCGGTAGCTGATAGAATCCCGCCAGCAGCTCCAGGGGGAACAAGTACACAGGCTCGTTGGTGACCGGGCAGTGCGCCTCCCGCAGCAGGTACTGCTGGAGCTGGTAGAGGCAGTGCTCGTCCAGGATCGCTCGGAGCAGCCGGCGTCCGTTCTCGTCAAAGGCGATGTAGTAGAAGAAGTCCTCCCGGGCAAAGCGGATCAGGCGGCTGCGCGGATTCAGTGCATGGGGCACCAGGTCGGCGGCCTGCTCCCACGCTTCCCCCAGCAGGATGCTGCCGCTGTAGGAAAAGCCGGCCCCGGCCTCCGACTGCTCGAACTGATCCCGGAACAGCAGTTCCGTCTCGGGGTTCCACCGCATATTCCGGCGGCCCAGGTAATAGAGGGCGTAATAGCGCTCGCCAGGCGTCAGCAGCACCCCGGACACCCGGGCGGACTTGTTGTCCTTGCCGCAGACCTTGTTCAGCTCATAGGCGCTGTAATAGACCAGCTCCTTCCGCCTGGCGTCGTCCCTGCGCCTGCCCGGGACCCATCGTGCCCCCAGCTGGTGGGCCAGCAGCAGGCAGGCGGCGTTCCGGTGGAGCCGCTGGGTCCGTCTCCAGTCCCCCTGGCCGTCGGCCGGAGCCAGCAGGCGTGCCCGGATCTGTTCCGCCCGGCCGGGAGAGAGGTGTTGGATCTGGTTCAGCCCCCTGCTGGTCAGAGACAGGGAGCGGACCACACGGCGGCGCTCTCCCCGGAACTTCCGCTCCTTCAGATATCCCGTCCGCACCAGCTCCGTTACCACCCGCCGGCGATAGTCATAGCAGCCGCCCGCCTTCCGCAGCAGCGCCACCGGCACCTCGCCGCAGAACCCCACGAACACCAGCAGGCGAAAGCCAAAATATTCTGTATTCCATTTCATCTTGTATCATCCTCATATCTTAAGTACTGCGATCTCTACAGCCCGCGGCTCTTTTCACACTGAGCTCCTTGCCCAGACTGCCGCCATTCCTCGCGGGATCTGTCCGGCACAGGCTCTGTCCGACAGACTGCCGCTGCCGCACTGCCTCAAAACCATAGAGATCCCAACGGCGTTGGAAGTCCGCGGCCGGCCCCCTTGGGGATACTGGCTTTCCGGCCAAAAAGCGGCACCGAAAATCTGCAGGCGCGAAAAATCAGAAATCGGTATGTTTTTTCGGATCATTTTTCCGCTATTGTTTCAGGTTTCCGGTGGTCCGGCCCAGGACTCCCGATGGCTCTCCAGCCACTTGGGGAACGCCTCGGCGGGCAGGACCCAGATGCGGGTGGCGTTCCGTTCGCCCCGGTGGCTGCACTGGAAGGCGGAGCAGAGGGCGGAGGTATCGTTGGTGAGGAACGCCGCCTCCAGCACATCCTGGCAGTGCTTCAGCTCCAGGTTGTCGTGGTCCAAAAAGCGGCGGCCCGGGCCGTAGATATGTTCATAGGCCAGGACGCAGATGTGGAACTTGGGCGGCAGCCGGTCCGGGAACGCCCGGCGGATGGCTGCGCGCAGGGAGTGGGCCAGGAAGCGGCTGCGGTCGCTGTCGCCCCGGCGGGGCAGGACGGCCTCCAGGGTGACGGCCAGCCAGCCGCCCTCCAGCAGCTCCACCCTGGCAGGCGCCTCCTCGCCGATGGACGGGCCTCCCGCTGCGGGCGGTCCCGGCGGCAGGACGGTGGCGGCATAGTCCCGCAGGGCGAGCGTCGCCGTCTCCGCGGCTCGGAGAGCCTCCAACAGGCGCCGTTCGCTGCGGATCGGATCGTGTGATTTCATGGGAAAGACCTTCTCTCATAACAGGATAAGGGCTCGGGGCGGGAAGCCTCCTGAAAAGCCCCTTCATTAAGCATGTAGAAATGAAGGGAGTATTTTCACCCCCTCCCGGCAAAAATTTTTCAAAACTCCTGCCGGCGGAGGCGCCCGTGATTGCCCTTTCATAATAAATGGAGAAAAGGCTCCCTGTTTTTGCCCCCTTAGAAAACTTTTTTGGAAAATTTCAGCCGGGCGCAAAAATACGTTCAGCGCAAACCTTCGGCGGCGCGGAAAACCGCGGCTCGACATTAGGTCTACGCTGAACGCAAATCAGAAAACCAGATACGCTGTACGAGGACTTTTGCGTTCACAGCCTGAGCGGCATGGTCCAATAAAATAGCTCCATGGAGACAAAATCCCCTTGCAATCCCGCGGAAATCTAATATAATAATTATCAGATTATTAGATCGCTTGTGGGAGGTTCGCCATGTTCACGGAAAACAAAACGACCGAGCTGAAACGGGAGTATGTGGACGACATCAAGAATACCGCCATCGCCTTTGCCAACTGCGACGGCGGCACCATCTATGTGGGCATCGAGGACGACGGCATGGTGCGCGGCGTGGAGGACGCAGACGGCACCATGCTTCGGGTCACCAACGCCATCCGGGACGCCGTGCGCCCGGACCTGACGATGTTCCTGGACTGCAGCTGTGAGACCATGGGGGGAAAGCCGGTGATCTGCGTCCGGGTCCAGCGGGGAACGGCCCGGCCCTACTACCTCCACAGCAAGGGCATCCGCCCGGAGGGCGTCTTTGTCCGTCAGGGGGCCTCCACCGTCCCCGCCAGTGAGGCGGCTATTCTGGACATGATCAAGGAGACCAGCGGCGACAGCTATGAGGCTGCCCGCTCCCTGGAGCAGCAGCTCACCTTTGACCAGGCCGCGGCCTTTTTCCGAAGCCGGAACGTGGCCTTTGGCCCGTCTCAGATGCGCACGCTCCATCTGATCGGTCCGGACGGTACATACACCAACCTGGCATTCCTGCTCTCAGACCAGTGCAACCACACCGTCAAGCTGGCGGTCTTCGAGGGCAGCAAAAAGTCGGTCTTCAAGGACCGGCAGGAGCTGACCGGCTCTCTGCTCCAGCAACTGGAGGATGCCTACGGCTATATCGACCGATTCAACCGCACCCGGGCGGAGTTCTCCGGCCTGGACCGGGTGGATATCCGGGACTACCCGCCCGAGGCCGTGCGGGAGGCGCTACTCAACGCCCTGGTCCACCGGGACTACGCCTTCAGCGGCCCCACACTCATCAGTATTTTTGAAGATCGGATCGAGTTCGTCACCATCGGCGGCCTGGCCAGGGGCATTGGGCTGGAAGACATCCGCCTGGGCGTATCAGTGCTGCGCAACCCAAACTTGGCCAATATCTTCTACCGCCTGCGGCTGATCGAGGCCTACGGAACCGGCATTCTCCGCATCCACGAGTGCTATGCCGGCGCGGCGGCGCAACCGGCTATCGAAACCACCGACCACGCCTTCAAGATCACCCTGCCGAACCTGAATTTCAGCCGCGAGGCAGAAAATGCACCGCCTGCCCGGCCGGCCACCAGTTTGGGCAAGAGAGCGGCCCGGGTGCAGAAGGTCATCGGGCTGTGCAGAGAGAATGGGTGGGTCGTCCGGAAGGACGTGGAGGCGGCACTGGGCGTCTCCCAGGCCACGGCGATCCTGCTGTTGCGGGAGATGACCCGGGACGGCCTGCTGGAAAAGCAAGGAACGGCGAAGAACCTGCGGTATTATCTGGCGGAAATGTGACAACGGTGAAATTGCAATCAGGCCGCCGGTTCCTTTCGGAACCGGCGGCCTGATTTTTTCGTTTATCAAGCACCAAATTGGCGTGGATCTGTTCTGAAACTCATTCCATGTTCTTTCCCTGCGTCACTCCACCACCGCCGCGGCCTCATCCTGCCGCTCCCTTGCCGCCTCCAGGTCATCGAAATCCCCCAGGGCCCGCAGGTCCACATGGGAAGCGTCCACCCCGAACACCGGGCGTTCCGCCCACTGGGCCAGGGTGGCGGGATAGTCTCCTTCCAACTGTCCCCGGACGCTCTCAGAGCGCAGGCGGCACACCTCCAGCAGCGTGTCCACCGCCAGCAGATGATCCTCATAGGAGCAGAAGGCGGTGGGATCGACCTCCACATAGGGAACGATCATGACCCGTGCCTGCCGGATGACTGCCTCATACCGGCCGCTCTCGAAATACTCCGAGAGCAGTTGGCCGAAATAGGCGTGATACCGAGCAAAATAGTCGTTGTTTTTCATCAGATTGTGATAGAGGGGCCGTTTCAGCATGGTCTCCCCCCGGGCGGGGGTGTTGATGGGCCAGTTGATCAGTACGTCGGGGTCCCGGATGGGATCGGTCATGCCCAAGGCGTAGGTGCCAAAGGCCAGGTTGTAGTCCCAGGGCAGGATGGAGATCACCCCGTCCTTCTCGTAGAGGAAGTAGTTGTGGCCGGTGTGGCCCAGGTAGCTGTCCCAGTTCATGACGAACACCTGGACGGTAAAATACCGTAGCACCTCGTCCACGTTGATTGCCGTCTCCAGATCTTCCCCGGTGGACAGCACCCGCAGGGCCTGGATCAGCCGCTCCCGGTCCGCCCCGTCCGTGTCAAACTTGGCGTTGTCAAAGATGTTGGGGTAGCGGTCGGGGTCATCGCCAATGTACTGCAGGGCCACGTCGGCGTTCTCCGCGTTCAGGGAGCGGTAGTCCGGCTTATAGAGCGCTCCGTGATCCGGGCCGAAATTCCGCCGGGCAAAGGCCTCCTCCGGCTCCTCGATGGCCAGAAACAGCCCCCAAGGCTGACCGTTCACCGTCACCCAGGCGTAGCTACACAAGGGCGCCGGTACCTCCATATAGTCCATCATGTCGTAGACCAGGTACGTTTTGAGATAACTGTTGTCCTGAAAGGAGGCGTCCAGGGAGAACTTGTCCAGGCCATGGTAGTTGCCCCCGTCCACATAGTGGTCGAATTCCAGCTTCAGACTGTACCGGGACAGGCCGTACTCCTCTGTCAGCCGGAGGGAGTTGTTCCCCTTGGCCCGCAGGCCCACCTGGTAAAACTCCTCCCCGTCGATGACCGCGGTGCAGGGGATATACTCCTCCGCCGGGGCGTTTTCGAGGAAAGCCGCCCAGTCCTCCACCCGCAGGTCCACGGTGTGGACCCGGCCATCGTCAAAGAGGCGGGAGGCGTACCCGGGTGCGGCGCTGGCGGGCCGGAGGCCAAGAGCCTCCCCGAAGCAGAGCAGACCGGTGAGGACCAGGGCCAATAGGATGGCCCCGCCGCAGATAAGATCGATATGCCGGTGGCGGATCATGGCCTCACCCCATGTAGTCCCCGTTGTAGGAGACCAGCACCACGTTCCCCACGCCCTCCATGGCCCCCAGCTCATTGACGAACTCCGTGTCGGCATCCCGCAGGCGCACCTCGTAGTTCAGCTCGATCTGGCCCGGGGCCACGCTCTTGCTCTTCAGATTCAGCCGCCGCACCCGGGCCTCCACCAGGGCCCGCACCTGCCCCTCCACATCCTGATCGGCGCAGTGGACCACCAGGATGTAGGGGGACTCTCCGTTCTTCTGCCGGGAGAACACCAGCAGCACCACCCCCACAAAGAGGCTGCCCACCACCGCCAGGGGGATGAGCCCCGCCGCCAACACGATGCCCGCCGCGATGGCCCAGAACAGGAAGGCGATATCCATGGGCTCCTTGATGGCGGTGCGGAAGCGGACGATGGACAATGCGCCCACCATGCCCAGGGAGAGGACGATGTTGCTGGTCACCGCCAGGATCAGCAGGGTTGTGATGAGGGTGAGGGCGATGAGGGTCACCCCGAAGCTGGGGGCGTACATGACCCCGGCGTAGCATTTTTTATAGACCAGGAAGATGAACAGGCCCAGGCAGAAGGCCAGCGCCAGGGCGAGGACGGCGTCCGGCAGGGAGACCGCGTCCAGCCGCTCCAGAAAGCTGGATTTGAAGATGTCCTGAAAGGTGAACGTGGGCATGGCAGCCACACCTCTTTTCTTCGTTCTCAGTCAAACCGCCGGCACAGGGCGTATTTGGAACAGGCCCCCGCCCGGCGGCCCGGCGTCTGGACGGCCAGCCGCACCAGGTCGGGGAGAAAGGCATCGTACTTCACCTCCAGTACCGTCACCCCCTCCAGGGGCCTGAGGGGAAAGGCTCCTGGGGACAGGAAGCCGGCGCTGTCCCCGCAGGTGCGCAGGTCCCGGTCCAGGGTCACCCGGACGTTTCCGGGGGCGTACAGGAATGCCTCCCGGTCATAGCACACCACCGTCCTGGGCCGCAGCAGCGTCCCCCGGAGCTTGTGGTACAGCTCCGACAGCAGGGGCTCCCCCCGCTCCAGAAGGAAGGCGTCCTCCCCGGAGAGCAGCCGCTCCGCCTCCGACCAGGTCAGGCGGGCGGACCGCTTGCCGCACAGGCCGTTCACCTTAAATTTTTTCTCCAGCTTGAGAAAATCCGGGCGCTCCCCGTAGTACCGCAGGCGGAACTTCTCCCGCCGGTCCACCCCGTCCAGCTTCTCCCGGAGGGCGGTATCGTAGGGGGTGTCGAAATACAGGCTGGTCACCCGGTAGGAGCCGTCCGGCCCGGCGTGGCCGTCCCGGGGAAAGAGCTTCCCCAGCCTGGAGGCGAGCACCAGATCCTCCTGGGGAGAGATCTGGTGCTTGACCTCGTGGCGCAGGCGGAGGGGCTCAGTCGTCCCAATCGTCGTCCCAGTCGTCATCGTCGTCCCGGTCGTCGTAGTCCGTGTCGTCCCAGCCGTCGTCATCGTCGTCCCAGTGGTCCTCGCCGGTGGGGTCGCCGTACCAGTCGTCGTCATCGCCCCAGTCGTCGTAGTCGGTGATGCCATCGGCATTGGGGCCGTAGTCGGTGTCGTCGTAATCGGTGATGCCGTCGGCGTTGGGGCCGTAGTCCGTGTCGTCGTAGTCGGTGATTCCGTCCGCGTTGGGGCCGTAGTCCGTGTCGTCGTAGTCGGTGATCCCATCCGCGTTGGGGCCGTAGTCGGTGTCGTCGTAATCGGTGATGCCGTCCGCGTTGGGGCCGTAGTCGGTATCGTCGTAATCGGTAACGCCATCATTGTTGGGGCCGTAGTCCGTGTCATCGTAGTCGGTGATACCGTAATCGGTGATCCCGTCGTTGCCCGGGCCATAGTCGGTGTCGTCATAGTCCTGGAACTCCGCGTCCATCTCAGTGACCTTGCCGGTGTAGGCGTTCACCTCGTACTCGTACTCCACGCCGTCCAGGACGAACTCCACCTCGTACTCCCCGTCGTCCAGGTCGTACTCCTTCTCCACGAATTGCAGGTCGTCCCGGCCCAGTTGGGTGGAGAGGATGCTCTGGGCGGCGGAGGCGTTGATGTACCCCTTGTCGCCGTAGGCATCGTCGTAGTCGTCCTGGTCCAGGGTCACGGGCTGAGAGCCGATCTGGTCGGTCTCCACCACCAGCCGGACCGCCTCGGCCAGTTCGTTCAGGAACTGGTCATTGGGGTAGACGGAGCCCCGCTCCAGCTTCAGGATGATGTTCTTCTCGTGGCCGCCCACGGTGGCGTCGAAGTAGCCCAGGGCATTGATCTCGTCCACCAGCTCTCCCACCACCTGGGTACAGGGCCGGCCCTCATAGCCGGTGTAGGAGGCCAGCAGGGTCTGGGCCTCCTGGTTGCGGCCGGTGAGGGCCACCACGTTGCCCAGATCGTCATAGTCCATCTCGATCTCCGGGTTCACGCTCAGCAGGACGGTGCCGGCCACGCCGCCGCTCTCTTCCAGGAGGGGGGCGCTGGTGCCGGGGGTCTCGGGGAGGGACGCCGTGCCGGCGCCGTTCCCGCAGGCGGTCAGAGTGGTCAGGGCCAGGGCGGCGGTCAGGGTCAGGGCAAACCATTTGGTGCGGATGTTCTGTTTCATTTCATTCATCTCCTTGAAAAGGGTGTTTGGTTTGTGTGTTCTGCTTTTAGATTACGGAGCCGCTGCCGAAAAACCGGGGCCTGGGAAAAACTTTTTTCCTCTTCTTCGGCTGACACAGGGAGGATACGGCGGCCGGTCTTCAAAACCGGGGCCGCGGCGGAAATTTTTCTGCTTTAATCGTCGTCATCCCGATCTCCGTCATCGTCGTCATCGCCGTCTCCGTCGTCGTCATCGTCGTTATCATCCCAGTCGCTCTCATCGTCATCCCAGTCATCGTCCCGGTCGTCATCATCGTCAGGGTAGTCGGAGCCGGCGGGGTCGCCATACCAGTCGTCATCGTCATCCCGATCGTCCTCCCAGCGGTCATCGTCATCCACTGGGCGTTTTGGGGGCGTATCCGGGACTGGCTCGGGTTCCGGCTCCGGCGCCACCGGGATCACCACCTCGGTGGCCGGTTCCTCCTCCGGCGCGGGGCCGATTTGGATCACGATGGCCTCCCCATACCGCTCCTCCAGAGCCTCCCGGGCCTCCTGTTCCTCCCGGGCCTGCCAGTCGGCGTCAGAACTGGTGACCGTGATGGACACCGTCTCCCCATCGGAGAGGTAGCCCAGGCCGATGGCCCGCTCCACCAGCTCTTCGGTCACGTCCTCCCGGTCCTTGCCCCCATAGTCGTAGCCCTCGATCAGGACCTGGCCGTCCGCGTTGAGTCCCTCCAGCTCCAGCACCCGATCGGTGCGGCTGAGGGTGAGCTCCACATCCGGATTGATCTGGATGCGCAGGGCGCCGTAGGGGGTAAAATTGGGCTGGTAGTAGCCGAAGAACACGATGCACAGGCAGGCGGCCAGGCCGGCGACGCCGGACAGGGGCTTCCACAGGGCGGGGCGTTTTTCCTTGGGACGCCGCAGCTCCACGATGTCCCGCACCGTGTCCCCCACCTGATAGCGCAGGTTGGCTGCCTTCAAAAAGCGGCCCTCCTCGTCCAGCACCACCGCATAGGCCGGATGCACCTCCATGACCAGATAGTTCACGCCTCGTCGCCCCCTCTCTTTGGGCCCACCTGGCACAGGTGGCCCCGGATGATCTCATAGCCGTTGGTGAAGGCCAGCAGGATGGCCACCAGGTACTTCCGGTGCCGCTCCATGGTCTTCTTGTCGGTGCCGGAGCCGGCGGACAGCTCCCCCATGGGCAGCTTGCCCGTGTCCTCCACCCGCTTGAGCAGCTCCGGCTGGGTCCGGGCGAAGTCCAGCACCCGGCGGCAGGCGGCGAAGGTCCGCTCCTGCCGGGGGCAGTTGTCCGCCACGTCGGAGAAGGTCAGGCCGAACTGGGCCAGCTTCTCGGAAAACTCCTGGATCTCCCGCCGGCTGGCGGTGCGCACCGCATAGTCCTCGGCGTGGTCCACGGTGTCGGGGATGGTGTCCAGCAACTCGCCGCCGTCCTCCTCCCCGCCCAGGGGGGTGTGGAGGGAGATCACATTGCCGTGGCGCTTCTCCGTCCGGTAGTGGTCGATGAGCCGGTTTTTGATGGCCCGGGCGGCGTAGGGCAGAAAGGCACCCCGGTTTCTCTCATAGGCCAGCACCGCCTCATAGAAGGCCAGCATGGCGATGCTCAGTTCGTCCTCGTGGCCGTTTTCCGGGGCGGTGTGGAGAAACTTCACCGTCTCCGAGCGGATAAAGCCCATGTACTGACGGATGAGGGCGTCCGCCGCCTCTGGATCCGTCTTGGCCGATTGTACCTGGGAAACGATGTCGTGCTCTGTGCGCACCATTGCCATCCCTCCATCCCCCTCCGGCAGAAGGATACGGACACGCCGCCGGATTTTCGGGGTCACAGCAGAAAATTTCAAAGGGTAAAAAAAGCTATTGTAAAGTTTAGCGGCTGCGAAACGGAGGCGCGACCGTCTGGATGTCAAATCTTTGTCAAATGTATGTAAAGAAACAGGCGGGGTGGCCTTGCGTTCCCTTGGATGGGTTGCGCGCCAGGGTTCTTCGTGGTAGGATGGAGGCACGCACACAGAAAGGAGCGCGCGGGATGAAACAGATCATTTCTTTCGGTTTGACAGCGGCGCTTTTGCTGGCCTGCCTGACCGGCTGCGGCGGACAGGCGGGCGATACCGCACCCGGCGGGGCAGCTCCCTCCGGCGGCCAGACTCCCCCGGCGTCCTTCGCTCCGGAAACGCCCGCCGGCCAGGGGCAGACGCCGCCTGTGTCCCCCACCCCGGAGGGGGAAGTCGCCACCGGTGAGATCAGCCGGGAGGAGGCCCTGGCCATCGCTCTGGCCAACGCCGGGGTGCCGGAGGGGGACGCCTACAACGTCAAAAACGAGACCGACAGCGACAACGGCATTCCCCTCTACGACATCGAGTTCGAGACGGACTACGGCGATTACGACTTTGAGGTGGCCATAGCCGACGGCCGCATCGTGGGTGCGGACTACGAGGTGGACGAGGAGTGGCTGGACGCCCTGGGCGGCTCCCCCGTCACGGCGGAGGAGGCCGCTTCCATCGTGGCCGGCAAGGTTTCCGGCGCCAGCGCGGCGGATGTGGACATCTGGGAGGAGTCCGGCGACGGTCGGGGCCGCTACGAGGGGGATCTGTTCCTGGACGGTATGAAGTATGAGTTTGAAATCGATCCCCAGACAGGGCGGATCATCGACTGGAATGCCGATCTGCGGGACTGACCGGCAACACAAAAACCGAGGCAGGAAGAACGCAAGTTCCACTCCTGCCTCGGTTTTATAATTGGTAACTTTTGCTGTTCTCGGTCAGCCCGCCATCTGGGACAGGGCCAGCAGAGCCTGGGCGGTCTGTACCCGAGTGGCCGCCTGGCCGGGGGCCAGCGTATCCGAGGAGTTCCCGGTGAGCAAACCGGCCTCCACTGTCCAGGCCACGGCCTCCAGGGCGTAGCCGGCGATCTGGTCATAGTCGGCGAACTCCCGGACGGCCATGCCGCCCTGGGCGGTGTCATAGCCCTCATGCCTGGCGTAGCGATAGAGTATGACCGCCAGCTGCTCCCGGGTGATGGGATCGTCCGGGCCGAACAGGCCGCCGCCGTAGCCGCCGGCGATCCCCTGAGAGGCGGCCCAGCGGACAGCCTCGCCATAGGAGGCCGCCGGGTCCACATCGGAGAAGTCCATCAGATCATTCACCACCGGGCGGCCCTCCAGCGCCCACAGGGTCGCGACCGCCTCGCCCCGGGTCAGCGTTCCATTGGGATCAAAACGATCCGCGCTGACGCCGGCCATCAGGCCGTTCTCACAGACATAGCGCACCGCCTGTCCGTCCTGGGCCTCCACATCGGTGAAGGGCAGGACGGACAGGGCCGCGCCGCCCACCTGATAGACGGCCACGGTGCCGGACACCTCGCAGGCAGCCAGCAGCAGGGCCTCGCCGGTGGGGCTGACGGAGGCGTCCAGGAACAGCAGGCCCTCGGGGGCCACGTCGCCGCCGGTGACCCACTTGTCCAGCTCCCCATCCTCGTACTCCTCGGAGCCCTCCACCACGGAGGCAAAGTCCCGGGTGTTGATGTAGTTGACATACTGAGCGGAGGCAGGCTCGGTCACGTCATAGACCATGACGCCGCCGGTGCGCTCCAGAGCCACAAAGGCATAGGTGCGGCCGTCCACCGTGCCCACGGTGACGCTCTCCGCCTCCGGCCCCTTCTTGCCGGAGCGGTCGTCCACCACGGCGTTGTCGTTGGAGCAGTTGTAGTAGTCGGGCAGGTACTGGGCGGTGAGGGCCTCGAAGTCGTCCCCGCTGGTAAACACCTCGGTCAGGCCGTCCGCACCGGCCTCATAGAGGGTGAAGGTGCGGCCGCCGAAGAGGTAGTCCTTACCGGTATCCAGGCCGTCAAAATCCCCGCTCTTGAAAAAGACCACCTTGCCGGTGAGGCCGGAGTTCTCCGCTGTGATGGCCCCGGTGGGGGAGGTCACGCCCTCGTCACCGAAGTCCCGCTCGTCCTCATTGAGGTAAAAGGTGCCCAGATCCTCGTCCCCCCACTCCCGGGCGTCCCCCTCGTTGGCAGTGACCAGATAGGTTTTGCCGTCCGCCTGGAAGGCGGCGATGGCATCGGGCATCCGGATGCCCATGAGGCCGCCGTAGGTCTTGGGGGCGTAAGCGTCATCCTTCTTGTCGATGTCAATGGGGGTGACGCCGTAGTCCTCAAAGCCCGCGGAGTAGATCCCGTCAAAGGTACGGGAGGTCAGATCCAGCACCGCGATGGCGTTGTTCTCCTGCAGGGTGATATAGGCCTTGCCGCCGGAGACGGCGATGTACTCCGGCTCCAGGTCGGTGGAGGGGTTCACACCCTTCTTCAACACCACGCCGGAGGCGGCCAGCTCGTCCCGCCGGCCGTCAAAGGCGTCAAAGCCCACCACCTCACTGGTGAAAGCAGACACGTTCACCACGGTGACCGAGCCTCTGGGGTCGGCGATCCCGTCGCCGTACCCCTCCCGAGGCTCCCCCTCGTCGGCGGTGAGGACGGTGTTGTTGTCGGCGAAGGTCACCATGTCCGGTTGCACGCCGGTCTCCACCAAACCCTTCAGGGTGAGGGTGCCGTCGGAATTACAGGTGAACAGGGCCACCCGGCCGGCGTCGTTGTACCCCTCCGCCTGAAGGGCGGCGGCCAGGGTGGCGCTGTCCGGGGAGACGGCCACGGAGGTCATGTCCCCATAGCGGAAGGAGCTGTCCGCCGCCTCCACCAGGGCCTTCACGTCGATGTCTGTGCCGCTGAGCCGGGCGACGGAGCTCCCGGCGGCGAGATTTTCCAGAGAAATGGCCGCCAGCAGGCCGCTCTGGCCGTTGATGGCGTAGGCGAAGCTGTTGGCCCGGTTATAGGCCACGATCTCCATGACGCCGCCGTCCACGTTGAACTGGCCGGAGGTGTACCGGGCGATCTGGGTCAGGTTCAGGGGAGAATTACCGTTTTCATATCCGGCGGTGGCGGTGATGTCCGCCGCTGCCGCCGGCACTGCGGCGCCCAGCTGGAGCGCCAGAGCGATGGCCAGGGCGGTGGCCGCCGGCCTTCTTGCTTTTCTCATGCTGTTTCCTCCTGCGATTTTGTTTTGGACAGGGAGCCGGGTATCCTCCCAATTTTATTTAGTATAATCTCTCCGTTGTAAAATCCGAAAGCAGGAGCATGTAAATTTCTTGTAGATGTACACGGACTGAAACAACACCGGGCACATCCGTGGTGCGCTTCACAGAGATTTGACGGTTTCTTTACGGAAACACCGTCGCGCGCCGTGAGCGGCGTTTGCTATACTGGATACGGATGCGGCAGGCATCGGTTGGGAGCGGCAGTATGGAGCACGGTTTCAGACAGCCCGATCAAAATCGACAGAGTATGATCAGCGCCGGTTTGCGCCCTTACAGGGCGGACCGGCGCTGTTTTTGTGGATGCCGCGCCCAATGGTCATAAGACAGCAAAGAAGAAAGGCAGGCGCAACGTATGCAGAAGACCTATGTGCTGGACGCCAATGTCCTCCTCCAGGCCCCCTACGCTCTGGAGTCCTTCGAGGACAACCACATCGTGCTGCCACTGGCGGTGCTGGAGGAGTTGGATGATCGGAAGGGGGCTGACGGCGAGGCGGGAAACAACGCCCGGCAGGCCCTCCGCTTCCTGGAGGACCTGCGGCTCCGGGGCGACCTGGTAAAAGGCGTGACCCTGCCCAGTGGAGGCACCGTGCGCCTGGAGGTCAACCATGTGGACGCGGCCCTTCCCCAAGGGATAGAACCCGGCAGCCGGGCGGGAAGGGTGCTGAAGGTGTGTCGGGGCCTCATGGACGAGGGAGCGCCGGTGACGCTGGTGAGCCGGGACATGGTCGCCCGCATCCGGGCCCAGATGATGGAGGTGCCGGCGGAGGACTTCACCACCGACCGGCTGCCGGATGGAGCCCAGCCCTACACCGGCCGGGCGGAGGTCTACATCTCGGACAGCCTGCTCACAGCGTTCAAGAAAAAGGGAGCTCCGGCGGAAGAACTCTATACCGTGGACGGCGCGGGGGAGCGGAAGCCGGTTTCCTTGACCGAGAACCAGTTTGTCCTTCTGCGCTCGGATACCGAGCCGAAAAAGACCATGCTGGGCCGCTTTCATGAGGAAAGGGTGACCGCCCTGCGCTTTGGCGACGTCCGCCCATTCGGCGTCAAGCCCCGGAGCGTGGGCCAGCAATTTATGCAGGAGGCCCTGCTGCTGCCGGCGGAGGAGGCGCCCCTGGCCATCATCCAGGGGCCGGCGGGTACCGCCAAGACCTTTTACGCCCTGGCCGCCGGGCTGGAGCAGGTGCTGGAGGCGGAGGCGCGGCCCTACCGCAAGATTTTGGTGTGCCGCCCCAACGCCCAGTTTGACGCGGACATCGGCTTCCTCCCGGGCAGTGAGCAGGAGAAGATCTCCCCCCTCATGCGGCCTATCGTGGACAATCTGGAGATCCTGCTGGATCTGGAGGGAAAGAAAAAGGAGCGGCGCAGCGAGGAGGAGCTCCGGGGGCGCATCGACTACCTCTTCGACACCGGCGTCATCACCGCCGAGGCCATGAACTTTATGCGGGGCCGGTCCATCACCGACACCTGGCTCGTCATCGACGAGGCCCAGAACCTCACCCCCCGGCAGGTCAAGGGCATCGTCACCCGGGTGGGAAAGGGCACCAAGGTGGTGCTGCTGGGGGATCCGGCCCAGATCGACCACCCCCTGCTGGATACCCGGAGCAACGGATTGACCTACGCCAGCGCCCGCATGAGGGGCAGCCCCCTGTGCGCTCAGCTGACCATGCTCCCGGACGAATGTGAGCGTTCCTCCCTGGCCCTGGATGCGGCGGTGCGGATGTAAATGAATTCGGAACTTTCATAACACGGCGTGAAAGAAAATTTATTTACATTTTACAGGGCTCTGGAAGAAGAATTTACATCCCAGTGGTACACTGTGCCTGTGTGAGCGAGAAACACACCATCATAGGGAGGAAAATATGCTATGAGTATCGCACAGAAACAGACTGCCACACAGTCACAAAAGCTGATGATCTTTGTCCTGTCCATGTCCCTGTACGGGCTGGCCACCCTGTTCACCGAGCTGATCCCCAAGTTCCAGGTGGGGGTCGTGGAGTTCTCCGTGGAGTACTTCCTGTTCATTCCCCTGACCCTGGCCATGCTGTTCGACCCCCTGTCCGCCGCTTTGGGCGCCGCCACCGGCGAGCTGGTATTCAGTGAGATCATGCTGGGCCAGTTCGGCGGCCTGGGCGAGCTGGAGAAGTTCCTCACCGTCACCATCGGCGTGTACATTGCCGGCCGGCTGGTGAAAAACCCGAAGAACCGCGCCATGGTGGGTGTAGCCGCCATCACCGGAACCGCCGCCCAGCTGCTGATGGGCACCGTGGTGGACATCCTGAAGGTCCAGCTGGCGGTGGAGGACTTCGAGGCCGTGGCCGGCCTTCCCGAGAGCGTGTTCGCCACCGAGGGCTTTGCCTTCCTCAACGATCTGCTGTTCTCCGGGATCCTGTTCTGCCTGCTGCCCACCCTGTATCTGGTGCCCAAGCTGTACGGCAAGATCGAGCCCCTGCTGGGTATGGCCCCCCGTACCCCGGAGAGCGCCGTCAGCGGTATCAGCCCCAAGGCTCTGATCGTGTGCGCCGTCGGCTTTGTGTGCGCCATCGTAGCTGAACTGGCCGCCACCGCCGGCATGTCCCTCATCGACTGGGAGGCCGAGTGGGCCGAGAGCGGCACCGCCCTGGCTGTGGGCATGGTAGCCGCCGCCGCAGTGGCCATCATCGCCCTGCTGGTCATCAAGAAGAACGCAGGGAAAAAGTCCGCGGTGAACTGAGATGAACGCGGTTGAGATCGACGACCTGACCTACACCTACCCAGGCGCCCCTCAGCCCACACTCCGGGACATCAGCCTCCAGATTCCCAAAGGGGACTTCCTGGCGGTCGTTGGCAACAACGGCTGCGGGAAGTCCACTTTGTGCAAGGCCCTCAACGGCCTGATCCCCCACTTCATTACGGGGACCATGGAGGGGAGCGTCCGGGTGTGCGGCCTGAACACGCTGGAGAGCGACGTGGGCGTCCTGGCCCAAAAAGTGGGCTATGTGTATCAGGACTTTGAAAACCAGATCGTCCGGCCCACCGTGCTGGACGACGCCTCTTACTCCTGCCTGAACTACGCCTTTCCCGATTACCTGGAGCGGGGCAGAGCCGCGTTGAAGCAGTGCGGTCTGGAGGGCCGGGAGGAGGAGTACGTCTGGCAGCTCTCCGGCGGCCAGACCCACCTGCTGGCCCTGGCCGGCGCGGTGTCCCTCCAGCCGGACATCCTGATCCTGGACGAGCCCATCGCCCAGTTGGACCCCATGCACGCCGACCGGATCTATGCGGTCCTCCGGGATTTGAACGAGAACCATGGCAAGACCATCATCGTCATCGAGCACCACACCGAGTACATCGCCGACTACTGCAAGCATGTGATGCTCATGAAGGACGGACAGGTGCGGTGGATGCTGCCCACGGAGGAGGCCCTCCAGCGGGTGGAGGAGCTGGAGGAATGCAACATCTTCCCGCCCCAGGTGACCCAGGCGGCCCACCGGCTGCGGAGGGCAGGCCGTCTCCCGGCAGGCATCCCCCTGCCCACCACTGTGGAGGGAGGAAAAACCGCCTTCGCCAGACTGCATTATATCTCCCGGGAACGTCCGGCGCCAGCTGTCCCAGACGGAGAGAGCGCAGTCTCCTTCCAGGACGTATCTTTGGCCTACCACTCGGTGAAGGGGGAGCCCCACACCGTGTTCGACGGCCTGAACCTGAACATACGGAAGGGGGAAAAGGTGGCTCTCATCGGCTCCAACGGGGCGGGCAAGTCCACCCTGATGAAGCTGATGGTGGGCCTGCTGAAACCCCAAGCCGGAACCGTCTCCCTGTTTGGAGAGGCCATCGGGGACAAAAAGGCGGAGGATCTGTCCCGGCAGATCTCCCTGGTGTATCAGAACCCGGAGGAGATGTTCATCAAGGACTCCATCCGTGCCGACATCGCCTATGCCATGGAGGTGCGGAAGGTCCCGGAGTGGGAGAAGCGCACCGCGGAGTTGCTGGAGCGGTTCCGGCTGACAGAGCTGGCGGACCGGGACGGCCGCCTCATGTCCGGCGGCCAGATGCGCCGGGCCAGTTTGGCCATCGGCATCGCCCTGAACCCGGGCATCCTGCTGCTGGATGAGCCCACCGCCAACCTGGACATCGCCACCCGGCGGGAGATCATGGGGGTGCTGTCCGACATGAAGGACATCATCCAGACTGCCGTCATCGCCACCCACGACATGCAGCTGGTGTGCCAGTGGGCGGAGCGGATCATTGTGCTGTGCAACGGCCAGGTGGTGGCGGACGGGCCCCGGGACGAGATCTTTGCCCGGACCGATGTGGTGGAACAGGTAGGCATCCGCCCGCCGGAGATCTTCACCATGGGGCAGGCTTTAGACAGGCGAGCCCTGTGCTATACCATCGACGAGTTCCTATCGTCCTTTCAGGAGGCGTGACCGCTGTGGAAAAATTGACCGCAAAACTCTCGGAGAGCATCCTGGATAAGCTCTCCATGGACTTCCTCCGCAATCAGGTGCTGAAGAACGCCTATGGCAATGACGACACCGTGATCGCCGCCCTGGACCCCCGGATCCTGCTGGCCTGGTATCTGTTCTTCGGCCTGGTGCCCTGGTTCGTGAGCGACATCCCCTTCCTGCTGGGATGCTTCCTGCTGGTGATGGCCACCACCCTCCTGGCGAGAGTGGCGGGGCTGGTGCTGTTCCTCTTTGCCCTGGGGGTGTTCTCTCAGACAGGGTATCTCTTTATCGTGACGCTGCTGTTCGGAGGCGACGCCTCCGCGGTGGCGCCCCTGCTGATCCTCACCCTGAAGGTGGCCACCATCTCCCTGGCCTCGGTGACAGTATTCTCCGGGCTGGACCCGGACAAGCTGTCCAACGGCCTGATGTGGTACGGCTGCCCGGAGCGGCTGAGCTTCTCCATTTCCTACGCCTACCGGATGCTGCCCATGCTGATGGAGGAGTTTCAGAACGTGCTGCTCTCCTACCGGCTGCGGGGCAATCCCCCCGCCCACGACACCTTCGGCGGCAAGGTGAGGTATCTGATCTATCAGGTGAAGATCATTATGCAGTCCTTCTACCCACTGATGCTCAACACCGCCAAGCGCTCCCGCACCACGGTGGAGGCGCTGGAGCTGCGGGGCTACCGGTACGCGGCGGTGAACAAGTCCGTGAAAAAGATCAAGCTGGCCGCCCTGAAGGTCACTTATAACGATGGACTGTTCCTGGCCGTCTCCTTCCTGGTGGTGGCGGTGGCCGTCCTGATCTCCACACTGCTGTAAGAAAGAAGGTCATTTCTCTTGCGCCTGGATTTTCACACCCATGGGAAGCTGGCCAAAAAGCTCCCATTTTCCACCGCCTACACCGACTGGCTCTTCGGCGAGGCCAGACGGGCCGGACTGGACGCCCTGTGCCTGACGGAGCACTTCAACACCCTCCAGTTTGCCGATGTGTACGGCTACATCGCCTCGGTGAGCCGAAGGACGGGGGACGCTCTGGAGCTGGAGAACGGCCTGCGCGTCTTCCCCGGCATGGAGACGGATGTGGCGGAGGGCGGTCATATCCTGTCCATCGGGCCCCTGGAGGCTATTCTGGAGCTGAACCGGCGGCTGGAGCCCCACAAGGAGAAGGGGGACTTTCTGCCCTTCTCTCGGCTCATGGAGCTGTTCGACCAATACCCTGTGCTGGTGGGCTGCGGCCATCCCTTTCGCGTCGGCGGTCATGTGCCTAAGCTGCCGGAGGAGCAGCTCCGCCGTCTGAAATTTCTGGATCTGAACGGAAAAGACCTGGCTCTTGACCGGGAGCGGACGGAGCGGCTTACCTGCGCCCTGGGGAAAAAGTTGGGCATCCCTGTGGTGTCCGGCAGCGACACCCACCAGGCGGTGCAGTACGGCTGCGTCACCACAGTCTTTGAACGGGAGGTGGACACCGTCCCCGCCCTCTATGGGGAGATGACAGCCGGCTGCTACGCCATTGATCTCTCCGACGCCGCCGCCTTCCAGGTGCGCACCGCCTGTCTGCTGAAGCGGTCCTTGAAGGAGATCCATGCCCTGGGAGGCGACTATGTGGCCATTCTGACCCGGGAGGCCACCGCATGACCGCCCTGACGGATCCCCTGGCGGAGGGGGCCATCCAGGCGGTGCTGGCGGCGGGGGGAGCTGCTGACCGATCCCGCCGCCGCAGGGCGGGCCTCTGCTGGCCTCTAACGGGCGGCTCCACAGCGCGCTGCAAGCAATTTTGAAAGAATGAGGGGGTTGTCATGGACCTGCACCTTCCCACCCCGGCCGGGGAACTGACCCGGGCGGAGCAGAAGATCCTGGATTATATCAACACCAACACGGATGCCTTCCTGTTTTCGTCCATCGGGCAACTGGCCCAGCGGCTGGAGCTCTCCGACGCCACGGTCTCCCGCTTCGCCCGCCATGTGGGCTGCCGGGATTTCAAGGCGCTGAAATCTCTGGTGCTGGAGCAGTCTCCCGGCCCGGCGGTAAAGCTGACGGCCACGCTCAGTCAGGGGGATCATTTCTCCCCCCAAGCCTGGCTGGAGCGGCAGCGGGCATACTTGGAGAAGACCATACAACAGCTCTCCACCGGGGAATTTGACCGGGCGGTGGAGGCTCTCTGTTCTGCCCGGCGGGTGTTTCTTCACGGAAAAAACGCCTCCGCTTCCATGGCACAGCTGCTCCATTTCCGCCTGCGGCGGCTGGGCTTACAGGTGTCTCTCCTTCCCTCCGGCGGTTCTGAACTGCTGGAAGGACTCGCGCAAGCGGCGGAGAACGATCTGGTGGTGCTGTTCAGCTTCTCCAAGCTCTCCCGGGAGGGCCGCATCCTCCTGGAGCACAGCCGGTCCGCCGGCTATCGGACCTTGGCCTTTGTGGGCCGCACCTGCCTGCCCGCGGAGGAGCGGGCGGACATCAGCCTCTTTGCCTACCGGGGGACAGAGAAGGAGTATCACTCTATGGCAGCTCCCGCCGCCCTGCTGGATGCTCTGGCAGTCGCTGTGGCGGAACGGTTGGGAGACGAAGGTACGCAGCGTCTCCAGTCGCTGCACCGGATGAAAAAGGACTACTTTCCAGACGGATGAACGCATCCCCCATGCCCGCACATGGGGGATGCGTTCATTTTCCAGGATGATGCACAAATTTTACACGCATTTTACTGCGCCGCGGTAGTGGGCGCAAGCCGGCTGTGATATGGTAGATTAGGATTATTTTATATATTCCGCGCATGGGCTTGCGCTGCCTGCGCACCACATCTGAAAAGGAAGGATCTGCTGCTATGAAACGCGCGGTTTTATCTGTATGTATCCTGGCATTGGCATTGATTCTGACAGCCTGCGGTCCGACGCCGTCTGACAGTGCAGTCTCCACCGGCGATTCCGCCAGCGGAGATCACGCCTTCGACTATGGCGGTGACGTGACGCTGCGCATTCTCTCCGGCTCGGAGAACCAGGAGCTAGAGGGTATCCTGGATGACTTCGTCCGGGAGCGGGGCGTGAACATCGAGATGGACTACCAGGGCTCCCTGGACATCATGCGCGCCCTCCAGGGGGAGACCATCGACTACGACGCGGTGTGGCCGGCCAGTAGCCTGTGGCTCACCGCCGGGGACACCCAGTACCGGGTGAAGCACGCCCAGTCCATCTCCATCACCCCGGTGGTCTTCGGCATCCGACAGAGCCTGGCGGAGGAGCTGGGCTTTGTGGGCCGGGAGGTGTCGGTGGGCGACCTGCTCTCCGCCATCCAGGCGGGGGAGCTGGAGTTCTGCATGACCTCCGCCACCCAGTCCAACTCCGGGTGCAGTGCCTACATCGGCTTCCTCTACGCCCTGCTGGGCAATCCGGATGTGATCACGTCGGAGAACCTCCAGACCCCGGGCCTGGCGGAGCAGATCACCCAGCTGCTCTCCGGCGTGGATCGATCCTCCGGAAGCTCTGACTGGCTGAAGGACCTGTTCCTCACCGGTGGCTACGACGCCATGGTGAACTATGAGTGCCTCGTCATCAGCGCCAACCAGGAGCTGGAGGCGCGGGGGGAGGAGACGCTGTACGCCGTCTACCCCTACGACGGTCTGTCCATTGCCGACTCCCCTTTAGGCTATGTGGACAACGGGGACGCCGAGAAGGAACAGGCCTTTCTGGATTTACAGGAGTATCTCCTGTCCGACGAGGTGCAAAACGAGATCCAGCGCACCGGCCGCCGCACCGGTTACGAGGGGGTGTCGGCGGAGAACGCCGACGTGTTCCGCGCCGACTGGGGCGTCCAGCTGAACCGGGTGCTCTCCCCCATCCGGATGCCCTCCACCGATGTGCTCATGGAGTGTCTGGATCTGTACCAGACGCAGTTCCGCAAGCCCTCCCTCACGGTCTACTGTCTGGACTACTCCGGCAGCATGGAGGGGATCGGCCGGGAACAGATGGTGGAGGCCATGAGCCAGATCCTGATCCAGGAGAACGCAGAGCAAAATCTGCTCCAGGCCTCGGAACACGAGGTCAATATCCTCATCCCCTTTGAGGGCTACCCCCGGGACGTCTACACCGCCGAGGGCAACGGGGCGGAGCTGGAGGATCTCTACGACCAGGTGGAGGCGGAGGAGGCCGTGGGTGGCACCGACATCTATTATGCCGCCATGGAGGGCCTGCGGCAACTGGATGGCTACGACCTGAGCCAGTATACCCCCGCCATCATCCTGCTGACGGACGGGGTATCCGACGGGAGTTTTTCCGACTTCCGGGACGGCTACGAGGTCTTCGGGGCGGATGTGCCGGTGTTCTCTATCATGTTCGGCTCCGCCGATCCCACCCAGCTGGAGGAACTGGCGGAACTGACCCACGCCCGGGTCTTCGACGGCCGGGAGGACCTGATCGGGGCCTTCCGCAGCGTGAAGGGGTACAACTGATGAAAAGAGGTGCTGTTTTGCGGATGACCGCCGCCCTGGCGGCGGCCTGCGGGGTGTTCCTCGGACTGGCCCTGGGGCTGCGGTGGCACCTGCTCGTCAGCGCTTTGCTGGCGGTGGGCGTGTACGCAGGTCTGACGCTGGTGCTGACTCCCAGGCCGGACGCCGCTGCCCTGTTCTTCTCCAAGCGGAGCGACGGCGCGGAGCTCTCCGCCGTCATGGAACAGGCGAACCAGGATCTGAAACAGGTCCGCCTCTCCGCCGGACAGATCACAGACGTGAAGACCCACGAGGAAGCCGCAGGCCTGGCGGAGACCGGCGCCCGCATCTATCACTATCTGCGCCGCCAGCCGGAGAAGATCCCCTCCGCCCACCGCTTTCTCACCTACTACCTGGACACAGTGGGCCGCATCCTGATCCAGTATGTGGCCTATCAGGAGGCGGAGCTGCGGACGCCGGAGGTCATGGCCTTTCAGCGGAAGGTGCGGGCGCTCCTGCCCAAGCTCCGGGCCGGCTTTGACGAGCAGCTGACGGAGCTGATGGCCTCGGAGCGGTTTGACGCGGAGGCTGACATGAAGGTCATGGAGAGGCTGCTGACCGCAGAGGGTCTGCTGACCGCAGAGGGCCCAATGACTGCGGATGAGCCGCAGAACACGGAGGAATTCCAATGGAAAACAAGACAAAGCTCGTGGGACTGCTGATCCTGCTGGCAGTCATTGCCGCCGGATCAGCCTATGTGCTTCTGGGCGGCGACCCGGCGGATGCCGGGGAACCGATGAAGACGGAAGAGCCCGCTGGGGATGCCGGGGAGGAGTCCTCGGTGTCGTCCGCGACCCTCCGGGGCTATGTAGGGGGCGAAAAGATCGGTCTGCTGGAAGACCCGGAAGTACAGAAGATTCTGGCGGAGGACTACGGCCTTACCCTGGACTATGCCAAGGCGGGCTCCCTGGACATGGTGACGGCGGACCACGAGGGCCGGGATTTCCTCTTCCCCTCCAGCCAGACCGCCCTGGAGTACTACCAGCAGCTCTGCGGCGCGCCGGACAAGAGCCAGATCGTGTTCAACACCCCCATCGTCCTCTACACCCACCGTCCCATCCTGGAGACGTTCCAGAAAGAGGGACTGGTGACAGAGCGGGACGGGGTCTACTACATGGACATGGCCGCTCTGGTGGCGGAGATCGAGGCGGGCACCACCTGGGCGGATCTGGGGCTGCCGGAGCTCTACGGCACCGTGGCGGTCAACACCACCGACCCTGTGCGCTCCAACTCCGGCAATATGTTTGCGGGGCTGCTGGCCAATGTGCTGTGCGGCGGGGTGGCGGATGCGGACAGTGTGGAGGCCGTGCTGCCCCGCCTGAAGGCCATCTTCGAAAAGCTGGGCTATATGGAGGCGTCCTCCTCTGACCTGTTCGACCAGTTCCTCAAGACCGGCATGGGGGCCAAGCCTGTGATCGCCGGCTATGAGAACCAGCTGCTGGAGTTCGCTGTGGAGAACCCGGAGGACTGGGCGCAGCTGAAGGATGACATCGTGCTGCTCTATCCCACCCCCACCGTCTGGTCCTCCCATGTCTACATCGCCCTGGATGAGGCAGGAGAGGCGGGCATCGACGCCCTGCTGGACGAGGAGGTCCAGCGCCTGGCCTGGGAAAATCACGGCTTCCGCACCGAGGTATCCGGCACGGACGCCGACGAAGACCACTTCGGCGTCCCTCACCTGGCCGCGGAGATCACCCAGGTGGCCGCCATGCCCAGCTACGCCGCCATGGAGAAGATCATCGCCGCTCTGTCGTAAACGTAAATTTTACCGCAGGGCTGGATAAATGCGCTGTGCAAAGGGAGGCATTTTCACAGATGGATGGGCTCATCGTCTATGGCAGCAAATACGGCACGACCCGCCGGTATGCGGAGGAGCTCTCCCGGCTCACCGGCCTGCCCGCCATCCCCTGTGGGGAATTCCACAGGCTGGCTGAGGGGAGTATCCTTGTCTATCTTGGGGCGCTCTATGCCGGCGGGGTGCTGGGGCTCAAGCAGGCAATGAAAGGACTTTCCCTCGGGGATGGCCAGCGGCTGATCGTGGCCACTGTGGGTCTGGCCGACCCTGCGGAGCCGCAGAACCGGGCGCATATTCGCGCGGCACTTCAAAAGCAGCTGCCGCCGGAGCTTTCGGAGCGGGCCGTTCTCTTCCACCTCCGGGGCGGTATTGACTATGCCGTTCTGTCCCCACGCCACCGGGCCATGATGGCCGCAATGTGCTTCTCCCTGCGCAGGAAGCCGGCGCGGCAGAGGTCCGCTGAGGACCAGGCGCTGCTGGAGACTTACGGAAAACAGGTGGACTTCACGGATCTCTCTGCGCTGGCTCCCATCGTCAGAGAGATCCTGCGCGGATAAGATATGTTGGGAAAGAAGTGCCTTCAACCAGAGCGGCCGATGGGCATCTGATCGCGTACAGGGGTCAGTGATCCAAACCCGTTAGCAGCTATCCCCAAAATGGCATTGAGTGATTTTCAGATACTTACAGTCTGAAGAATTTACGACCAGAGTTCTTGTGGTCACGACTGAAAAGTGGATACATAAACATGATCAGCCCGCCGGCTCCGAAAGGAACCGGCGGGCT
>OLGB01001554.1_pt1 | contig 27244 bp, 24 predicted proteins | sample 1605691 | NCBI WGS metagenome assembly OLGB01 (sample SAMEA3888925, study PRJEB22519) | human gut metagenome | biome: human gut; feature: human-associated habitat; material: faeces | place: Denmark | collected 2010 | reverse complement strand
TCCGTACCGTAGTCGCCGAGATGCTCGGGCTTCCCTATTCCAAGGTCCGCGTCGTCAAGGTCCCGATGGGAGGCTCCTTCGGCGGCAAACAGGAATTTATATATGAGCCGCTCGCGGCTTTCGCGGCGAGAAAGCTGGAACGCCCCGTCAAGCTCCACCTGACGCGGCGCGAGAGCATGATCGCGACGATAAACAGGACGGACTGCGACACGGAGATAACGACCTCCTTCGACGCCGGCGGGCGGATACGCTCCTGCCGCGTCGACAATCTGATCGATTCGGGGGCCTATTGCAGCTCCGGCCTTGATTTCGCGCACGCGGTGAGCGGCAAGGTCCCGCGCCTTTACCGCTGCCCCGTTTACGAGCATCACGGAAGAGTCTGCTATTCTAACTCCCCCATCGCGGGCGGGATGCGCGGCTGGGGCAGCCCCGAAATCATGACGGCGCTGGAACTCCACATGGATAACGCCGCGCGCAGGCTCGGGACGGACCCCGTCGAACTGCGGCTCAAAAACGTCGTCGAGGCGGGCGACGTCGATATCAGCAGCGGCATCTCGCTCGGCAACGCGCAGATAAAAAGGTGCCTTCGGGAGGGCGCGGAGGCCTTTCGCTGGAAGGAACGCTTCGCCGCGCCGCACGGAGCGGGCCGCTTCCGCCGCGGCGTGGGGATCGCCTGCGGAGCGCATAAGAACGGCATCTTCTCCGGCTCGCCGGATCTCAGCGGCATGACGCTGAGTATGAACGAGGACGGCACCGTCAACCTCCGTACCTCCGTCCACGACGTCGGCTGCGGCACGGTGCGCTCGATGCAGATCATCCTCGCCGAGGTGCTGCGCATGGACCCCGAACTCATCTTCGTCACGGAGGGCGACACCAAATTTACGCCCTATGACTGCGGCACCTACGGCAGCAGGACCACCTACGTCGCCGGCGCCTGCGCGAAGGAGACCGCGGAGAAATTCAAAAAACTGCTCCTCGAGACCGCCTCAAAACTGCTCGGCGTCCCCGCGCCGGGGCTGGAACTGCGGGACGGCCGCGTGGCCGGCGAAGGCGTTTCGCCCGGCGGCATCGGCTACAGAGAGATCGCGACAAGGGCGATCAACGAACTGAGCACGGAGATGATCGTCACAAACTCCTATAAAAGCGACTCCAACCCCGGCTCCTACGCGGTGAATTTCGCGGAGGCGGAGGTCGACACCCTCACGGGGCTCGTGCGCGTCACCGATTTTCTCTCCGTCAACGACATCGGTCAGGCGATCAACAGGCAGATGGTATACAACCAGATCAGCGGCGGCGTGCAGATGGCGGCCGGTTTCGCCCTCTGCGAGGACCTGGGGATAAATTCAAAGGGCGTCCCCACGAAGGACTCCCTCAAAAAATACAATACCCTCAACGCGGCCGACATGCCCGCCGTCAAAACCATCCTCGTCGAGGAGGGCGGCGACAAGGGGCCCTTCGGAGCGAAAAGTATCGGCGAGATTTCCACCGTGCCGGGTGCGGCCGCCATCGTAAACGCGGTCAACAATGCGCTGGGCACGGCGATAACGGAGCTTCCGCTCACGCCGGAACGGATAGTGGAAGCCTTTGGACGGAGAGGAGCGGCGAGCGATGCTGATCGAATTTGAACTGAACGGCAAAAAATGCAAAACGGAGGCGGACCCTTCAACGAGGCTGATCGATTTCCTGCGCGAGGAGATGGGGCTCACCGGCGCGAAAGAGGGCTGCGGCGAGGGCGAATGCGGCACATGCACTGTCATCGTCGACAGGAAGGCCGTCCACTCCTGCCTGATGCTGACCGGGCAGATCGACGGCAGGTCGGTGCTGACCGTGGAAGGGCTCGCGGGAGAGAACGGCGAACTCTCGCCGTTACAGGCGGCATTCATCAAACACGGCGCGATACAGTGCGGCTACTGCACCCCCGGGATGCTGATGTCCGCCGCGGCGCTGCTATATGAGAACCCCGACCCGACGGAAGATGAGATAAGGACCGCCATCGCGGGAAACCTCTGCCGCTGCGGCGACTACAGCGCGATCGCGAAGGCCGTCAAAGAGGCGGCCGAGGTCCTTCGGAGGGCGAAAGAGGAGGCCATCAGCCATGAATGATATCACGATGTATTCGCCGCGCAATTTGGATGAGCTCGTGCCGGCGCTGGCCGCGGCGACAGGGCTCAGCAAAATTATCGCCGGCGGCACAGACCTCACGATCGCCATGCACGAGGGCGAGGTCTGCCCCGACATCCTCATCGACGTCAGCCGCACGGAAGAGATGCGCCGGATCTCGGAAAGCGGCGGCAAAATCGTCATCGGTGCCGCCGTGACCTTTACCGAGGCGGAGAACGACCCGACGATAAAAAAATATTTTCCCTCGATAGCGAGGGCGGCATCCGGCGTGGGCTCAAAACAGATACGCAACCGCGGAACGATCGGCGGCAACCTCGCGAACGCCTCGCCGGCGGGAGATATGCTGCCGCCGCTGACGGCGCTTGACGCAAGGGTCGTGACCGTAAATTCAAAAAACGAAATAAAACGCAGGACCGTAAACGACATCGTCGCACCCGGCAGCCCGCAAAAACTTAAATTCGACGAGGCCGTCGTCTCTATAGAGCTTCCCGCGCCGCGCGGAGAAAGCGTGAACACCTTCGCGAAACTGGGCTCGCGCCGGGCCGTCTCCATCGCCCGTCTGAGCGTCGCGCTCAACGCCGGATTCAGCGGCGGCCTATTGACCGCCCCGATCGTGATACTCGGCGCGCTCGGCCGCGCCCCGGTCGACGCAAAGCGCGCCGCAGCCGCGATCGAGGGCGTCCCGCTTACGGACGAAACTGCGGAGCGCTTCGCCGAAGCGATGGCGGAAGAGGTGGACCTGGCGATCCCCGGCCGTTACTCACAGCCGTATAAGCGCGAGGCGATCAAGGGGCTGGCGCTGGACCTGCTCTCACAGCTTCCGCGCTGACGGCGCGGAGCGCGCGGGCGGAGCGGCGGGCATGTGTCTCTCCGCTCCACCCGCTTTACCTTTAATTTAAGCTTCGTCTCCCGCCGCGCCGCCGTTGTCGCAGTCTACTCGCCGCGCAGGAATTCTCCCTCCCACTCTTTGAACTTATCGCCGCCCACCAGCTTCACATAATCGGCGAAGGATATCATATCCGTCTCGGGATTGGCCTCCGTGCCGTATTTTTTAAGCGCGCGCAGAGCCTTAAGCGAAGCCTGCACGCCCGCGAAGAGCGAGGTCATCGGATAGGTGACGATCTTGTAGCCCATACCGAGGATGTCATGCGCGGAAAGCCCCCGCGTCGCCTCCTGCCCGGGGATGACGCCGAAATGCAGCGGCGCGGCCACCCTTGCGGGGAGCGCCTCCAGCTCCTTCCTTGTCTTGGGAAAGATCTTTATCATATCGGCTCCGGCCTCGATGTAGGCGGCGGCGCGTTCCACCGCTTCGTCAAAGCGCGCGTCGGTGCGCGCGATGATCGCAAAGTCCTTATCGCAGCGCGCCATCACCGCGGCTCTGATTTTGCCGACCATCTCGTCGGCGGAAATAACGCGCGGCTCGCGGATGAAGGGGCAGTTGGGGGGCAGCACCTGATCTTCGATGAAGAGCCCCGCCATGCCGGCCTTTTCAAAATCGCGCACCGAGCGGATGACGTTGATCGCGTTGCCGTATCCGCCCTCGGCGTCCGCGAGCAGCGGGATATTCACCGCGTCGGCCATCTTGCCGCAGGCGTCGACCATCTCGTTAAAGGCGAGCATGCCGTTGTCGGGAACGCCGAGGATCGTTCCGTGCATTCCGTAGCCCGTGGTACCGGCGAGCTTGAAGCCCGCCGCTTCGATCATCTTCGCGGAGAGCGCGTCATAGGCGCAGGGCGCTATCAGCGGTTCGCTGCCGGCGAGAAGTTCTCTGAATCTTTTTCTCATAAATTTCATCTTAAGCACATCCTTTTGCAAGGCTAATTTTCCGCTTAATGAAATTAATAACTGTAATACGGAATATAAATACAATAGTCATTTTGACACGGAATGTCAAGCTCTTTTCAGGAGCCTTGATTTCTAAGTTTTCGATCGGGAGCGCGCAGAATAGGCCGGACTGCATACGGCCTGTACAAAGCGGCCCGAACATGACATAATTCTCATGGTATCAGCGTACTAACGATCAAAACAGCTTTTCGCGATATCAACCTAAAGGATAGGAGGACGGCCAAATATTTCACCTTGCATCTGACGACTGCCGTTTTGCTTACTGCTGTGTCGTGCGGCGGCCGGACCCGGAAACAAATTTGAGAAGCTGGTCCGCTCCCGCGCGGACAAATCGATGAATAGGAGACGGTTAATGAAATGAAGCGCAGAACAAAATGTATTTATCTGACATTAGCGATATTCCTGCTCGCTTCGGCGGCCTTCGCGTACTCGGCGAACGCCGCGAAGACCCCAAAGTACGTTGAGGGCGAGGCCCTTGTAGTGATGAAGAGCTCGGCTGTGGCAAGCGCCGCCGGCAACACGGCGCGGACCGCGCAGGCGTGCTCCTCGGCGGCCGCCTCTTTGGCCGCTTCGGTGAACGCATCATCGGTGCAGACCTTTGACGCGCTCTCCGCGAGCTCCGGCAAGCTCTTCGCCCACCTGCGCTCGGATACGAAGACGGCGGACGAGCTGATCTCGGCGCTGAAAAAGAACCCGAACGTCATCGCCGCATCCAAAAACTACATTTCGAGGGTCGCCGCGACAGAGCCTAACGACCCGATGTGGGGCGATCAGTGGGGACAGAAGAAGATCAAGGCCCCGGAGGCGTGGGACACTACGACCGGTTCCAGCGACGTCGTGGCCGCGGTCATCGATACGGGCGTCACCTACGACCACCCGGACCTCAAAGATAACATGTGGAGGGACGAAGGCGGGGACGGCCGCTACGGCATGATGTTCCACGACAACGGCAGCGCGACGGTCATCACCGGAACCGGCGGCACGGCCAACGCAGCTATGACGGACTGGGAGCGCGTAGGCGACGTAAGCGGCCACGGCACCCACGTGGCCGGAATAATCGGAGCGGTCGGCAGCAACGGCACCGGCGTGGCGGGAGTAAACTGGAAGGTCAAAATACTCACCGTCGGCGTATTCTCGTATATCCCGTCCTGGGACGATACCGGCGCGTACGACAGCGACACAATGGAAGGATTGAATTACATCGCCGACCTCAAAAGGAGCGGGGTCAATATCGTGGCCGCGAACATGTCGCTTGGCGGCGCCAGAGAGCTTCAGAGCGACAACAGCGCGTACGGACAGGCGATAAAGGCCGCGAGCAAGGCCGGAGACAAAGGCATACTTATCTGCATGGCCGCCGGCAATGATGGCTATAACCTGGACGAGTTAATGGACGATTACGGCAACGAAATGAGGAACTATCCGTCATCCTACAAGTTCGCCGCCACACTGTCGGTCGGGGCCACAGCCTCCGATGACAAAATTGCTATATGGTCCCCCCAAGGGTCAAATTACAGCCCCAGCGGCAAGTGGGTGGACGTCTTCGCCCCCGGCTCCGAGATATTGAGCACGTGCCGCACTACTCCCTTAAGCGAATATCCCGCAGGTAATCAGACCTATAATTACGCGGGATATACCTCGATCAGCGGGACGTCAATGGCCACGCCAATGGTTACTGGCGCGGCGGCCCTCCTGAGCGCGGCGTATCCGACAAAGTCAGCCGCGGACATCAAAGCCCTGCTCATAAACAACGCGACTGACGTATGCAAATCAGGCTTCAGCAGATATGGGCAGATAGACCTCGCGGCGGCGATGAAAGCCGGCAGCGCGGACGTAGTGCCAGTCACATCCATCACACTGAGCCAGGCGGCTTCCTCCGGCAGCTCTGTCGGCAAGGCTGCGGCCACGGGGCTGTCGAGCACGCTCTACGTGGACAACACGCTGGATATTCAGTGTACGATCACGCCTGACAAAGCCACGAACAAGATCCTGGAGTGGGAGAGCTCAGATGAGAGCGTGGCCACGGTGGACGCGGACGGCATGGTCACCGCGCACTCCGGCGGGACCACGGTCATCACCGCACGGGCCACGGACGGGAGCAACGAAGTATCCAATTCGTACTCCGTCAAGGTAATACCGGTCGAGTCCGTCGCTCTGAACAAATCCGCGCTCCGCCTCGCAAAAGGCACGTCTGAAACCCTGACGGCGACGGCCAAGCCGGACAATCCGTCCGGCTACAGGGTCGGATGGTGGAGCAGCGACGAGGAAATAGCGACGGTGGACACGGGAGGCGTAGTGACCGCGGTCGCGGCGGGAACGGCCACTATTACGGCATATGTGGGCGACAAGAGCGCCTCGTGCGACGTTACGGTAACAAACGGCGGCTCCGGCGGCGGGGGCGGCGGCGGATGCAGCGCCGGCTTCCCGGGGCTTGCGCTGCTCTTCGCAGCGGCGCTTCCGGCCATTTACATAAAGCGCCGTTAAAAACGACTGCGAAAAAAATGAACTCCCGGCTTAGCCGGGAGTTTTCTTGTCGGGATATTAAGGAAAAGGCTTTTTTCGTACCGGCGTGAATAATTCCAAAGCGCTTCAGCGCTGGATGACGGTGCCGCCCTTTTGTTTGAAAAGATCGACGATGATCGAGAAGTGTCCGTCTATGCACTCGAGCGCCCGCACATGGTCCGCGTTCCACAACGCGTCGATAAGCGCCTTATGTTCCGCGAGGATGACGTCGGTGTCGCGCCTCGGATAGACGGCGTGCATCACGAGACGCGTCATATCCTCGCTTATCTTCTGCCATAAGGTGTTAAGGATGGATAGGCCCATGAAATGGACGATGGTGGTGTGGAACTCCATGTCATGCTTCATAAAGTCTATCGGCGAGCCCTTCGCCTCCGCCATCTCCTGATAGACGGCGGAAAGCTGTCCGGCCAGCAGCTGCGGCTTGCCTTCGCTGATTATCTTTTTTATCGCGAACGGCTCTATCATCTCGCGCAGCGTGAAAAGTTCCATGATCTTGGAGATGGTGATTTCAGAGACGACGGCGCGGCGGCGCTCCTCCCAGTCGACCCAGCCCTCCTGAGAGAGCCGTTTGAGCGCCTCACGCACGGGCGTGCGGCTCACCCCGAACTCCTCGGCGATCGAGCGCTCCATGAGGATGCTTCCAGGCAGGAACTCGCCGTTGATGATCTTGTCTTTGATCGCCTCATAAACCGCGCTTGAAAGATTCTGTTCTTTTTTGGCGGTCTTTTCGCCAGGAAGTACGTTTGCCATTCTCAAAAACACCCTCGCCATCTAAATTTCTTGACCACGGCCAACCGTTATATATCAAAACCAGGCCGCCATATTTACAGCCGCCTGGAATACCGTCTGCTAGAATATCTTATCATATTTCCAAATACTTATACAGTTTCAGAACGCGCGTTTGCCCGGCTGATTATTGACGATCCCAGGCAAACGCGCTCAAAAGGCGCCCGTTGAAACTCCGGCAGAAAAGGCTCTGAGCGCGGCGGCTCCTTAAAGCAGGGCGAGGCTTATCTCAGGTATAAAGGTGATCAGGACCAGCGCGAAGAGGAAGGCGACGATGAAGGGCACGGCCTTTCTGGCTATCTTGACCACCGAGATGCCGGTCAGCGAACTGGCCACGAAAAGGTTGACACCCATCGGCGGCGTCACAAAACCGATCGCGAGGTTGACGACCATGATGATGCCAAAGTGCACCGGATCGACACCGACGCTTTTCACAAGCGGCAGCAGTATCGGGGTGAGGATGAGGATCGCCGGCGAGGTGTCTATCACCATGCCCACACCAAGCAGGAATATGTTGATGACGATGAGCACGCCGACCTTGCTGCTGACGAAGCTGGTTATCATCATCGCGATCTCCTGCGGAGCCTGCATGATGGTGAGCACGCGGCCGAAAGCCATCGCTCCCGCGAGGATGAAGGTGATCGGCGCGTAGGTCACGACCGCCTCTTTGAAGGTATCGATAACGTCGCGCAGGTTCATCGTCTTATAGACGAAGCAGCAGATGATCAGCGCGTAGACGACCGAAGCGCAGGCGGCCTCCGTGGGAGTGGTAACGCCGCCGTAGATTCCTCCGAGAATGATCACCGGCGTCATCAGAGCCCAAAAGCTGTTCTTAAAGATATTCCACAGGCCGTCCTTGCGCAGGTTTTGGCAGTAGGCCGCGAGCTTTTCCTTATCCTCGCCGTGCGTTTTGCAGTAATACCAGGCATAGACCATCAGGCAGAAGCCTATCAGCAGCCCGGGAAGAATGCCCGCGATGAACATCGCTCCCACGGAGACGCCGGAGGAGAGGCCGTAGAGGATGAAGGGGATCGAGGGCGGGATGATGACCCCGAGACCGCCGGAGGTGGCGACGAGCGCGGTGACAAAGGTCTTGTCATAGCCGAGGCCGACCAGCAGCGGGATCGACATCGCGCCGATCGCGGCTACCGTGGCGGGGCCGGAACCGGAGATCGCGCCGTAAAACAGGCAGGTCGTCACGACCGCGCAGGGAAGGCCGCCGGTCTTGTCGCCCGCGAAGTAGGAGAACATATTGAAAAGCTTGTCGGAAACGCCGCCGCGCGCCATGATGATGCCGGAGAGCACGAAGAGCGGCACGGCGATAAAAGGAGTGGAGTCGACGCCGCCGACCATCTGCCGCACGATGAATTCGATCTTGGCGGGAAAGGCCGGGTTGAGGAAGTGCGGGACCATCGCCGATATGCCCATGGTGATCCCGACCGGTACGGTGAGTGCAAGACAGACGGCGAATACGGCGAATACATAACCAAGCATTTTATTTTCCTCCTTTAATATTGATCAAAAACTGCTGGGCGCTGCGGAAGATCGCCAGCGAGAAGCCGACCACCGAAGAGCCGTAGATCACCCACATCGGCACAAGCAGGGCGGGGCTCGTCTGCCCGTTGTTCATCAGCGTCCTGGTGACGTTGACCGCGCCATAGAGCCAATAGGCCATGACGATGATGACGAAAAGGTTGACGCCGGCCAGCAGCATATTGCGCTGCTTTTCCGTAATGGCCGTGAGCAGGATGTCTATGCGTATGGAGCTTTGGCGCCTGATGCAGAGCCCGATGCTGAGGAACGCCGACCAGATGAAGAAAAATCTGGTAATCTCCTCCGCCCACGTTGGAGAGTCATTGAACACATATCTCATGACTACCGAATAGGATATGATGACCGTGATAAGAAGCAGAAGCACAGCCATAAGAAATTCCTCAAGATGATCGTCAAGCCAGCGCAGCATTGATACTTCCTCCTTTTGATTTCTCCGCACAGCGGAGGTTTTGTTATTTCAAATTTCTGTTTAGTGGAAACATTAACTGATTATCGGAAACGATTTCAGGATACTGTATATTTTAAGCAAAGTCAATATATTTACCTATAAAGAATATATTTTTATAAGAAAAATACATAGAACCCTTGAATATTTAAGTCGCCGCAAAAAAAGCCTCCGTGAGGGGCTAACGGTGCTTGGACAGGTGAGTTTTTAAGAGTTTTTACCGATGTGATTTTTACAATGATGAAAAAATCGTCAAAGAATATCGGGACAAGGGCGGCTTTTCGGCCACGATAGGGCGGGAAAGAGCGGCTGTACTTAGATACAAATATCTTAAATCATCATAATTAAGATTCTTTTCCGCCCTAAAAATTCCGCTATTTGTTCTCTATTATCAACGACCGCAGGGAATGCGCCGGCGCTGATCTGATTGCGATATTTACACTGACATAAAATATCATCGGCCGCCGCGGAAAGGGAGCGGCCAATGTGACTGCATGATGCTTATGGAAATATGGCCGCCGTTCTCCGGCATGGCCGTTTAAGCCGCCCTGTCCGGCTCTGCGCCGTCACCCGGCCTCTTTTGCAGCCCCGCGAGGAATTTTTCGCAGCTCTCGGCCATCGTATCGACCGGCGGCTCCTCTCCGGTCCAGATACGCACGGCCTCGGCTCCCTGATAAACCAACATCCACAGCCCGTCCAGCGTCCGGCAGCCGCGCGCGGAGGCTTCGCGCAGCAGACGCGTTTCGCGCGGGTTATAGACGACGTCGCAGACCAAGTGGCGCGGCTGAAGCAGAGCGGCATCAAGGGCTGCCGCGTCGATGTCGGGCCACATTCCCAAAGAGGTCGTGTTCACGACGAAATCAACGCTGTCAAGCGCCAGTCTGATATTCCGGCCGTCAAGCGCCGCCGCTTCCGCAAGCCCGCAGCGGCGCGAATTCAAATCCGCGGCAAGCCGTCCGGCCTTTTCCGCCGTCCTATTGGCGATATAAAACTTTTCGCAGCCGGCAGCCGCCAACGCCGAGGCCACGCCGCGCGCCGCGCCGCCGGCCCCGACGATGAGACACCTCTTCCCCTGCGGCTCAAATCCCGCCCTTTCCCTCAGCGCGCGTACAAAGCCGGTCCCGTCGGTGTTGTAACCGATCCTGCGGTCCCCCTTGAAGAGCACCGTGTTCACCGCGCCGGCCCCGGCCGCCGAAGGGTCCAGTTCGTCCAGCAGCTCCATGACCTTTACCTTATACGGTATCGTCACATTGCAGCCCATATAGCCCATCGCCGCCATCGCCCCGACCACCGCCGCCATGTCTCCGGGTTCTACCGAAACCGGAAGGTATATGGCGTCAAGCCCCATGGCGGCGTACGCGCCGTTATGCATCCGCGGCGAAGCCGAATGGCCGAGCGGCCAGCCGATGAGCGCCGCTATCCTCGTATCAACTGAAACTGGTATTTCTCTCTTCTGATATGTCATTATACGATCTCCCCTATCCTGCGTAAGTTAAGCCAAATGTTGAAAAACGGACATTCACGGCAGCGCAAGCGATCCTCCGGCAAACAAAAAGACCGCCGCCCCTGCGGGCGGCGGTCTTGAAGTATTTTCTTGATCTTTATCCGGTCAGAATCACTTCGCGAAAAACGCCAAACACCCCGAGGCATCAAACAAGCGGGGAAAAGTAAAAAACCAGTAAAAGTAAAAGTTTTTATTCAACAACGCTTTTCCCATAACGTGAGCCCTCTCTTTCGCGGACGTGACCGCCCCTGATTTTCGTGAGGTGAATGATACCGCGCCTTTCTGTTTATGTCAAGCCGGCGCGCGGCGGTCCAGAAGCGTCGATTCATATGTACCGCCGCTCATCGCCACTCGCCTATCCGCGCCAAAGTTGCATATTATCGAGGCACCTGCGAATAGGTCAAGCAACGTGCCGTTGGACAGCATCCGGCTGCGGCTGAGGGCGTACTTGAAAAAGTTATCCAGCCTGTCAACCGTCAGCTTGCTGTCACAGCAGTTGTATTTGACTACTTCGCTTACACCTTTGCAACAAACATTATGAAAAATAGAATGAGCGCGAAGATCATCATTGTTATTACCGCCGCAATTAGGATCAGTATTACTCTTTTCATGATTTATTATTCTCTCTCGTTGAATTTTAATAACTCGTACAAGCGGTTTCTTTCTCAATCCCAGAAAAACAGGCATAGAGTGATCAAAAAACAGATCAGGGATAACATGATAAGGAACAGAGGCATACATTTCAGTCCTATTTTCGCAAGCATGAAATCAACTCCTTTCGAGGCAAGGGGTATCTCGCCCACCTATTTTTATAATTATTTACTAATAAAGAACAATAACATTTAGGGCGATTTTTCACAAAAAGCTTTTATTTCTTAAAAAGAAATTTCATTTATCACTTATTCCCGTAAGGAAAACATCGGCGTGGTTTATCCTCACCGTTGGATCACGCGAAAGATACCGCGCGGGACGGCACGAAAAGTATATTTATAGGAAATTCAGACGCCGAGAGCCCCGCGTCGGGAATGACGCGGGGCTCTCGGTCCGGCCGCTATGATGTTTTATCTATCGTGCGGATATTACCGCGTTTACGAATGTCTCACAAAAATCTTTAGACGCCCGCCGCCGGTCTTTCACGGCGCGCCGTTACCCTGCTCTATTTTTCCGCACCGTAGCGCAGGCGACCGCGGCCATTATAATCGCGCAGCCCGCCAGTTCGCAGCCGGTCGGATATAGACCGAGGACGAGCGGAGTTATGATGAGCGCAAAGACCAGTTCGAGCGTGCAGATGAGGCTGACCAGCGAGGCGGAGATGAATTTCAGCGCGTTGAACATGAAGCCGAACCCCAAAAGGCCGGCGCCCAGCGCGGAATACTGCATCAGGGCGAACACCGCCCCGTCGACCGCCTTGAGATCGGACCATCCCATCAGCGCCGATTTCCCGGCGATGAGCATCGCGCCGCCGAACAAATGTATGTAAAAGAGCTGGATCAGCGGATTGGTCGCGCCGCCCTTCAGTATTCTCCGTGAGACGAGCGTCTGACCCGAGAGGCCGATCAGCGAGGCGGCGGCCCACAGCAGGCCTGCCGGTGAGACGGAGAGCATTCCTCCTTCCGTGCCCATGAAGCCGACATAGAGGCCGCCGATTATCATGAAGCCCGCGGCGATCTGCGTTCGGGAGGGTTGTTCGCGGGTTATGAAGTAGGAGCCGGCCATCGTCACAAGCGGAAAGGTATAATGGATCATAAGGGCCTGGGGGACGGTAAGATAAAAGCAGGAGACCATGAAGCCGCAGGCGTTCATGACGACGGTCAGGAAACCAAGCAGTATATATATACGCATAAGGCGGCGATCTATCCTGTACCAGCCTGCGCCGAGGCTGTGCCGGAGCCACGCGGACATCAGCAGCACGACGAGCACCGCGCGGTAACACATCACGGAGACCATGCTTACCCCCTGATTCCCGATAAACTTCGCAAGCGGGCTCATGCCGCCCCAGAGCACGGCGGTGCCGAGAGCCATCAGCACGCCGCGCGTATAGTTGTTTTTCATTTCTTCACCCTTCTTATCTTTTGAATTCCGCGATGAGCCCCTGTTTTGAGCACAGTTTTATGTGATTCATGAAGCGGATCGCCGCCGGAGGCAGGTATCTGTTCACATTATGGGCCATGTAGAGCGTGCAGTTCGCGTGGACTCCGTCGATCCTCAGGGTCCTGACGCTAAGTTTTTTCAGGGCGTCGGTGACCGCGACGAAGGCCACCCCGAATCCGGCGGAGACGAGGGAAAATATCGCCTCTTCATCGGGCGCCTCGTAGGCCACCTTCGGAGACACTCCGGCGCCCTTCAGTATCTTCTCCACGAGCCTCCTTAGCCCCGATTCCTCGTCATAAAGTATGTAGGGATAGGGGGCTATCTCCTGAAGGCATATGCTCTCCCTCTCCGCGAGAGCGTGGTCCGCGGGGACGATGACGGCCATCTCCTGTTTGAAAAGGGGAAACAGCGCCAAATCGGGCAGCTCCTTCTCGGTGGTGCAGAAACCGATGTCGAAGAGCCCGTCTTTGAGGCCGTCTATTATCTTCGGAGAGTTCAGCTGTTTGAAGTTGAAGACTATCTTCTCGTTCTCTTTCCGGCACAAAAAATCGCGCGCGAGCCGCGGTACGAAGCCGTAGCTCCACGGGGGATTGTAGGCGACGTTGATGTCGCCCTCCGTCTCGCTCGCCAGCCGCTTCATCTTTATGTTGATCGCGGTGAGCGATTCGAGCATCGGCGTTATCTGCTCATAGTAGAGGCGGCCGTATTTTGTAAGGGCGATGCTGCGCTTTTCGCGCTTAAAAAGAGGCACGCCGAGCTCGGTCTCCAGGTTGGAGATCGAGATGCTGATAGTAGACTGCGAGATCAGCAGCTCTTCCGAGGCCCTTCGGAAGCTCAGCAGACGGGCGACGGCACAGAAATATGTCAGCTGCTGCAGCGTCATGACGGACACGCTCCTCCCTTGAGACAGTACGGAGGCGGCCTCATGAGATGAGAAGCCGCCTCCGTTATTATAGCCTATTTATGAGCGGGACGCGGGATGCCGAATTTCTCGGGCGATTCCTTCGCGCCGCCGGCGTCATAGAGCAGCCAAGAGCTGACGGACTGGTTCTGGTTGATGTATTTGCGCGCCGCGTCGCCCGTGAGGCCCAGCTTCACGCCGCCCATCGTCTTCGCGAATTCGTCGAACTTCGGATCCTTGTAAGCCTTGAGGTATGCCTTCTGAAGCGTGTCATAGGCCGCTTTCGGCGTACCTTTCTTTACAAATACCCCGAAGAAAGCTCCCCAGGGAAGGTAGGGCTTATATTCCTTGGCGTAGAACTCCGTTATCGCGGGGACCTGCTTCACCGCCTGCACGCGCTCCGGCGAGATCACCGCGAGGGCGCGTACGTTGCCGGCGTTGATGAAGTTCGCGCAGGAAAGGAGTCCGACCGCGACGGCGTCTATATGCTTGCCCATGATCGCCGTCACCGCGGGACCTTCGCCGTCGAACTGTATCTGCGGGAATTTCACGCCGTGCACCTTCTCGATCATCGTCGTCGCGACGAAGGGCAGGCCTCCAGGGCCGGTGGAGCCCATTTTGACCGTCTTGCCGGACTTCGCGGCGTCGATAAGCTCTTTAAAGGTTTTGTAGGGAGAATCCTTCGGGACGACGACCACGCCGACGTTGGCCATCATCAGCAGCACGGGGTCAAAATCGGCATAGTCTATCTTCGCGAGCCCCGTGACCTTGTAAAGGTTCGGGTTCTCCGCGCCGAAGAGCAGCGTGTAGCCGTCGGCGGGAAGGTTGTTGACAAAAGTCGTGGCGATCGCGCCCGTCGCCCCGGTCTTATTCTGCATGATGACCGTCTTTCCGAGCTCTTTGCCCGCTATCGGCGTTATCGCGCGCGCGACGTTGTCCATCGCTCCTCCCGCGCCCCACATAATGATCCCCTGGATGTTCTTCTCAGGATAGGCCGCGAAGGCCGCCTGCGCCATGAGTGCCGCGAACAGCACCGTCAATAACAACTTTTTCATTCTGGTATTACTTCCTTTCTATAGCTTTACAGGTGGTATATTATACAACTATTATTTCAATTATGCTTTTGCAGGCCTTCGAGAAAACGTTCACAGCCCGCGGCCATCACGTCGACCGGAGGTTCAAGCCCAGTCCAGATGCGGACGGCCTCCGCCCCCTGGTAGACGAGCATCCACATGCCGTCAAGCGTCCGGCAGCCAAGCGCGGCGGCTTCGCGCAGAAGGCGCGTTTCACGCGGGCTGTAGACGACGTCGCAGACAAAGTGCCGGGGCGACAGCAGCGAGGTGTCAAAGGCCACCGTCTCCTCGTTCGGGCGCATTCCGAGGCGCGTCGCGTGGACGACGAAGTCAGCCTCCGCGAGAGCCTCTCCGACATTTTTTTCGTCAAGGACCAGCGGAGCGGCCGTGCCGTGGCGCAGCGCGTTCATATCATCCGCGAGACGCTCCGCCATCTCATATTCCTCCGCCCTGTTGGCGATAAAGAATTTTGCGGCCCCCGCTATCGCGAGAGCGGAGGCGACGCCGCGCGCCGCGCCGCCCGCGCCGATCATCAGGCACCTTTTGCCGGCCGGGTCAAAACCGCCCTTCTCCTTCAAAGCGTGGACGAAGCCGGTGCCGTCGGTATTGTAACCAACCTTGCGCCCCTCTTTGAAGAGCACGGTGTTCACCGCCCCCGACTCCGCCGCCGAGGGGTGCAGCTCGTCCATGAGCTCCTTCACGACGACCTTGTGGGGAATGGTGACGTTGCAGCCCATGAAGCCCATCGTCTCCATCGCCCCCACCGCCTCTTCGACGTTCCGCGGCTCCACGGGCAGCGGAAGATAAAGAGCGTCAAGCCCCATCGCGGCATAGGCGTCGTTGTGCATCTCCGCGGAGGCCGAATGGCCGAGAGGCCACCCGATGAGCGCGGCGAGTTTCGTATTTACGGAAATCGGCAGCTCCCTGTTTCTATAGGGGCTCATGGCTCATGCGATCCCGCGCCATTTCTTGTATGTTTTCGTCTGCGTGAAGATCATCAGGAAGATGAAGACACAGAGCGTCAGGCTTATCGGGCTCGTGACGAATCCCTCGAGGAACGGCACAAGTTCGTTCTCCGCCCCCTGCATCGCCCTCCTGTAGTTCGCGTCAAGCATCGGACCAAGGATTATTCCCAGCACCATCGGGCCCGTCGCGTACCCGTACAGGCGCATGAAGTAGCCCAGCACGCCGAATCCTATCATGTAGAAGATGTCCACCACGCTGTTCTGGATCGCGTAGGTACCTATCACGGAGAGGATTATCACTATCGGCATGATTATGCTTTTGGGGATCTCTATTATTTTCGCAAAGGGCTTGACGCTGAGCAGGCCCAAAACGAAGAGCGCCACGTTCGCCACGACTAGAAGGCTCACTATCATCCAGAAGAGGTGCGGCGTCTCTATCATCAGCATCGGTCCCGGCTTGAGGCCGTGGATAAAGAGCCCGCCGATGATGATCGCCGTGATCGCGTCTCCCGGGATACCCAGGGTCAGCATCGGGATGAAGGCCCCGCCTATGGCTCCCTTGTTGGCCGTCTCAGGGGCGACTATGCCTTCGTAAGCTCCCTGCCCGAAGGGCGTCTCGGGATTGCGCGTGGTGCGTTTGGCCTGGTCGTAGGCAAGCAGCGCCGCCACGTCCCCTCCGGTTCCCGGAAGCGCGCCGATGAATACTCCAAGCAGCGCGGAGCGCAGGCCGAGCGGCAGGAATTTAAGGAAGGTGGAGAGGTCGGGCACGATTTTGCTGAGGTTCTGTTTCGGCGGGTTTTCACCGCCACCTCTGAACTGGGTCAGCGCCTCGGAGATGCCGAAGAGTCCGATCATCGCCGTGACGAAGCTGATGCCAGCCATGAGGTTGAGGTTCCCGAAGGTGTAGCGCAGTTCGCCAGTCGACGGGTCCATGCCCACCATGCTGATGAGGATGCCTATGGTTCCCGCCATGATGCCTTTGATGGGATCTCCTCCGCCGATGCTGCCGATAAGGAGGATGCCCATCAGCGCGAGCAGGAAGAAGTCACGCGGCGAGAATTTGAGCGCGAAGTTGGCGATTATCGGCGCGGCGCAGGCCAGCACTGCCACTCCAACCATTCCCGCAAAGAGCGAGACTGTCGTGCAGAGGCCGATCGCTTTGCCGGCTTCGCCGCGCTGCGCGAGCGGGTAGCCCTCCATTCCCGTGGCGATCGCCGCAGGCGCTCCAGGGATGTTGAGCAGGATCGCCGTTATCGCTCCGCCGTAGACCGCTCCCACAAATACTCCGCACATGAGCGCGAGCGCGTTGTTGAGCTCCCACGAGAAGGTGAAGGAGATGAGCAGGGAGACCGCCATCGTGCCGGAGAGGCCAGGGATCGCTCCCACCCAGATGCCGGCGAAGACTCCGGCCCAGACCAGGGCCATCCCCTGCCAGTCCATGAAGGGAATCAAAAAGTATTGAAGATTCTGTAACATATCGGTATACCCCCTACGGAAGGATCACAAGGAAGACGTAACGGAAGATCGCGACGAGCACCGCCATCGCGGCCGCCGAGATGACGAACGACTGCCAGATATATTTGCCGCGGTGCAGGTAGATCATGCCGGCCACCATAAAGACATAGGAGGAGGGGATGAAGTGCAGGCGCGGGAGCGCTATGCAGTAGGCCAGCAGAAGTGCGAGGATGACGATGACGTCTCTGGGGAGAAGGTATCTGAATACGCTGGGAGAGTCGGCCGCCGGCGCCTCTTTTTTGCATGATTTATAGATACATATCACTCCGCAGATTATGATTATGGTCGAGGCCAGCTTCGGAAATACCGAGGGCGAGGAGAGGTTTTCGCTGGTCATGCCAAGCGCGAAGTAATACCCTAAAACTCCGAATACCGTCGCGATTATCGCAAAGGCCGTCTCTCCGGGCTTTCTGTGCCTCTCCGGCACGTAGCTTGAGAGATCGCGCGCCTCTTCCTTCTCTATCTCCGCAACTGCCTCGAGATCCTTAACTGCCTGATTCTCTTCGGGATTGCTCATTTGATCATTAAACCTCCGTCTTTTGTTTCGCTTCTCGCATCGCTCTTTGCCGATGTTTTAAACCGCGCCTAAAATCTCAGAGATTATGCTCTTCAAAATACTTTTTGGAATACGCGAGGCAGCGCCGCGCGTGTTCGGCATACCCCATTACCCGGGAACGTTCGGTGTGAGGCAGCTCCACGGAGCACACCACATCAGGCAGGCGTGACATTATGCCGGCGATGTCGATGCCGCCTTCCCCGGGATACAGCCGCGCGTCGCGCCCGGTGTGGATGAGTTCCTTAACGTCGCCGCGGTCGGGTATCTCCTTCGGTCCATCATTGAGATGCACGAAATTGAACCATTCCTTCGGAACGGCGTCGAGCTCTTCCGGCTTTACCCTCGAGCGGTGAAAGTGCAGCATATCGATCATCACGCCGATATTTTTTCTCTTCTGCGCGTTGAGAACTTCCATCACTTCTTCGAGGTTGTAAAGGGCGCTCCATGTGACGAATTCCAGGTTCACGGTCATGCCGTATTTCGCGGCTATATCGACCAGCTTCGCGAATTGATCCATGCAGCGCGCTTTGTCGGCCGTCCAGACGCTTGAAAGGAGGTGCCTACAGTCCAGTTCTCCGGCTGCGACGGCGATATTCGGTTCGTATTCGCTGACGTCGACATCGTCAAGAATGCGGGCCAGCTCGATGTCGTGTATTTTTACGCCCGTATCCCTCATCGCCTGTTTAGTCTGGCGAAGCAGTTGCATATCCTCCGACAGGTCGTAATTCGGCTCTCCGGGAAGTCTCATCGGGATGGGGCGCAGGCTTGCGTAATCGTAGCCGGCCATTCCGGCGATGTAGATCACTTCAGGCGGGGGACAGCCCAGTACCGTTAGATGGGCCAGTGAAAATTTGCGTGACATTTCGACCACTCCTTAAAATGATGATTTATTTATGAGATCCCGTAGTAAGCAGAACGGAAACCCAGTCTTGGCAGCGTTCGCGTACGCGTCGCGTCGATCGCGGAGTAAAAAACCCCGGCGTGCGTGCCGCTCGTCCAGTTGCCGCCGCGCAGCAGGATGCGCTCATCCTGAGCGTTGTTCGCATAAAGATAGTCGCTGTGGTAGGGGGAAAGCGATCGCGAAGCGGGAAAAAGCGTCAGTTCTTTGATAAACTGCGGTACACCCTCTTTCAGCTCCTCCGGATCATAGCTCATGTCGCGGAAAAGGCATTCCCGCGTGTCGTCTTCGGAGCTGGAGATCTTTTCGGATATTTTCCAGCTCCCGCCGGCGTAATCGAGCTTCAGGCTTCCTTCGCTTCCCGGGCGCGCGAAGCCGCCGTCAGCGAGAATGCCCCTCCACTGTTCCGAGTCTTCGCTCATGGAGGTCTCCGGCAATATGGCGTCTGAATCGGGGATCAGCTGCAGTTCCCCTCGCACAAGGCGCACGCCCGCACACCATTCAGAGACATTGCCGTACAGGTCGGCGATGCCGTCCGGCGTGCCGTCATGATACCACGAGGCAGGGCCGGAGCCGGCCGCCACCCGGCTGTCCCGGAAGTCCTCCCTGAAGGTGACGACGCCGCTCTCCTCGCGGCGCGAATAGTCTCTGCCGAAATAGTTATTGCCCCTCGGCTGCGTCCCGTTTTTTCTGCACCACAGGGCGACTGCGCTCCACAGCGCCGCCGGCGTCAGCCCCCAGCCCCTGCCTTTGGCACGGCAGATCCTGACGGCCTCGTCGAAGGAGACGCTGCCCGCGGGGTCCTGGAGCGGCAGGCTGTAGGCCCTGCCGCCTGAGACGATATTTTGAAACTTGCTGATGTACACGACGGTATAGTTTTTGCCTCCGGCGCGAAAGGCAGGATGGACAGTATCCCCCATCGTCGGATCCAGTTCGGAGCTGAGGCGGGAAAAGATGGGGACCATCACCGAAGGCATGCCGCCATCGTCGAACAGAACGGTATTTTTACCGCCGGAGAGCCCCTCCACCGCCAGCTTGAAATCCTCAAATCCCGGCATCGGAATCATGCCTCGTCAACCGCCCACAAAATAAGGGTGCAGGCGTCGATGTCAAAGGGTACGGGGTCTCTCTGGACGACGGGCATATTGCCCTGATAGACGGCTTTCTGCCTCGCCCTGTAACGGCGCGCCGGTATCACGATCTCCGCCGCGTAGGCAAGGTCGGGACAAAGGCTGTTGAAAAGCCCTCCCTCACGGTCGGAGCAGATGTAGATAGTGTAAGTATCCTCCCGTTCGTATTTTTCCAGATCGACGGAGAGCATGCCGCCGAAGGTTATTTTCGTCCCCTCGAGGGAATAATTTATTTTCCGCCCCTCATTTTTCTCAACCAGGATCACAGGCGTTCACCCTCCTTTTTCTTAAGTTCCCGTACGACCTCCCGCGTGCGCGCCGCGGCGCATTCCGCGTATTCTCTGTGAGAGGCGTCGTGTATATCACCTCCGAATAAACGGACCATTTGTGCTTCAGCCCTTTTTCGTTCTCCCGATTTTATGATGATGCCCGTCATTTTTACGCCTCCTCTTTCCGCAGACCGGTGCAATCGCCCGTGACCCACATGTTCAGAAGGACCTTGTCGGCGCATCCCCTGTACTCGACGCGGAAGCCGTTGCGGAGTTTTCCGGAAATCACGATGTCGCCCGCGTTTCCTCCCTCGCACCCGGCGACTTCGACAGCCACACAGTAGTCGGAGCAGCTTCGCGGCCGTTTCAGCGCGATCATAGCGTAGGCTCCCGGCCTGCCGTATTTATCCTTTCGCCGTATTTCGACGCGCTGTCTTTCGCCGTCAAGTTCCGTTACCTTCCGCTTCAGAAGACTGACTTCACGGACCAGCTCCATGACCGTCAGATCGGTCGGCGACATACCGCTCACGGCTTACATATCCAGAGCCGCGAAGAGGCCCTCTTTCACGGCGTTTATTATCTTTCTGGGGGCCTTGGCGTCGCCTATAACGGTGACCTGGCAGCCTTTTTCTTCCAGCTCCGCCGCAAGCTCGCTGTTCGACACGAAACCGACCGCCGTCACGACGCTGTCGCACTCTACAACATGCTCGGCGCCGTCCTTACGGTAAATTACGCCCTCTTCCGAGACACGCATGACAGCGGCGCCGCAAATCGACTTTATATTGTTTTTCGCAAGCATGGCTTTAAGCGCGAGCGTATTATTCCGTGCCTCCTGTCCCGTCATAAGAAGGCCGGGGAGGTATTCGAGGATGGTCACGTCTGCGCCGCCAAGCGCCGCGGCAAGAGCCGTCTCGCAGCCCACGAGCCCGCCGCCGATAACGGCTACGCGCCCGCCGAGTTCCGGTTTTTCCGTCAACACCTTCAGCGAAGAAAAGACATTACTGCGATCAAGCCCTTCGACGTTGGCAAGCGTCTTGTTTCTGGCTCCTGCGGCAAGTATCACTCTGTCGAACCCGGCGGAGGCCACGGCGTCGGACGTCGCTTTTTTATTGAGGCGCACCGTCACGCCGCTCTTCTTTATCTTTGTCTCTAAATAGGCGATATATTTGCGGAGGTCTCCTTTAAACGGCGGCGCTCCCGCCGCTATCGCGTTTCCGCCGATCCGCGCGCCGCTTTCCCAAAGCTCAACCTCGTGTCCACGCTCTGCGGCCGTTATCGCCGCGGTCACGCCGGCGGGGCCTCCTCCGACGACGAGCACCCTTTTTTTATCCTCCGCTGCGCAAGTCTTGAAATAGGGGTCCTTCTCGTGCGACACGTAGGGGTTTACCGCGCAGGAGTAGTTCTTTGCCGTCGCGATGCAAAGGAAACATTCGTTGCAGCCGATGCATGGGCGAATGTCGCCGTCCCTGCCGGAGGCGGCCTTTTCCGGCCAGTACGGATCAGCCAGAAGCGCATGGCCGAGGCCGATGAGGTCGCAGCCGCCATTCTCGATGGCAGCGCAGGCCATGGCGGGGTCCGACATTTTATTCTGCCCGATGACCGGTATCGACACCGCGCCCTTCACCTGGGCGGCGAGAGGAATGGAATAGCCGTCTTCTTCGTAAACCGTCGGAATGCAGCGGTTCCACAACGTCTCAAAGGAACCTCCGTCCACCATGATGGCGTCGGCGCCCGCTTTTTCGAGCAGCTTCGTCATTTCAAGCCCTTCGTCAAGCTGGCGTCCGCTTTCCGTTCCATGCACGACCGAGAACTTGACGATCACGGGAAATTTCGCGCCGCAGCTTTTTTTAATGGAGGCGATCAGCTCCGAGGTAAAACGTATGCGGTTTTCTATACTCCCGCCGTACTGATCCGTGCGCCTATTCCATTCGGACGACTGGAACTGGTCAAGCAGATAGCCCGCGTAGGCATGAAGCATGACCGCGTCGGCTCCGGCCTGCTTCGCAATCGCGGCTGAGCGTCCCGTCTGCTCCGTAAGAAATTTGATATCGTCGACGGTGAGTTCGCGGCACATAACTTCGGGGTACTGCATGGTCGGTACGGCGCTCGCCGAAAAAGGAGGTTTGCCGGGATCGCTGCAGCCGCACCTGCCGCTGCCGAGGGTGAACTGGACGCAGAGCCTGGCGTCATACCGATGGACTCCCTCCGCGAGCCGGCTGAGGCGCGCCACGTGGATAGGGGCGTCCAGCCTTCCGTTGATCGACCCGCCGAATTTATCCGTGACGGTCATCGCGCCGAAGACGATAAGCCCCGCGCCGCCTCTGGCACGCTCAATATAATAATCTGTCACGACCTGGCTGATCCCGCCGTCGGGGTCCGATATGGTGGCCATTGGCGCCATGACGACCCTGTTCTTCAATTTCATCGAGCCGACCTGTACCGGCGCGAATAGGTTTTTGTATTTCGTCATAGTTACTTCCCCTCTCTGTTGCGGCCTTGACGCGCCAGTTTTACGGCGGCGCGCAGCGCCAGCAGGTAACTGTCCACGCCGAAACCGGCTATCTGCCCGGCGATGCAGTCGACGAAACATGAGTGGCGGCGGAATTCGTCGCGCGCGTGAATGTTCGCCATATGCAGCTCGACGACCGGCACCTCCAGTATCATGAGCGCGTCGCGGATGGCGTAGCTGTAGTGGGTCCACGCGCCGGCGTTGATGATGACGGCGTCGACTTTGTCGAAATATCCCTTATGGATGCGCTCGACGATGTCGCCCTCGTGATTCGACTGAAAGCTCTCCACCTCGACGTCAAGCTCCGCGGCGAGAGCGCTTATTTCAGCGTTGATCTCGTCAAGAGTAATCGTTCCGTACACCTTAGGATCGCGATGTCCGAACATATTGAAATTAACGCCATGCAGCACCAATACCTTCATCTGAATCATCCTCCCGAATTTATGACTGAATGTTAAAGCTCTGTTAAGTGGTCAGCATATTTATATCATTGATTTTTATTGATGTATAATGCTTATTTTTATCATTTTTAATAGTTTAAAACTATCAATTACTTCCCGAGAACGCCGGCACGGATGTCAATGCAGATCCGTGCCGGCCGCGCTCAGGCTGTGGCGGAAAGAGGTCAGCCCTGCACCGATTTCAATATGACCTCTTTCATCACTTCGACGTTGGGCTCCATTCCCGTCCAGAAACGGAATGCGTCGACGCCCTGCCACAGCTGCATCCAGACGCCTTCCAGCGTCCGGCAGCCCTTGCGGGCGGCAAGCTCGAGCAGCCGCGTCCGGTGAGGGACGTAGACGACGTCGCAGACCATTTGACTCTCCGTAAGCAGCTCCGTGTCGCAGATCACGCCATCGACGCCGGGAGCCATGCCGACGCTCGTCGCGTTGACGACTAGCTCGGCCTCGCGAAGCGCGGGCACCGCCTCGCCAGTCCCGTGAAGCAGCCCTTTGGCGACGCCCGTTTTATAGCTGTTCAGCTCTCCGACGAGCGTATCCAGCAGCTCTTTCGACTTTGGAATATCGACGAGCGTGAGGCTTCCTATTCCCGCCTTCACAAGGCCGAAGGCCACGCCGCGCCCCGCGCCTCCTGCGCCGAACAATATGCATGATCTTGAGGCAGGATCATAGTCCCCCTGTTCTTTCAGCGAATGGATGAAGCCCGTGCTGTCGGTGTTGGTTCCGATCATTTTGCCGTCCCTGACGGCGATGGTGTTGACCGCGCCGCACAGACCGCCGATCTCATCCAGCCCGTCCAGATACGGTATGACCGCCTTCTTGAGCGGCATCGTGACGTTCAGTCCTCGGTAGCCCATATGGAGAAACGCCGGCATGACGATGGGAAGCTCCGATTCCTCCACCTCGATCGGATAGTAGGCGGCGTTCATTCCCATTGCCGCGAAGTTCGTGTTCTGCATAAGGGATGAGGTCGATTTCCTCAGAGGTTTGCCGATAAGGCCGTAATGTTCAGTTTCTATCCAGTGGGTCTTCGGCAGGCTGAGCGTATCTTTATAGTTGTACTGCATAAGCGTTAATCCAGCCTCTCTTTGCGCAGGCTGAGCCATTCCACCTCATCGCGGCTCAGTTTTATATCCAGAACGTCTATGGCCTCTCTCAGTTCGCTCCCGCTGCGGGGCCCGATCGAAGCCATCATCGTCACCGGCTGATTGAAAACATAGGCGAGCGCGATATTAGTTGCGGCGACGCCCCTCCTCTTTGCGACGACTTTGCAGCGGGCGAGCTTTTCAAAATTTTCTTCCAGGAAATAGGTCCTTTTGATATCCTCCGGCGCGGCGTCCCCAAAAACTCCCGCGAAAAATCCGCTGGCCTGCGGAGCCCAGGCAACAAGGGATATTTCCTTGTCCGCGTGCCAGCGGACGTAGGCGTCGTCGGCGTAAACGCAGCCGAACCACCGCGGGCTTTTTACGGTGGCGAGACTGTAAGAGGGATTATTGACGGATATACCCTGATAACCGGCCTTTCGCGCATACTCCTGCGCGGCTGCGATTCGATCCAGCGACCAGTTGCTGACACCGTAGACTTTTATCTGCCCCTCCCTGCGGTGCCGTTCCAGTCGGTCGATAAGCCCCTCGACTGGTTCTTCCGGATTATCCCGGTGCAGGAGATATATATCAAAATAGGGCTGTTTCATGCTGTGAAGGCTGTATTCCAGATCTTCCGTGATGAAGTCCGGCTTGACGCGGTTCCTCTCCGGGTACTGCACATTATTTTCGTCCACGAAGTGATGACACGCCTTATTGACGATCAGAAACGACTCGCGCTTCGCCATCATACGGCGGCTCTCAAGCCATCTTGTGATCACGCGCTCGGAATCGCCGCCGCTGTAAAAACGGCCGGCATCGATCACATTGCCGCCCGCAAGGAAGTAATCGTCCAAAAGTTTAAACACCGACTCCTCGTGCGGAGCGGCAAACCACCCAGTCCCCAGAAAAAGCTGCGCCGCCTTTTGGTCCAAATTTTTCACCTTTACATATTTCAACTATCTCCACCGCCTTTTCGTCCGTAAAAAGATTTTTTCTGACATACGCCATGGCTGAAATTCTGGGAAACTTCATCCGTATTTCAATCATTTCTAATGGCTTGGAATATATATATCATTAAATATTAATGATGAATAATGCCATTATTTTATGTTTTTAATAGGTATAAACTATCAAACAAAACACCAGCAACGACGGTCGCACGCTTTTTTTCACATTCAGGGATGTCGCGTGATGCTTTTCAGCGGTCGCATTATTCCATAAAGGGGCTAACCGCAAAGACAGATAGTATTAAAATAGGAGGTCAGATAGAAGCGATGGTCGGTATTATATCCCGCATAAATTTAATAAAACGGAGGGTCGCGGGCGTTTTGTACTGATTTTTCAGATATGCCATATAGATGGTACGGCTGCAGGAAGGATTTTTTATATGCAGCTGTTTGATATCGAAGAAGTCCAGCGTATCCACCTTTGCCACAAAGGAGACGCCAAAGTTTGAACCGACCAGCGCGGCGATTCCGTCTTCGTCGGAGGCTTCGCAGACTACGTCAGGTTCCCAGCCCACGCTTCCAATATATTCGTCTATGCGTTTTTTCAGCCCCGAAGCCTGCATGTAGGCGACCAGCGGATAGGGCGAAAGCTCTATCAGGTCGATCTCATCTTTCTCGGCTAATGGATGACCCAGCGGAACGATGCCGACCAGCTCCTGCTGCAAGGCCGGGATGGAAATGATGTCCGAATCGGTGATCGGGAGCGGATGAAAGACGATATCATATTTTCCTGACGCCAACCCATCCATAACAGCGTTGGTCGTGCCCTCGCCGAAATTAAAGGTAATATCCGCATTATCCTTTTCATTTAAAAACATGCGTACGATCCGCGGCAGCCATCTCGTTACGGGAGAGATATAACCAAGGTCCACATGACCGCCGCTGACGCTTGCCATACGTTTCATCTGGGTCGTGCTCTTGTCGAGCAGAGAGAGAATCGTTTCGATTTGTTTCTGAAACATCAAACCATACTTTGTCAGTTCCACATGCCTGCCGACCCGCTCAAAGAGTTTTATTCCCAACTCTTCCTCCAGCGAACTCATAGAAACGCTGAGCGTAGGCTGAGATACGCACAACACCTCGGCGGCTTTCCGAAAGTTCGACAATGAGGCAATCACGCGAAAATAATAAAGCTGGTTTAGAGTCATAGAATAACTCCGTTCCTAAAAATTCAGCACTGATCCCGCTGTTGTAAATTCCAGACACGCTGAGAAAATTATAACGAGATTAAAGGGCTCCCGCAATAGACTTACTATATTTTTATAAAACCGCCTATAAAGTTACAATAACTATAGCAGGCGGCGCCTGATCTCAAAAAAATCAACGCGGCAAATCTGTGCCGGTTTTTGTATAATGAGTGGGGTATCTGTACCTTTTCCCACCAAACGATGTTTCAGCCGCGTGGAAAATTAAAATAAAAATACAGGACGCGAAGGCCATTACAGACTTTCTGCATGACCAGGAGCGGGCTACTTTTCAGGATAGTTCTTTGCCTACCGCTATTATATGCAGGCCACTCAGATACATCGATCTCATCTGTCAACAGCGGAAGAAAATAGAATAATACGCCTGTTTAGTAGGCAGTGATGGATTCGATCCTTCTAAGCCCGCGGAACGCCGTGCCAATAAATAGCTGACGTCAGCGAAACTCCAGGCTTTTTTCTTCAAGCAGGGCAAAGTCGCAGCAGCGTGCTTTGAGGTTTTGCGAGGCAAGGTCTTTTGTGATTATCGTGTGCAGGCGCACCGCGCGGCGGACGATCATGGATTCATGGGCGTTGCACCAGTCAAGCTGGTTGTTCAGCAGCTCTTTATAGTTTCGCGCGGCCCTGTCGTCCGAGACTGATATTTTCATATCGACAGGCAGCAGAGAGGGAAAATCAATGGGGATCATGTTATTTAAATTTATTGCTCCCCATACGCCCTCGTTGATTTTTAAAAAATCCGGAGCGCTGGCGATGAGCAGATGCTTCGGTTTAGGCGAGCTTAGAGGCGCGAAATATTTAAAAACG
>OLGB01001552.1_pt1 | contig 27276 bp, 22 predicted proteins | sample 1605691 | NCBI WGS metagenome assembly OLGB01 (sample SAMEA3888925, study PRJEB22519) | human gut metagenome | biome: human gut; feature: human-associated habitat; material: faeces | place: Denmark | collected 2010 | reverse complement strand
GATATTCATGTATCTATCATATCATATTTTGAGTTTAGTGTCAACAGGCTCTAATTGCCGGAGTAATAATTAACCAATATGGAACTCCGCATATAGAACGCCGTAATTATCGGGTAAAAACTTGCCCTCATCGGATACATTTATCCTTACTCTGTATTTTCCCGCGCGTGAAAGGTCGAAGCCCTCGGTCGGTATCTCCTTGTGTTTAAGTCCGATATCAACAAGACCGTTCATATTCGATACATAGCCTACGTCGGAAGAGTTTACCTCTATCGGAGCGGTACGCACGGAACTCCACTTTTCGCCGTCGTAATACTCGATGTCATAATATTTGCTTTGCATATAGATGAATTCTGAGGTCACATTTACGGCTATGGACTTGGGTGCTTTTTCATAGGTCGGCGTTTCACATTCAGCTGAGATATCCATTCTTTCGTCCGTGCCTATCATATCGAATTCCATAAATGCGCCGTATTCCCTGTCGGGAGCGTCCTTTCGGCGTAAAGGTCTTGCCAAGCGGTAGCGTCCCTCGGGGAGCGGCGGATATACCGACATATCGACCGCGTATGTATTTCTGTGATCGTCAAGAACGCTGAACATTCCGAACCAGTCACTGCCTTTTTCATCATAAATATCGGCAACGGGAAGGACTTCGTACCACTTTCCGTCCTCGGCAAGCTTTTCGATGTGCGTTTCATACTTCATTTCATAGTCATTGCGGAAATCGAGGGCATAAAATCCACCGACAAGCATTCTCGGAACATACGCCTGATACTTCGGGACGGCTTCTTCACGGCGCGTCTGCTCATACGCTTCGGCAAGGGAATATCCCTCGTCGGTGAAGCGGCTCGGTTCATCGCTGAGTTTTATCGGTGCGGCTTCGCCGTAGATGCTCTCAACGCTCTCGGACGAAGATTCGGCGGCAAGCTTAAAGCTTCCGAAAATATTTCGGCAGAGCGTATCATATTCCTCGGTGCGTTCAGTGCCGTCGTAAAATAACTTCACGGTGCAGTTACCTTCCGTTCCGCTTATACTCAGAATATCGGAAAAAGTTCCGTCGGCATTTTGGTGTCCGCACACACAGATCGCGTTTTTGCCTGCAAAATCACCGCTGTAAATCTCACCGCCCTCATATTTCATAAAACCGGAATAGCCTGCATAGGTTTCGCTGATAATGAGCTTCACCCCGTCCTGCTCCCATGTGATGATATTGCTCAGGACAGTGGGTTCTTTTCCCGACGGGAGCATAAAGGTGAGATCGTCGCGGTATTTTATCTCCGTATAGCCGTCCATTTTGCTTCTGTCGGAATAAAGATAATCTGCGATATCGCCGCTGAAACACTCGGAGGTATTTTTCTCCGTTCTGCACTGGCGAACGCCGTTAAGCCCGTTTTTATCGGACATTATAACTGCTCTGAGAAGCTTGTCATAAAGCTTGTCAGCACCATCGATGCTGTCTGCATAAAACCAGCCGCTCTCCGCTTCGGACGAAGCCGCATAAGCCGCGCGAAGTTCTTCTTCCGTTGCGCTGTTCTTCGCGGCAAGCTTGTCAAGCTCGCTGTAATCTGCGGCATAAAATTTTGCGGCAAGCCTGCCGTTATGCTCCGCAAAGCTGACTATAAGCGAAGCGGACATTGAACCCGTTTCGCCGAAGAAGCAAACATCGGCTATCGGCTGTTTCTTTTTATATTTATAGTATATCACGCTGTCGTCAACGGGAATGAGCTTCGGTGCAGTCTGCGCAATGATATCCAGCAGTTCGGCTGTATCTTCTGCAGTTGTGACTTTGGATACCCTATCGGAAGGACAATAATCGATATAAGCTGTTCTGCCGCCTATCTTTCCGATAAGATCTTCAAACTCGCTCCCGAAAGAAAATTCGTTTTTTTCAGCGGCAACATTCTGCGAAACAATGGAAACATAGCCCATTGTCGCTATCGGATCTCTGCCGACTTTCTCCATATAAATATACGCAGGCTCGCCGTCAGTTCCCCAAAGATAATAAAGTATCTTCTCATTGCCCTCATAGTCGGTAACGGTCGTATAAAAGCCTTTTTCAGCGGCTGCGGACTCATCAAACTCCTCATACTCCGCTTCCGTCGTTACAGGCTCGGTTGCTTCGGGTTCGGGCGTGGTCGTTTCCGACAATGTTTCCTCGGTTACAGACTCCTCATGCATTTTTGTTTTCCTATCAATTTTCACAAGCGTTGATATTGAAACAAATATTAGCAATGCCACCGCATATATTACCACATTTCTGAGCTTCATTACCATTTTCCTTTCATTTATGCAGAAGTTCACCTCTAAAGATCAATTGTCCACATCTATATTGCAGTTCGGCAGAGCCTGTTCCAGCTCGTTTATATCGCCCGAGGAAAGGTTGCAGAAATAGAGCCGCATTTCTTCCAGTCCCGTGAGCGTTTTGAGTGAAGCAAAGCTGCTTATCTCCGAGCAGTTGAACGAAAGCATTTTCAGCTTCGTCATGCCCTCGATATCCTTTGCATTGAACTGCGGTGTCAGGCAGTTATATATCGTGAGATTTTCAAGCGCACCGCAGTTTTTCAGTCCCGACAGATCGGAATAGCTGCAGAGCATGATGCCGAGCGTATTCAGCTTTTTGAGCTGTCCTATACCTCGGGGCGTGAATCTTTCTCCCGTAAGTACGAGGTTTTCAAGATTTTTCATCTGATATATGCGGCTCATATCCGCGCCGTCAACGGTGTCAGCAATAAACAGCTTTTTGACATTATCGAGATATTGAAGCGACGGTCCGTAGGAGCTGTTCACATAATAAAGCGAAAGTTCTTCAAGCTGCGTCATATCCGAGAGGAAAGAGAGGTCGTCATCTTCCATACTGTGGAGCATGAGCTTTTTTACCGACTTCATATCCGCTATTTTATCGAGATTTTTCGTATAATATGCGAGTATACTCAGATTCTCTGCCTTTTGCAGCTTTGCCAGCGGCGCAAGGTCGGCTGTGTAATCGGGATCAACGGAAATATCGAGTATTCTCAGCTCGGTCAGGTTTTCGATCCCCGTGAAAAACGGTTCGGTCTTGCTGTATCTGTTTATTGTAAGCTCGGTCACGTTTTTCAGCTTGTAAATACTTTCAAGTACGCCCTCATACGGCGTACATTCGATGGTTATTTCCTTTAAGTCAAGCTTTGAAAGCACATCAACGGGGCGGCAAACTCCCGTGAGTCCTATCTTCTCCGCTTTTACCTGTGAAAGGAACGAGATATCTTCCAACTCTTCAACATCAAGGCGAAGTTCTTTCAGATCTGAAAGCTTCGCAAGTTCCGCAGGTTCGCTTATTTCGATACGCGAAGACAGGGACAGCTTTTCAAGGTCGGGAAAATTCTCGGCAAGCTTCGCGATATCAACGATACGCTCTTCGTCATAACCCTGACCGAACTCGTAAATAACAGCGTCATAGCCGTCGCTTGAAGTGTGGAAAAGTGCGGGATCGGTAATCTCGTCATAGACGCTTATGCAAATGCTTTTTGTATCCGCGGCGATCGGTCGTGTACCGATGCTGAACATTTCCTCGCCATCGAAGGTTATGTATTTCGCCGAAGCTATCTCGCAGCGGTCGCTGTCCGAATTTCCGCCTGCATAAACGCACAGTGCGCCGTCCTTGGCTTCGTATTCAATAGTCACAAGCTTAAAATCGTCATTGTTTTCAAAAAACGGGTAAGAATTCTGCTCTATCTTTCCGAGGACATAGCCGAAAACCGCAGAAGCCGCTTTGTCATAGTCGGGTTCTTCATCACCGAAGCTTCCCATTATGCTATAGATGCATCTATAGCTGTCCTCGGTATTATCGATGCTGTATTCGCCGTACCATTCGAGTACTTGGTTTTTATACTCATCATAGCTGCCGTAAGGGTCATAATCGTTATCGGCGATATACTCATTATAGTAATCCTCCGACAGCATCATTTCGACCATTTTCCCCATTGCAAAGGCTTCATATTCTTCAAAGCTTATCTTCTTCAAAGTCCCGTCGTCAAGCTGTGCTATCATATATTCCCTGTTTTTGTCGCAGAAAAGATCATCGGGCAGCTTAAAGCTTTCCGTTTCTATGCTCTCTGAAACAGCGGCACTTGTTTCCGACTGAGAGTCTGCCGATACTTCGCTTTGCATTTTCGGTATGCCGGTTTCGGCTGTGTCATTCCCCTTTGCACAGCCGATGAAAAGCATTGCCGCAGCTATGACAGCCGCTGTTGTTTTTGCGCTGAAAATTACCCTTTTCATTCTGTTTCTATCCTCTCACAAAAGCTGTCGTTTTTACCCTCATAATTAAAGCTCTCATAATCTTTGCCCTCTTTGTATCTGAAATATATATCGTATTCAGCCGTTCCGTCCGGATTCAGGTAAAGCCCGAACGGATAATCATAAAGCGTCACATTCTCGCCGTTGACGGTTATTTCTTTGTTTATCTTCGGCGTTTGCACGAGTGATTCATCAAAGCTCCAGTAAAGCGGCACATCGCTTTTCCCGTCGGAGCTGACGAGTTTGAATCCATTCGGCTCAAAGGTGTCTGCCTTGCCCGTGAGCGAAGCGATTTTCAGCTTTATCCTGATATAATCGATGACATAGCCTTCGGGGCGAACCTTTTCGACCGTGAAGCAATAGGAATTTTTCTCGGTATTGATCTGACAGTCGCCGTCGGACGGGACGAATTGGAACGGCAGAGGTTCATTCTCGGTGATCTCAAGTGCCTTTTGCACGGCGTTTCTCACCGTTATCCTGTCCTCTATCTCAACAACAGATGCAACGGAAACATTATTCAGCCCGTCGGCATCGATGTTATTCGTATAAAAATGCATATCGGGGTTATAGGATATCTTGTCGGCGTATTTGATGCATTTCCTGTCCCCGACAAAATCTATCTTAAAGCTGACGCTTTCATCGGGTTCGATAGTGTAAAATCCGTCCGATGAAACAAGCCCCGTATCATTCTCCGTTATCGGCTGCATCACAAATGACGAACCGTAATCACGCCCGTGGAGTATCATTTTCTGCGGAATGAAGTCAAAGCTTTCGTAGGTGAGATTTTCGACCGTGAAAACGGCGTGGAGAACATAATCGTCCTCGCTGTATTTTGCCAGCTTCACTGCATTCGGATAGTAATTGAGCGGCTCTGCACCCGTGAATTCCATAAGCACGGCTATATTTATGCTGCGGAATTCGAGCTGATTTTCCTTGAGCTCGGGCGTTTCCGTCTGCGGCGGCTCCGTTTCGGTCACTGTAGGTTCTGTTTTCGCAAAGATCACTGTCGTACTTTCGGACGTAACAGAAGTTTCCGTCAAAGCAGAAGCAATGACCGTTTCCGAGGCTGTTTCCGTATTTTCTTCCGAGCCGCTTTTATCCGTACAGCCGCACATCAGAACAAGCGAAGCGGCAAAAGCGAATGCAAATCTTTTTCTCATTTTTTACCCCTTTTAGTAGTCGCAGTGATCTATCGTAACGCTGTCATATTCCGCAAAGCAAGGCTCATCACGGCTTCCGCATTTCAGCATCACCTCCGTTATGTGTCCGCTGACGCTGTAAAGAACGGTAAATCGCGTTTCGCCGTCGGGATATGTACACATAAAATCGGGCAGCGCATAGACCGTGCCGATGCCGCTTACTGCGCCCTCCTCCTTTGGCTTATACATAAGCTCCTCATCAGTGCTGATATAAACGGCTTTTGAGTTTGGGTCAAAGCTGTCCGAATTGTCATAGCAGAAATTTGCACTGTATTTGTTCGGGTCGATGAGAAGTGCATAGTCGCTTCGGTCAGTGACGGTATATTCGATAGCGAAATACTCATCGTTTTCGCCGACCCTGCCTATGAAATATGCGCTTATCGCGGCAGGCCCCGAGCATGCCATCATGTGATAGCCGTCACCCGAGCGCAGATAAAACTGCTTGTAAAGATAGGTCTTTACGTTCTCATCGCTCTGGATATTGATGATCTCCGTGAAATCTTCGGGGTAAAAATTCTCACCCGTTTCGAGCAGCTCGCCGTCATAGGAAACGCCCGATATCACCCTTGCCTGCTGTAAACTGCAAAGTGCTTTCAGACTGAGCGTAACTGTCTTGCCCGACTTGATATCATCGGCTTTTTCGTCCTTTGCTCCGAACATATAGAGCATATCTTCGCCTGCAAGGAGCGCAAGTTTTGAACTGTCGAAGCTCTGTTCCTCCTGCGAGATATTTTTTACCTTTATCGTCATATCGACAGCAAACATATCGGGATTTATGCCCATTTCCGCGACCGCATCGGGATAGTAAAGCGACGCTCTGAGGTCATCGAGCGAAACCGTCACCGAAAAGCTTTCGTCCTGATAGTAAGCGTGACTTTTCATCGGCGAGAGCGGCTTTATCGTTTTGACTGCGGCTTTGGTTGTCTGTATTGCTGTTGCGGTCGTCTGCACGGGTGCAGTCTGCGTTTCGGAAGTTTCCACTTTTTCTTCCGCTCCGCAGGCTGTCAGCATTACCGAAGCCGCCAGCGCAGCGATGAGCTTTCTTTTAAGTTTCATCTGTCATTTTCCTTTCATTTCAAGTGTATGCTGCCAAGAATTTTCAGTGCGGTGTCCTTTTCCGTATCGGACGAATACCCTGCCGAGGCGGAATAGCTTTTCCCCTCGCTGTCCGAAAAGAACAGCACTGCATTTTCCGCTCCAACATAAAGCTCACAGGCGTTTTTGCCGAATGTTCCGACGGTTTTCTCCGCATTGTCGGGAACGGCTTTTCTGCTCTCGGAAATGCTGAAATTTCCGTTTCCGTTCTGCCATAAAACGCTTCCGCCTATACTGTTCAGACTGCCGTCGCTCGGAACTGCGAAAACGATATTCCTGAGTTCGCACTGAACGTAGCCTTGCGGGATCTTTCCGATAACATCAAGCTTTTCGCTGATCTCGGCAGAAAAGCTGTCCGACCCGAATTCGGAATAAGAAGCTTCTCCGTCCGCAAGAGCGGCAAGAGCATTGCAGAGCCTTTCACCGTCAAAAGCGGCTTCAAAATGCGAGCTTTCGGCATAAGCTTCAAAAAGCTCCTCTTCTGTCGGGATCGTTCCGCCCGTCACAAGACTTGTTAGCCTGCTAAAGTCATCACTGACCATCAGTGCAGTGAAGCTTCCGCCGACCTTGTATATTTCGATATCGAGCATTGAAGAAAATCCTCCGTTCGCACGTGAAAGACTCAGCGAAGCGGTTTTATCCGTCCTTTCAAAATCATAAACACTATCGAAGCTGCTTTCCTCCAACGCTTTGCATATCGATGAAAAGGCATCGGTGTTATCCCATTTGTTCAGCGAAAAGCTCTCATCTTCAAGGCTCAGATCAGCCGCCGAGAAAGCCGCTTCGCTTAAAAATCGTGCAAATTCACTTTCGCTGTAAGTAATCTCTTTTGCCGAGGATGCTTCGTCCATATAAATATACGGTTCAAAGCCATCGGGCGCAGGAAAATATATAAGCTCGTGAACTGCACCGTTTTTGTCCGTGACCTGCGCAGTTATCCTGCCGTCATCGGCTTCGTTGATACCGGTTTCGGCCGAAACTATCGGCTTTTCCGCCGCCTGCGCCGAGGTGAACGTACCTCCGACTGTCAGAACTGTCACAGCCATTGCCGCTATGACCGCCGAAGCTTTGTTCACGGGTCTTGCGGCGATAAATTTCATACGCTCTTTCAGCACCTTTTTCCCCGAAGCCATCGAGGTCGAAGCTATCCCGAGGCTTTCCGAATTTTTCAGCGGAATAAGGTCGATTAGAGCCTTTCCGTAGCGAAAACGCCGCTCCTCGCCGAGCATTTTTATTGCGGCTTCATCGCAGGCACACTCGCAGTCACGCTTTGAAAGAACAGCTGCCGCCCACACAAACGGGTCGAACCAGTAGACCGCCAGCAGTACATACCGAAGCACCGTCCAGATCAGGTCGCCGTGGCGGTAATGACACACCTCATGCGCAACGATGTATTCCACCGCTTCGCTGTCCGTCGCAGAGCTTTCGGGTATGTAAATACACGGTCGGAAAAGTCCGAAAATGCACGGCGATGTATGTTTTTCCGTCGTATAGATGCGGAGCGGAGCGTCATAAGCGAACGTTTTTCTGTTTTTCCGCAGTAAAAGATAAAATCTGACATTTACCGCGCAGAACCACAGAAGCATTACCGCAGTTACGGCTCTCCGCACAGCAGTCCAGACCTCTTTCGGTGAAGCCTTTTCCACATTCATCGGCGAAGCTTCGTTCAAAGTCTGCTCCGCAACGCTTTCGGGTATGTAAAGCTCGGCTTCGGTCGGCTGAACGCTCTCATCGGCTTGGTTCACGCTTATCACCGTTTCGGCGGCGTTCATCACGCTTATGGGACTTTGCAGCAATCCGAACGGGAGCATCAGTCTTGCAGCCGCTATCAGCCACAACGCATAGCGCACGGAGCTTCTGAGTTTTCCCTTGAAGAGCGTTCGTATAAGGATCATTATCGCTATCAGTATCGATGATGATATAACAGCTTCGGTCATTTTTGGTTTTCCTCCGCTTTTTTCAGGATATCATAAAGCTCATCAATATCCTCCTTTGACAGCGCATTCTGATCTATCATCGAGTTCACCATCATTCCGATGCTGCCCCGATAAATCCTTTCGAGGAACGACTGCGTTTCGGCAACGGCAACATCTTCACGCTTTATAATGGTAAAAAAGTGCTTTGCGTTCCCGATCTGCTCAAAGCTGACCGCTTTTTTCTCCTCCATTCGTTTGAGGAGCGTTATGACGGTATGTTTCGACCAGCCCGTTTCATCGTTGAGTGCGGCTGTTATCTGCATAATTGTGAGCGGTTCATTCTCCCAGAGCAGGGACATTATTTTCCATTCAGATGAAGAAAGTTTCGTTTTTTCTTCCATTTTATCCTCCCACAAAAAAATAGGTTGACAATTATTTATAGTAAACACCATTTGAAATTAAAAAAAATCAAGCCGACAATCTTAAGGTCACCTCTAAATATAATGATTCCGGCACAGACTTTTTCTGTATTTTTTTGGTGTTTAATATTACCAATATAATAACACATTGGTAGTCATTTGTCAACCTATTTAAAGAAATTTTATTATAGAATTATTAAATAAATTTTTGTCTATAGTTTTATTGGTGTTTAGAACCTGTCTTCATAAGAAATGTATGCGGATTTTCGAGCATAATTTGTTGCAGACAAGGCAAAAATCCGCCGGCGTGCTGCCGCACAGCAAGGATTTTTAACGCAGTATGCAGCAAAATTTGCCGAAAAGACGTGTGCATATGCTTATGAAGACAGGTTCTGAGTATTACACAAAAAGCACCTCGGCAGTGCATTTTACTGCAATGCCGAGGTGCTGAACTTTATTCAAAACACGATATTTACGTTGGTGAGCGTTCAAGACTTATGCTTTTCACTATTGCACTGCGCACCTCTTCGGTAAGGCTCTCATCTGCATAAAATCTGATATCCGCACTCAGACCGTTCCTTGTTATGATATATTCATAAATTTCCGTGCCGTAGGATTCCTTATGCACCATATCGTCAAAGCCGTCAGCGTCCGTTGTTTCGTCTATGACTTTATCATCATCACCGGCGAGAAAAGAATAGTCCCGATCTTCGACAGCATTGTAAACGCTGTTTATCCTGAATATCGGCTTGCCGTAATAATATCCCGAGCTGTCTATAGGTGTCCATTCGGCAGGCATTCTGAACGAGATCATAGCCGTTCCGTTCTCATCGTCCGAAGTAACAGTTCCGTCTGCGTTAAGTGTTACTATCGGCATTTCCACCGTGATATTCTGCATCGCATTTATGTCAATGACCGTGTGAACGGGTATGATGCTGACCGTTCTGAGAATATCCTCCGCTTCGGAAAAGCTGAATTCTTCACCGCTGCGGAAGCTGAATACTGCGTAATATCCGTTTTGGTGAACAACGAAATAATGCGTGTCATATACGCCGTCATGATCCTCCATTGAGGTGTGGATATAATAGCTGTATGGGTCGTTATCACCGCCGTATTTCTCGTCAAGCTTTTGTATCTCACGTCCCGAAACCATATCCGTCAAAAAGCTCTCGGTCATAATTCCGCAGCTGTCGGGATAAACGACATTCTGTTCAAGCATTTTTTTGTCGCCGAGCATAAATAAGCCGTATCCGTCAGCGACCCAGTCCTTGGGAACGGAAAAGCGAATGTCAACTATCTCTGCACTTCCGACAAAATTGTATCCGCCGTATTCATCGGGGAAAACTATCTGACGTTTTAATGATATCTGCTGTAAATGTGTATGTACGAAAGCAGGCTCATCAACTATGTCATCATCGGAAACGTCCTCGGGTTCTTCGTCATTCAGTGTCATCGTGAGGAAATATGCAGGCTGTTCAAAACCGATATCGCTCACGGGTTCGCCGCCGTACTCAACGGTCACGCTGTCCCCGACATTGGCTAAATTATTTCCGATGAGGGAGCGGCTGTAAACGACAGCAGGTTCGTTTGCCTTGAAAATTCCCGAATTTTCATTCGGTATAATGACATACTCCTGCCATTCATAGCCCGTTATCTGTTCATTGCCGCCGACCTCGGAGATCGTTGCCGTAAACTGTCGGGGCGAATAATTAACCTCGTCAACGATACGGAAGCCGTTTTCGTTTGCGGCGGCGATGATATATGACTGCACGAAAATTTCGTCAAGCCTGTACTCCGCAAAAACCTCAACAATGCTGTCATTTTCGTTCACATTGTACTGCTCCGAAAGCGGCGGCAAGGTGTATTTCCAAGCCTCGTGGAAAAAGCTGTCCTGCTGAACAGTGAGCGTGAAAATATCATCATCGGGAACGCTTTTTCCGTTGAGATAGGCTCTTGCCGCATCTGTCGGCTGGGTGTATTTTTCCGAAGCATTGCTGTCAGCGGTTTTGAGCCGATATATCTCCCAGCCGTATTGTACATACCAAAGCTCACCGTCCATTACAAAAATATAGCTGTCAATGCCGCCGTCCTTATCGGTGAGAATTTCGGCACAGTATTTGTTTTTGCAGTCGGAAAGATGCTTTGCTCCGTCCTCCCAGCCGATGCCCTCCATGCTGTTGTATGTGCTGTCCCATTCTTCATCGGTGAAAGGTATCTCCATAGACTCGGAAAGCTTGTATGTATGCACCATATTCTCGCCCGATATCGTGAGCGTTCCGTCCTTTATTTCGTAAGTCAAGCCGTTGTTATCACCAAAGTAGGAGTCCTTGTAAGGCGAAGTGTACAGAAGCTTATCCGTGACGTAAATTCCGTTCGGTATAGGCTCGAAGCTGTTGTCATTTTTCACCGCATTTGTAAGCAGACAGACTGCGGCGGCAACAACTGCGATGACCGCTGAGACAATGGCGATGACCTTCGGTTTTTTCGCACCGAGAACGCCCTTTATGCGGCTTTTTATATTGCTTTCGCCAAAGCTGAGAACGCCGCCGAGGGAAAGTCTGTTTTGTTTGAGCGAGATATTGAGAAGTGCGTTCGCATACGCCTTTTTCACATCGGTATCAAAGCTCCCAAGTGCCTTTTCATCGCAGGAAAGCTCCATATCCTTTGTCATGAGCCGATAGGAAAGCCACACCATCGGGTTGAACCAGTGAATGCAGAGTGCCGCCATTGCGATAAGCTTCACGATATAGTCCTTTCGGTCGATATGGGTCTGTTCGTGTGCGATTATGTAAGGTCTGTCCTCGGCGGAGATGTTTTCGGGAAGATATATCCTCGGCTTTATCAGACCAAAAACGAACGGCGTTTCGATGCTTTCGCAGGTGTAAACATTGCCGTCCGAAAGCTTCGCATTCCTCACCTTTTTCCTGACGGAAGTATATGAAACCGCCGTATAAACTGCCATTGCAAGCGTTCCGAACGCCCATATATACGCTCCGACAGCCATTGCGATCTGCATCGGATTTGCACTGACAGACGGCTGTGCAGGCGGAAGCTGTTCATTTATAGCATTATTCACGGGAGGAACGGAAACTGTTATCCTTGGCTCTGCGGCATATTCAATATCATTCGGGATAAACTCCATCTGCCCCGAGGTTATCGCAGGCTTTTCGGGAACGAGTACGTTGAAAATACTCACTGCCGATGAAAAGGAAAACGGACACAAAAGGCGTATTCCAAGTATCGCCCAGAGCAGATACGAATATTTTTTCGGCAGCTTTTTCATTGCGATGCGCAGGATAATTATTGCAGCGGCGATGTATGCGCCCGTTATGCTCATATTTAGTACAGTTCTGAAAAATCCCGTCATATCTATCACCTTTCCGTATGATCGTCAATGAGCTTTTTCAGCTCCTCAGCTTCGGCTTTGGTTATCCTTTCTTTCTGCAAAAAAGCCGTCAGGAACATCGGCAGAGAGCCGCCGTAAGCCTTTGAGATAAGGCTTTCCGAACGCTCGGTCAGAACCTCGTCACGGGAGCAGAGCGATGTTATCACGGCATTTTCGCTCTTTATGAAGCCTTTGCCCGAAAGCTTCTTTATGACGGTATAAACGGTGGATTTTTTCCAGCCGAGGTCATTGAAAGCCATTGTCACAAGCTCGCCCGAGCGTATCGATTCGCTTTTCCATATCAGTTCCATAAGCTTTAATTCGCTGTCCGAAATTTTCATAAAAACACCCCTTTCAGGTTTTGGTCGATAGCTATAGACTTATTCTCTGAACTTAGTCTATCATAATAGACCTCATTTGTCAAGGGGTTATGATCTTATTTTTCGACAATACAGTACAAATTTCTTCAAAATAATGCAGATCTGCACACCAATTTCACGCTGTAATATGTTACAATATTATAAAAAAGCAGAAAACATATTGTTATCAAAATATAGATATGCTATAATAGAAAACATAAAGGGTGGTGACGATATGCCGCAAAATATCTGCGGGAACTGTTTTTCGGCAATGAAAGGAAACAAGTGTCCCCACTGCGGATACACGAGAGAACAGACTTACAATTCCCACGATATCCTTTCTGTGGGGACTGTTCTCATGAACAGGTATGTTGTGGGAAAGCTTCTCGGCAGGGGCGGCTTCGGCATCACCTACCTTGCTTATGACACCAAGGCAGAGCGCGCGGTCGCCGTCAAGGAATACTATCCCGATGGAACAGCTGTAAGAACGGGTGACAACGTGACCGTTGAGCCGATGACCTCACTGCAGAACGATGATTATTCACACGGACTTGAACGCTTTTTCAGCGAAGCCGAGATAATAAAACGCTTCAACGGCGTGAACGATATCCCCGAGGTCTACGATGTTTTCCGTGAAAACGGCACGGCTTACTATGCAATGGAATTTTTCAGCGGCATTTCGCTCAATGAATATGTGAAAAAACACGGCAGGCTCACCTCGGGGCAGGCTGTATATATATTGAAAAGGCTTCTTTCCGCGCTGTCCGAGATACACGCAAGCGGCGTTCTTCACCGTGATATCTCGCCCGACAACATCATCATTTGCAGGGACGGCAGGATAAGGCTCATCGACTTCGGCTCGGCACGAAGCTTTAAGACCGACTCAACGGGCAATATGTCCGTTATCATCAAGGAGGGCTTTGCACCTGCGGAGCAATACTGGCGCAAAGGAAGTCAGGACGCTCGGACAGACCTTTATTCGCTCGGAACTTCGGTCTATTTCGGGCTTACGGGTGAGATACCCGAAAATGCGATACTCCGAATGGACGATGATACGCCGTTTGCGGCAGGGATCAAAAAGCTTCCTCCCACACTCGGTGAAATAATAAAAAAGGCTTCGGACGTGAAAAAGGAGAACCGTTACGACTCGGCTGAGGAAATGCTCCGCTGTGTTGATCTCTGCGGCACAGACGAAGCACCCGTAACGCTCAGCGCCAATGAAATGCCGAAAGAAATCAAACGAAAGGTTCGGCTTCGCCGCTCGAAAAGCAGTCTTGCGCTGATAATAAGCATGGTCGCTGTTATTTTAGCGGCTCTGGCGATGATTTTCGTATTCAAAATGAAGGATGAAGTCATTTCCGTAAAGATCGGCAGTGAATTTTACCCTATCGATCTTGAAAGGCTTGAGATCACCGATCAGGAGCTTACCAATGCGCAGATAGCGAATCTTCGGCACTTCAAAAACCTCAAATACCTTGATCTTGAAAATAATTACATAACCGATCTCTCATGTCTTTCGGGATTGGAAAACCTTGAAAGCATAAATTTCAACAACAATAATGTTTCCGACCTGAGCTTTTTGGAAAATATGCATCATCTCAGGAAAATATCAGCAGAAAACAACAGCATTTCCGATATTTCTGTGCTGGCTGACAAGACGGAGCTGGAAGAAGTCTTTTTCGGCGACAATTATGTTACGGACATCTCGCCGCTCAAAAACTGCGGCAAGCTTGTAAAGGCTGGCTTCAACGAAGCGCAGATAGAAAATATCGATGCGCTCGCGCACAAGCCGAACCTGATAATGGTATGCCTTGCAGGGTGCAATTTAAAGACGATCGAGCCGCTCTCCGAATGCAAGGCACTTCGCTTCGTATATCTCGGACGGAACGATCTGACCGACCTCTCTCCTTTGAAAGACTGTACGATCTTTGAATTTTACATTGACAACAATCAGCTTTCGGGACACACGGATACTTTTGAGGGGATAGAACTCAACGGCTTTGTCTGCATGGAGGGCAACGGTTTCACCGAAGATGAGATACAGAATATTGTTGACAGAATGGACGGCCATTTTACTGTTTACTATTGATATAAGGAGATGGGTACTATTAAAACGGTCGATATTGAACGAATGATAAAACGTACAAAGCACCTTGATATGAAAGTCATTGAGGATAATCCCCCTCCCGAGTTCAGCGAATATGTCATTGAGCGTCTTAAAGAGCGTAACATCAAGCTGAGCGTTCTCATTCGGGTACTGAACGTTGACAGAAACTACGGCTATCAGTTACTTAACGGCACTCGTGTTCCGACCCGTGAGCAGATAATACACATTGCGCTTTTCCTCGGGCTTGATTATCCATCAGCACAGAAGATGCTCACCCTTGCAAAGCGCGACTGTCTTTATGTTCGCCGCCGTGAGGACGCAAGGATAGTTCACTGTCTTGAACATCATCTCCCCTATGAAAAGGCCTGCGAGTTTATTTGGGGAGAGGAATAGGGTTAAATGCGTAATTCGTAATGCGTAATTTTTTTGATTTGCTTTGCAAATTTTTATTGGCACAGATACGATGTTTTTCGTGTCTGTGCCATTTCTTTTTAAACAAATAATCATCAATTGAAAATAATGCAGATTTGCACACCAAATTTTGTCATAAATATGCTACAATATAGTCAAAACAACACCGCATTATGCGGAAAAACAAGAGAGGTGTTTGTTTATGATAAACATTTCAGGCAAAAGCTTATGCGAAAACTGCTTTTCGGAGATAACTTCCGAGCCTTGCCCTGTTTGCGGCTGCTCTCCGCAGGATCATATTTCCGACCCTACGGTGCTTTCGAGCGGAAGCGTTCTCCAGGGACGCTATGCGGTCGGCAGAGTTATCGGCAAGGGCGGTTTCGGCGTTACATATCTTGCTTATGACATCAAGCATGATGAAAAGATCGCTGTAAAGGAATACTACCCTTACGGCATTGCCCTGCGAAATCCCGAAAGCACGATAGTTTCGGTTTCGACCGAAGAAGCGGCTGATATTTTTAAGAGCGGTGCTGAGAAATTCTATGACGAGGCTCGTCTTGTGGCGGCTTTCAACGGCAATCCGAGCATTGTCAGCGTTTATGATTTCTTCTATGAAAATGACACCGTTTACTACACTATGGAGTATCTCGAGGGTCAGACGCTAAAGGGTCATGTTGAGAGAAACGGCATTATAACAGGTGCTCAGGCTGTTTATATTGCGGAAAAGGTATCGTCTACGCTCATGACGGCTCACAGTGCAAACATTCTTCACCGTGATGTTTCGCCCGACAACATTATGATATGCAATGACGGAAAGGTGAAGCTTCTCGACTTCGGTGCGGCACGTCAGGTCGTTGCGAACGCTTCGCAGAGCCTTTCGGTCATTCTAAAACAGGGCTTTGCTCCGCTTGAACAGTATCAGAAAAAGGGCAGGCAAGGCCCTTGGACGGACATTTATTCGCTCGGTGCAACGCTTTACTTTGCACTGACATAAGATATCCCCGATGACCCTATGACACGCTTTGAGAGCGATGATGAATACAGCTCAAACAAATATTCGATCGAACAGCCGCTTTGGGAGATCATCCGCAAGGCGACGATGCTCCGTATCGAGGACAGATACAGCAACATCTTTGAGTTCCGCTCCGATCTGGCTTCATCGGGGATCACGGCTGAACCGCTCGTTGAGTTTGAAGCTCCGGAAAAGATAGTTCTCCCGTCGGGTGTGACGGCGAAGCCTTACACGGCAACGGCTTCGATGAGGACTTCCGAGCAGCGAGCCGCAGTTCCTCCTGTGACTCCTCCGCCTGTGCAGACTTCGCACACGCCTGCTGTTCCGACTCCTCCGCCCGAGTCGGCCATTCCTGCGGAAGAAAACGCTTCGCCCGAAAAGAAGCCGTCAAAGAAAAAGCTTATGGCAATGACAGCCTGTGCCGCGGCACTTATCATAGTTGTCGGGTCGGCTGTTGGAGTCGGTGTGAGCATGAACAGCAAGAATGCTGTGTCAACATCTATGGAAAGCGAAAGTGCTTTACAGGCCGAAGAAGATACGTCACCGACCCCGAAAGATATGAGAGGATCGGACAAAAAGAACTACTATGACCCCGGCAGCGCGGACAACGGCGCTGTAAATGGAAGTGGCTTTACAGCCACAGAAGTCACCGAGCCGCCCGTTTCGGAGGAAAAATCTGACGAGCCGACGGGAACTTCCCCGACGGAAACAATTACCGAAAAGACAACGACAACCACAACTGCAAAAAAGCAGGAAGAGGACTTCGTTACAATTGCAGAAAAGCAGTACAAAAAAAAAATGACGGGTACTCTTGATGTCAGAGGTTGTGACCTTACGAACAGCGACATCAAGCAGATGAAATATCTCACGAAGCTTTCGGAGATCATTATGAGCGACAACCCGAAGGTCACAGACCTCTCCCCTCTTTCGGCACTGACAGATCTGGAGAAGATAACTTTCCACAACTGCAATGTCAAGGATATTTCCTTTACAGCGAATATGAAGAACTTGACTGTCATCGGTGCTGAGAGCAACGGCATCACCGATATATCGGCTCTATCGGGACATAAAAAGCTCTCCGATGTATGGCTGCAGAACAATAATGTAAAGGATATATCGCCGCTCAAAGACAGCACGGAAATAACATACCTAAGCTTTGCTAACAGTCCGATATCGGATATTTCTGTTTTATCGGGAATGAAAAAGCTTACGCAGATGCATTTCTCAGGCTGTAAAGTCAAATCGCTTGACGCATTAAAAAAATGCAAAACATTGGAGCTAATTTATATCGATAATAATCAGCTATCCGATCTTACATCTCTTGCAAACTGCAAAGGTCTGAAAGAGCTTCATGCCGCAAATAATGCACTCAACGGAAATGTAAAGGCTCTGAAAGGACTTACGATACTTGATTATATCGATGTTTCGGGCAATAATTATGATCCGGATGAGCTGTTGGAATATCTTAGCTACGAGGTATATACAGACAGCGACGGTTTTAGATACAATTGTTAATATTGAAAGGAATGGCGGTAAATATGAAACTGAAAAAGATCATCTCCGCTCTGCTGACGGCGGCAATTTGCTTATCGTTTATGCCGTGTGCGGCTTCTGCGGAGAAAAAATCATTATCCTCGATGACGGCCTCCGAGTTCGTCCGGAACATCACGGTCGGCTGGAATCTCGGAAACACGCTTGACGCTATGGACGGTGACGGGCTTGACACCGAAACAAGCTGGGAAAACCCCAAGGCGAGCAAAAAGCTCATCACGACGGTCAAAAAAGCAGGCTTCGACACGGTAAGGATACCCGTTACATGGGGAAATCACATCGATACGAACGGCAAGATAGACAGCGAATGGCTCGACCGTGTTCAGCAGGTCGTTGACTATGCTTATGACAGCGGAATGTATGTTATCCTTGACTCGCACCATGACAAGAGCTGGCTGACCCTTTCCGAGAAGAGCTGCAAAGCCGTTTCAAAGAAGTTCTGCTATGTCTGGAAGCAGATAGCTGTCCGCTTTAAGAATTATGACGAGCATCTTATCTTTGATGCCATGAACGAGCCTAACACCGAGGGTTCGGAATATCAATGGACGGGCGGAACGGACGCTGAAAGAAAGGTCCTCAACAAGCTTTATGCGGACTTTGTAAAGACAATAAGAGCCTGCGGAGGTAAAAACAGCACACGCTTCCTTATGATAGCTCCCTACGGCGCATCGGCTGTCTATGATTCGATGAATGCACTGAAAATCCCCGATGATGACAGGATCATCGTATCAGTCCACGCATACAGCCCATACAGTATATCGCTCGACACCGATATCAGGCTGAAAAAATTTACGCAGTACGGCAAGGACAGCATTGATGAAGTTTTCAGCGACATCAACAAGGCTTATATTTCAAAGGGAATCCCCGTTATAATGGGCGAGTTCGGCTTTCTCAACAAGGACAACGAAGCCGAATGTGTGAAAGCGGCTCAGTATTACCTCAAAAAGGCAAATTCCTACGGTATTCCCTGCTGCTGGTGGGACAACGGCATAACTAAGACCGAGGGTGAAGCGGTCGGCTTTGCTCTTTTCGACCGCACAACGCTGAAACAGACCCGTTCAAAGCTTTGCAGTGCCATTATAAAGACCGCCAAGGCAAGGAACGCTTCGGACGGCTCTTCTTCGGGCGCAAATTCGGGTGCAAAAACCGTAAAGATCGGCAAAAAATCATACAGCACTTCAATGACAGGCACACTTGACCTTTCAAACCGGGATCTCACGAACAGCGACATCGCAAACCTCAAATATATGACGAAGCTTTCGGAAATAATAATCAGCAACAATACCAAGATAACCGACCTTTCCGCTGTATCGGGTCTGACGAACCTTAAAAAGCTGACCTTCCACGACTGCAATGTCAAGAATATCTCCTTTGTGAAGAAGCTGAAAAAGCTCACAGTCATCGGCTGCGGAAACAACGGAATATCCGATATCTCACCGCTTTCGGGTCTTACAAAGCTTGAAGAGGTATGGATATACGGCAACAAGATAAGCGACCTTACACCGCTTGCGGACTGCACTGCGATAAAGAAGCTTGATGCCAAGTACAATGCGCTGAACGGTGATACGGACGCGCTTATGGGTCTTACCGTAAACGAAATGCTCAACGTTTCGGGCAACGGTTATGATGCTGACCCTGACGGCTTCTATGATTTTGTCTGCGAATACACATACAGCGACAATGATGGCTACACCTATTATATATAAGGAGAGGATTTTATGAAACAATGCCCAAACGGTCATATTTATGATGAAAAAAGAGATGCGCAGTGTCCCTACTGTGCAAATGCGGATGCGGTGAACGTTCAGCCTGCTTTTCCCAAAACTGCGCCTGCAGCAGCTCCTGCGAGTGAGCCTTTTCCGCCGACTGTCCCCGTTGCAAAGCCAAGCCTGAACGGGATCTTTGAGGGCGGCAGCAGCCTTGAAAACGCCCCGAAAAACATGGGAATGACCGTTGCTCTCAGCCGCAATGAAAAGGGCATCAGTCCCGTAAAGGGCTGGCTCGTTGCTGTTGACGGCGACAAGACAGGACGCTCCTTTGAGCTTCACAGCGAGCAGAACTCCGTCGGCAGAGGTTCAAACTTCGACATTGACCTTTACTTTGACAAAACCGTTTCCTCGGACGGAAGCGCAGTTATCGCTTTTGACGGTGAAAACGGAAAATTCTACATCAGTCCTATCTTCGGCAAAGGCAAAAACAACGTTTATTACAACAACAATATGCTCCTTATGCCTGCCGAGCTTTTTGACTATGACAAGCTGAAAATAGGCTCATGCACATACATATTCAGAAGCTTCTGCAACGAGCATTTCTCATACTGATGATATGAAAAGCGGAGAAGTATATATACCCCTCAGATTAAGAGAGGGCGGAGCATCGGTGATAAGGCTCGGCAGCATAAGCAGCAGGGGCGCACGTCCCTATCAGGAGGACTGCTTCGGCTTTTCCTCGATAAAAAAGAGCGACGCTGCGGTGCATGGGTTCACGGCGGTCGTTGCGGACGGAATGGGAGGACTTTCGGACGGCGGTGCGGTCAGCAAATATGTTGTATCCTCGCTGATAGAGCTGAGCATGAACTGCACGCCGAAGCTTCCCGCAGATATCTTTCTGCAAAGCGCACTGCGGCAGATAAACTGCAATGTCGTTTCAACGGGCGTAAAGGGCGGCTCGACCGCCGCGGCGGTGAAATGCTGCAAAGACGGCGTTTACTGGTGTGCTTCGGGCGACAGCAGGATATACCTTATGCGCAGCGGCAGCCTTACGGCACTCAACGAAGACCACGACCACATCAGCACTCTGCTTGACGATGTTATCGGCAGGAAGCTGGCATACCGTGATGTTCCTGACGATCCGCAGAAGGACTCGCTCGAATTTTACATCGGCTGCGGAGGAACTCTCGCGGTCGATGGGAACATCCGACCGCTCGTTCCGATGAAGAATGACAGGCTGCTGCTCTGCAGTGACGGAGTTTACAATGCCGCTTCGGACGGCGAGATCATTGAAGCACTCTCCCACCCTGCGGCGGCTGCGGCGGAAAAGCTCGGCAGCGTCATTGCATCAAAGGGTTATGTAAATCAGGACAACTACACGGCTGTTATTCTCGAATTCAACTAATATTGAAAGGAAATCAGACTATGAACAAGCTATATAAACTGATAAGCGTTCTGCTTATCTCAGCGGCGGCTCTGTGTGCGGTTATGATACCCTCATCTGCTGCAGAACACAGCAAAGCCAAGGACGGCGTTGTATATATCGAATCGTATTTTACGCCAAATATAAAAAAAGATGATTATGCCGTTTTTTATGGATATGAAAATGCCTCTTATGGTGACCTTGACCTCGGCGGCGGATATTTTAAAACATATAATCCTGCAGGCTTTCGCGGCAGCGGCTTTGCTATCGGTGAAGAGGGCAAGCCTATAAGCTATATCGTTACCAATGCTCATGTTGTAGTGGATAGATATGCCGAATACCTAAGTACAAACTCCACCACCGCAAAGACAGAGGTAAACAGCCGCAGAGCCGATGAGGTAAGGGTCTATTTTTCCTACGGCTCAAACGATTTTATGCGTGCGCAGATATATTATGTCAATGAAAAAAAGGACATCTGCATACTCAAACTCCCCGAGCCTACGGAAAAGAGAAAGCCGCTCGTACTCTGCCGCTCGGAAGATATCGATATGGACGATGAATTTGCGGCACTCGGCTTTCCGTTCGATTCCGACCTTTTTATGGACAACACGGGACTTGCATACAACATTGATGATATCACAATGACAAGAGGAGCTATCTCGCGAAAAAGTACCGACCGGGACGGCGTTCAGGTTTATCTTATCGATGTTGATATCCGAAGCGGAAACTCGGGCGGACCTCTTGTAAACTCCAAGGGCGAGGTTGTCGGCATCAACACTTACAGCGTATATGACTCCAAATATGCGATCGTTATCGATGAGCTTCTTGCCGCCGTGAACAGAGATGTTGTGCCTTACATGCTTTCGGCCGAGCTCTCTGACACTGCCGAAACGGAAGCGGAAATGAACTTGACGAGCGAAACCGATGAAACTTCACAGCAGGCTGTGACCGAGCCTGCCGAGAACACGTCATCGGGCGGTATGAATGTTGCCGTTACGATAGCTGCGGCTGCGTTCGGCGTTCTGTGCATCGTTCTGATAGTTGTTCTTGTGATGAGAAACAAAAAGGGCAATGCCGCCCCCTCCCCTGCGCCTGCCGCAAGCTCGGCTGTTCCCGACACAGGCGTTTCACACACGGCTTCCATAACGGGAATAAAGGGCGTTATGGCAGGACGGAGCTTCCATGTATCGGGCAGCGCAGTCATCGGAAGAAACCCAGAAAAATGCTCGATATGCTTCCCCGTAAACACTCAGGGGATATCGGGACTCCACTGCGAGATACGCCGAAACGGCTCGGGTTATGAGATCATTGACCGTGGTTCAAGCTGCGGAACTTTCCTCGGAAGCGGACAGAAGCTTGCCGAAAATGTACCGACCGCTCTCCCGTCGGGAATGTATTTCTACCTCGGCAGCACGGAACAGCTTTTCCAGATCAACTACTGAAGAGGGATAATATGAGGATGGACACTGCCGTTTATTCCGCAGAGGGCGGACACGATATCAACGAGGATTCCTACCTTTGCAGCACGGAAAAGGGCGTTTTCATCGTTGCGGACGGTCTTGGCGGACACGAACGGGGCGAAGCCGCTTCCGCTGCGGCGATAAGATTTTTCACCGAGAGCTGCACGGGCGGCTATGACGACAAAAGGATAGATGAGCTTCTCAAAGGCGCAAACAGCTGCGTTTACGCTCTTGGCGAGGGCAGGACTACCGCTGCCGCAGGCTTTGCCGAAAAGGGTATGTTTCGATTTGCAAATGTCGGCGACAGCAGGGTGTATTATTTTCGCAAAGGAAAGCTCTCGGCAATGACGAAAGATCACTCCGTCTGCCAGATGGCTGTCGATATGGGGACAATGAGCTTTTCCGATATAAGGGGCAGTGAGGATCGCTCCAAGCTGCTGAAAGTCCTCGGCGAAAAAGAGGAGCTTGAACTGAAACGGAAATATCCGCCGATAAAGATCTGCGACGGTGACGCTTTTCTTGTATGCAGCGACGGCTTCTGGGAATATGTTTACGAAACGGAAATGGAGATAGACCTGCTCAAATCGGCAAAGGCGCACGACTGGGTGAAAAATATGCTCAAACGCCATATCCGCCGTGCCGAAAACAAGGGCGACAACTACACTGTCGTCTGCGGCATATTTCATATTGACAAATAAAACTGCGCTCCGCACGGCGAAAATGCTTTGTGCGGAGCGCAGATTTTTTATTGTTCTGTTGCTGATTTTTCCTGCTTTTTATTTATGTATATGAAGAAGATAACATTGAGGATTATTCCGAAAACCGTTGCGGCAGGTGCGGCAATACCTATTTTTGTAAGGCTTGCGTTCAGCTGTATGCTCATAAAATACGCAAGCGGCAGGCGGACGAGAATTGTCTGAACAAGTCCCTGTATCATTACCCAGAGCGTTTTGTCGTGACCGTTGAAGTAACCGATCATACTGAACAGTATCGCCGTGACGATAGTTTCGGGTGCAAAGCCTTTGAGATAGTCATAGCCGTTCTGCACAACGGCGGCATCGGGGGTGAAAATACCCGTCAGCAGGTCGCCCTTGAACATTACAAGCACAAAAGCTATACAGCCGATGATGACACCGATACCCATTCCCGTGAACATTGCTGTCTAAAGGGCGGTTCTGCCATTCATTTACTTCGGGAAGAATTTTGTCGGTTATTCGTGAAATCAAGCCCTGTGATATTTCTGAACCGTAAATCTCACGAAGGGTATCTTCGATGTCACGCTGGGACATTCCTTTTGCATACATAGCAAGGATTTTCTGTTCAATTTCATCAGTGTGAGTCTGCTTTTTTTCGATGACTTTAGGTTCAAATTCACCATTGCGGTCACGGGGAACGGATATTTCGCATTCGCCGTAATTGCTTGAAATTGTTTTCTTGCCGTAGCCGTTTCTGCTGTTGCCGGAATTGTTGCCGAGAACAGAATTTTTCTCATAACCGAGATGCTCGTCCATCTCTGCTTCAAGCATCTACTCGATCGTTCCTGCGAATAACCGCTTTAATTTTGCCTGAATATCTCCTGTTGTTTCACAGTCTGACATCAGAAGCTGAACAAGTTCCATTTCCTTTTCGCTTAATCCGTGATTCCTGTTTGCCATTATACTTTACCTCCACTTTCATTTGTGGTTATTATTGGCATTTACACGGTTTGATATTCAGACTCTTAGTCTGCACGCCTTGTTTTGTTTAATCATTTTCGGGATATGGATAATAGCCTATAGTAATCGTAAATTTATCTACTTCCTTTTCGCCTGAAACATCATATAATGGTACATCAACGCATTTTTTATAAAAATCTACTGTTGTAACATCATCATATTGATTGCTATACTGTTCCCGTGCTACTTCAAGCTCATCATCGGTAAGTTCTACGGTATATGCGTCATATTCATCGAGATGTTCTCCTAAAAGGTCTTCTTTACGCATATATCCATCTATATGATTTTTTCCCATAGCAGGAATCAAGTCGGGAATTTGTTCATATGAAGTGGTTTCTGCATAACCATAAGTTTGTCCGTTAGAATTTGTTTGGTACAAGGAATCATTTTCATTTCGCTCACTATCATTACTGTTATCTTCAGGATAGGGATAAATACCCCTTTCCATAACAAACTTGTCAACTTCTTTTTTCCCTGATTCATCAAATAGCGGAATATCAAAACATTCTTTATAAAAGGAAATCTTTGTAACGTCAGGATATTGATCTTTATACTGCTCACGAGCAAATTCAAGCTCATCTCCGGTAAGCGGAACAGTGTAAACCTCATAGTTTTCACGGTTCTGTCCCAAATAATCTTCCTTACGCATATATGCAAGCGTTCCATTTTTGCCCATAGCAGTAATAAGGTCAGGAATCTGATCAAACGCTGTGGTTTCTGCGAAGCCGTAAGTCTGCCCATCGGAATTTGTCGGATATATATCGCTGTTTGGAATTTCGCTTGGAATGTCCTTGCTCTTTCCGTTGCAAACAGTAAATGATATAACTATTGCACTTACCAATATGATAAATACAATTCCTATGACATACCAAAGTTTCCTTTTATTGAATGTTTTCACAGGTTTTATTCCTCCTAAAAGTTTAAAGTTTGTTTATCAACTTACAAATGATGTATTGCTTGACGGTATGGTCTTGACTTCACCGATTGAGCCGTATGAAATATTTACTGAATGTGAGGAGAAAACCGTTCTGTCTATCCTGATGTATTTTTATAGTGCGTTTGAAGTCTGCGTTAAAAAATTTATCTCTTATTGTATTTGGATTTCTCCAAGGTTTTTGTGTTTGTTTGAGATTTAAGAACCTGAGCTGTGCCTATACAATCAATATAACCATCACCTTTCTGATTTTTTGTAGACGGTTAGCTTAATAACTGCTACCTGTCATATTACTCATTTTCAATAATATGAGTTTCCAACGGAATGATATTTCCGTTTTCATCCCATATAAGACTATTTCTGAAGTCATCAAAATCATCAAATCTCCAACCGTTTTCGGTCAATATAACAGTATAGTAGAAATCACGAAAGCTTTCAATGTTTGGTTCGTCACTGTGCCAGAATCTCGAAACTGCTTTTATAGTGATCTTATTTTCAGTTTGTTCTGTAATTGAAAATGATACACTGTCAAAAGAAGGATTACTGCCGCTCTCTTGGTCAATATAACAAAGCTCACCGTCACAATTCGTATATGCAGCCAAAGAATCATTTTCTCCGGATAAAAGATAACCTGAAAAATCATCAGTAAAGTATTTTTGCAATTCATTTTTGAAGCTGTTATACGAAACTCCTGTCTTGAAGAGACCATCGGGGGAAATATCTGAGTTTTCAAAATTATGTGAGTATGTGTATCTGAAATAGTAAGTGTAAATATATTCTGCTTCATTTAAAAGCTCGGTAAGCTCATCGTTATCCCATTCTATTGATACCCAGTCATCGTTTTGCAGTTTGTCATGTCCAGGCATAACAAATTCAGACAACGTGCGTGGTGCGCTCGATACGGTCGTTGTGACAGAGGTTTCTGTTTCGTCATACACACCTGTCGCAAGCGATTCGGAAATGTCAGAATTATTGACCGAATAACATGATGTAAATAAAAATGCCGTAATTACCGATATAACGTTCAAGTAGCTTTTTTTCATGTTTATAATCACCTTATAAAGTTATTTTATTGTAATCACCTGTGTAATTTCAGATGTATCAAATCCCATTTTAGTATGTGCATATACACTATTGAAAGGAACTGCCATTTGCCTTAGTTTGCGAATACCATGTCTTATTATTGTCTTTAGGAGGCGAAACATATAGTGTATAGTTCTTAGAGATAGAATATCCACTTGATGAGTAAACCTTTATGTAATAGGTGTTTCCCTGCTTTTTTATTCACTTTTATTTTCCTCCTGCTGTCATTTTATTGAAGCTACCATTTTATCACACTCATCATATGGAACGTCAACAGCAAACATTACAAAGTTGGTTTTGCCATTTTGATAAGTTATAGTGTATTGGTTATCTTCCTTTGAAATTATCGCTGTAGAGCCGTTTACTTCTGTTTCTGAGAGATTATACTCATCACTCGGAATAACTATATCAGGAACTTCTTTCAGATATTTATCATATGACAATATAAATTTTTGTTTGCCATTTTCATAATGAAATGATACTGAATTTGAGAAATTTTCATTAACATTGGTATCAACCTCTGTAAGTACAAATCCCTCCGGAATATAATGCGGAGTTTCAAATTCTATATCATATTCCGCAAGCTTGGCAATAAATCCGTATGGGTCGTCCTCTGATGTGGGGAGAACGACTTCTTCAGGCTGATTGCCGAAGTCAACGGAAAATCCGCCCTGTGTGAACTTGATAACAGCCGATATAATATTCATATTCCAAGCTGCAACAGATACGCAGTTGGCGGTTATAACAAGTACAAAGCAGCACAGCACAGGTACAAACCGCTTGAATATGTTCAGCGGCTTTTTTGCCGTCCTTTCATATTCTCTGATTTGCCTGTAAAGACTGTCGGTATTGTCTGACGGCTTATCTCCCGATAATTCGGCAAGCTGTGCAGTGAGCTGCTCAATGCGGTCAAAATCACGCTTGTGGAGCGGTTTTGCTGTTTCCTTGTCAAGCTCTGACTTAATATATCTGTACGCTTCCATTGTAAACTCCTTGTCGGCGTTTATCTTATCTGCAAGTTCATTCATTGGTTCTCTGCTCCTTTGCATAATAAATGTTTGAAAAAGCCGTATTTCTTTCAAAGCAGTTTAAGTTTGTTGCATTTTTACAATTTCACTTATTGATTTTGTTCATTTTCACGGCGCTGTCAAAAAGCTTTTTCTTGATTCTGTGTATGCGGATATATAATCCGTTCATTGAAATATTGTTCTTTCTTGCGGCTG
>OLGB01001534.1_pt1 | contig 27497 bp, 28 predicted proteins | sample 1605691 | NCBI WGS metagenome assembly OLGB01 (sample SAMEA3888925, study PRJEB22519) | human gut metagenome | biome: human gut; feature: human-associated habitat; material: faeces | place: Denmark | collected 2010 | reverse complement strand
CCAGAGCAGACGACGTGTGTGCCGGGATGTAGCTGGCAGGGCCCCCACCCATTTCAGGGTACCCTCTCGCTATTCGCATTCATTCCATGGTTTCCCTCAGCCTTCATATTTAATATCCACAAATAGATTGTGAGTATTTTTGGTTTCTAAACCCTCTATTTTTTATGCCAAAAAATTCACTACGTCATAAATTTGAAATTTAACTGAAATATTATTGTCATCTTTATGTCATATATAACGTGCAGATTATTCATGGGAAAATGTTGTTTGATATAAGCTAAAAATATATCTCTGGATCAGCATGTTAACTTCGTGTATTAATTATATGATGATTTTATTTCACGGGAAGCGTGACTATGACCACTGTGGTTCTGAACGTAAAAATTGATGGCGAGTTAAAAGAAAAGCTGCGTCAGTATGCGGAAGAAAATAACGAAAATTTAGGAACAGCTACGGAGAAACTGCTGCTGCTGGCCTTTCAGGTAGCGGAATCAGCAGACGAGGCGGGGGTTTCGGAAGAAGATATCGATAGCCAGCATACCGAAGAGGAAGCGTCTCCATTAACCCCTAAAGAAATCAAAGCATTACGTAAAATTCTGAAGAAGAAAAAATGAAACAACAACTCTCTACAGCCAGCAACTATAGCGAAGCCTGCGATATGCTGCGTTCCGGATACGTTAAGCACGTACGCCTGAACTGGAATATCGGTAGCGATGAGTTCTTTCGCATTGCCTCCGACTGGTGTGACACAGGGGCAAAAATAAAAAAAGATGAAGACGGCTTTATTATTTCTCTGAAAGGGGTTCCGATCCCGCGTCAGCATTAATGAAACTATTGCAATTTTGTCATCGGGCTGACACGTCAGAAAGACAAAATTGAAGCGCAATTTTATAAAAACATCTCATATGCGTCATGGATGATGGTTTTTGACGGGCTGGCTCCAGCCCGTCGATATTTTCTTAAATGATTTTCCTCAGGCGGAAACTCTCTTTCTGCTCAGTCAGGCTATGCCACAACGGCTGCAATGTCGTAAATGCGCTGCGCAGTTCGTCATCCGAAAGGGTAAAGGGCAAACGCAAATAGCGATCAAACGCGCCGGCCAGGCCAAAGCGAGTTCCCGTCCCGATGTGAATCCCCCGGCTTTCAGCGCGAACGGAAAAGAGCGTCGCCAGCATTCCCGGTAATTCCACCCAAAAAGAGAGTCCTCCCTCCGGCGGCGTAAAGCGCCAGTGGGGAAAATATTCCGCCATCAGCGCGCCGCACATATTCCGGCGAGTCGACAGCATGGCGCGCCGTGACGGTAGCAGCCTGTGCTCATTCTCAAGCAACCAGCAGCAGGCCAGCTGTTCCAGCAGCGGGGAGCCGAGATCGAGAGAGTCGCGGGCCTGAACCAGCGAAGCAATGGTTCGCGAAGAGGCGCGGATCCAACCTATGCGCAGGCCGCCCCAGAAGCTTTTTCCCGCTGAACCGATGGTTATCACCGGGGCATCAGGATTAAATGCTGCTAAAGGCGGCGGCGGCGGGGCGTCATACCATAAATCCACCATCGTTTCGTCTGCCACCAGCGTGGTGCGGGTTTGTGCGGCGATGTCCGCTACCCGCTGGCGCGTTGCGCTATCCATACAGCGGCCGGTGGGATTATGAAAATCCGGCATCAGCCAGGCCAGACGCGGAGCAGTTTGGGCAATCGTTGCCGCCAGACCATCGCAATCCCATCCCTGCTGCGGTAACGCCACGCTAACCGGACGACATGATGCGCCTTGTATCGCGCTAAGCGCCATGGGGTAAGTTGGCGCATCCACCACCACCCGATCGCCGGGCCCGGTGAATAAACGCAGTACCAGCGCAAAGCCGCTAAGGGCCCCGTTGACGATCATCACTTCATCGCTGCGGGTTGGCAGCCCGCGTTCGCTATAGCGACGGGCGATGGCTTCGCGCAGAAGCGGGAGCCCTTGTTGATCGTAACCGGTGTTGGATAAATGTTCAGGCATGATCTTTAAGGCCTGGCTGTAGGCCTGATGGATCTCGGGGCCGGCGCTAAGGGCGGCAACGGCCAGATTCACCGATAGCGGGTCCGTTTGTTTGGCCGCCGCCTCTACCGGACGCTCCGGCAAGGCGATCCGCGAACCGCTTCCCTGACGGCTGTAGAGATAGCCTTCTTCCCGAAGTTGACCGAGCGCGCTGGCAACCGTGGTGCGGCTGATATTCAGGGCAGCCGCCAGTTCACGTTCCCCGGGCAGTCGCGTTTCCAGCGCCAGGCGGCCATCGAGAATGAGCAGGCGCAGCGCTTCTGCAAGCTGACGCCAGATAGGCGTGCGAGAAGTGGACTCCTGCCAGTGACCGAGCAGCCGTACCAGCGATTGTGCACCAAAGCGACGAGATAACATAGCAATCCACTTTTTAAAAACTGGCCATTAATTATCAATCCATTTTTACTGATGATAAGGGAAATCGCAATTGCCCTGAGGTGAAAAATGGTACGTCGCTTGCTGCAACTTTACATTGGTCTGGTCCTGTACGGCGTGTCGACCGCGTTATTTGTGCATGCCAATCTGGGGGCCGATCCGTGGGATGTTTTTCATCTGGGGATCGGTAAGCAGTTTAATCTGGATTTTGGTACGGTCATGATCCTGACGGGAGCGGCAGTGCTGCTGCTGTGGATCCCGCTACGGCAAATGCCGGGGCTGGGTACGGTGAGCAACGTGATTGTGCTGGGGCTGGCGGCAAACGCGACCTTAGCCGTGCTGCCGCCGTTGGATTCGCTGGTGGCGCGTAGCCTGCTGCTGGCGGGCGCTATCGTACTGAATGCGCTGGCGACGGGGATGTATATTGGCGCGGGCTTTGGTCCCGGGCCGCGCGATGGGCTGATGACCGGTCTGCATGCTCGTACGGGGTGGTCGCTGCGCGGTATCCGCACCGCGATTGAAGTTTCGGTCCTACTGATTGGCTGGATGATGGGCGGCAAGTTTGGCGTGGGAACCGTACTCTATGCGTTAACTATCGGCCCGCTAATCCAGCTGTGTCTGCCGTGGTTTTATCAGCCAGCCGCGCGGAAGGCTCTGGCGAAACCCGGTGAGGCTATCTCCTGATTTTACGCTGCCATCAGACCTGGAGACTAAACTTATCAATTCAGATACGGCCGGATTCTCCGGCCGTACTGTTCACTTCGGAGAGCAGACTCATGAAGTACGTTGATGGTTTTGTCGTTGCCGTACCGGCGGAAAATAAGGAGGCATACCGCGAGATGGCAGCAAAGGCCGCGCCATTATTTAAAGAGTTTGGCGCACTCCGCGTGGTCGAGTGCTGGGCGGATGATGTCCCGGATGGCAAGCTGACCGATTTTCGCCTGGCGGTGAAAGCGGAGGAGAGTGAAGAGGTGGTGTTCAGCTGGATTGAGTATCCCTCTAAAGAGGTTCGCGATGCCGCGAATGCCAAAATGATGGCCGACCCGCGGATGAAAGAGTTTGGCGAATCGATGCCCTTTGATGGAAAACGAATGATATACGGCGGCTTTGCCCCGCTTCTGGATGAGTAATTCATCTTTGCCATCCCCATAGCTTTTGGGGATGGCGATAGATGCGCTACAGATGACTCCAGCCATGCAGCAGCATATAAAAACCCACCACCATAATCAGGGTGCCGGAAATCCACGGCGCTTTGCGCGAGAGATCGTTCAGCCCGGGCCAGCGGTTTGCCACGTGCTTCAGGCTGAGGGCGGCAATTGCCCCGGAAGCCACCAGGGTGATCGCCAGCCCAACGCTAAACCCCAGTACCAGGGTTGCCCCCAGCGAGAACTTTTTCAACTGCAGGCAAATGAGCAGTACGGTAATGGATGCCGGGCAGGGAATGAGTCCCCCGGTCAGTCCGAACAAGACGATCTGCCCGGTGGTGACCCGCTGGCCGTTAAAGCGGCGATTGATCGCTTGCGCATGCGCGCGCTGGTGGGCGTCCTGCCAGTCATCGGCGGCAACCCGCGAAGGTTGGTGAGCGTGAGGATGATGTTGATGCGCAAGGTGGCGATCGTGATGATGTTCATGTTCATGTTCATGTTCATGTGCATGTTTATGGTCATGGTCATGGTCATGTTCGTGTCCATGGATATGTGAACGCGATTCGCGCCAGGTACGCGCCAGCATCCAGCAGGCAATCAGTACGATAAGGCCCCCTGAGATCAGCTGAAACCAGGGTTCCGACGTTTGCGCATTCTAGCCGCGGCCAAACCACAGGCCTGCCATGGCCACCAGCCAGACCACCGCCGTATGCGATACCGTCGCCGCCAGCCCCAGCAGCACCGCCTGCTTTAATGTTCCCCGCACCGCCACGATAAATGCCGCCATCATGGTTTTTGAGTGCCCGGGCTCAAGGCCGTGCAGCGCGCCCAGCAGAATCGCGCTGGGAATAAATAGCCAGGCGTTGCCCTGCTGCAGGAGTGAAGCGAAATCGTTCATAACGTGATCCCTAACTAAAAAGTGCTTGTATGCTACTCCCCCCCAGTACATAAATACTACCCCCCAGTAGAAAAATACTCCGGGGGAGTAGGGCATGTTATGCTGTTCTGATCGCATACAAGGGTCGTTAGTGGAAACGATCGATTAATCAAATAGTGGATCGCGAAATGTCACATACCGTTCGTCACAAGAAGATGTTATTGACCCGATTGAAGAAAATTCAGGGGCAAAGCGCCGCGCTGGAAAAAATGCTTAACCGCGAGCATGAATGCGCAGAGGTTCTACAGCAGCTGGCTGCCATTCGCGGTGCGGTAAACGGCATGATGATGCAAGTTATCCAGGGGCATTTAACGGATCATGTCGTGAAGGAGCCGGAAGAAGGTCAGCGTGAGGCTGACCTTGATGTGGTGATGCAGGTGATAAAATCCTATCTGAAATAGGCTCAGTCATCATGTGTTCGGACGGCGATGAATACGCCTTAAGGTTATTCTCGGCCCACAGAATAAATTTCTCTTTTGGCAGCGCCTTACTATAAAGCCAGCCCTGTGCATACAGCACGCCATGCATGCGCAGCCAGTCGCGTTGGCTTTCGGTTTCGACGCCTTCTGCGACGGTCGCCAGATTGAGCGCTTTCGCCATTTCAATGATGTGCGGCGTCAGCGATTCACACTCCAGCGTATCGACAAATGCTTTATCGATTTTTAGGGTATCAACGTCCAGCTTTTGTAAATAGCTCAGGCTGGAATAGCCGGTGCCGAAGTCATCGATGGAGATACGGTGTCCGGCCTGACGGTAGCCGGCGATGACTGGCAGAGTGGTTTGCGGGTCGACAAAACCGCGCTCGGTGATTTCCAGAATGATCTGCTGAGCGCTGATGCCCCAGCGCTGAAGCTGCTCTTGTAACAGCATCGGCAGCTTTGGCGAACGCAAATCATCAACCGACAGGTTTATCGAGATGTGTATCTCCGGGCGCTGCCGCAGCCAGGTACCGAGATCGGTAAATATTTTCCGTACAATATCTTCGGTTAAGCGGGTAATCAGCCCGGTTTGTTCGGCAAGCGGAATAAAAATATCCGGTGATAAGAAACTGCCATCGGGCTGCCTCCAGCGAGCAAGCGCCTCCGCGCCGACGATCTTTCCACTCTGCAGCGAAATAATGGGCTGGTAATAAACCTGAATGGCATGAGAATTCAGCGCGTCCAGCATCCCATTACGCGGTGAGCGCAGCCTCCGCAGCAGGCGAAGCAGCAGAAATGAGGCCAGAAGGCTGGTGAACAGACCAATCGGCAGCCACAGCATCAGCTGCTGATGTAGCTTTTTCTGCAGCGGCACCGTCGAGGACCAGGTGGCAATGGCCAGCCCCAGCTCCGGGAGACGATGAAGACGATAAACGGTGCTATCGAGGGTTAGGGTCCTGGCATACTGATGCTTAATTTTCTCCCAGACGGCAGCGTTGAGCGGTTTACTGCTAATGATGATTTGATCGCGCTGCGTGCCGAACAAGAGCGTGTGAATCTTTTCATGGCCTAATGGAATGACATCGATAAACGACACGGGATCGATCATCACCACGTGATGCTCGCTGCCCATGGCCGTCATTTTATGTTTCAGACCCAGGTCGTTAACTGAGGTAAGCCAGGTACGATAGCCATCGGCCGTGATATGGTCGGGAGCAGGAAAGGTAACCGAAACCTGATGATCTTCGAGGGAAGAGCACTGCGGAATACCCTCATGTAACCACAGCACTTCCTGAACGTAGCGATGGGTATAGGCGATCCGTCGCATCGTGAGCAAATGCTGCGGACTGCAGGTGGTAGCCGCATGCGCATCAGCTTCCTTCAGCGCCTCTCTTGCCTGATCGGCAACCTGCTGAACGCGGGCCAGTACGCGGACGGAAAAGTTGTCCAGTTCGCTATAAAATTGCTCTTTGGCCTGCTGCATTGCCAGCCAGATGCTCAGCGCGACCGGCAGGATAATGGCGAGTATCAATACCCCTGTAACCAGACTCACCTGATGCCGGGTCGTCATGAGTATTTCCTTATTTTATTGAGGGGTTCGATGAGTATACGCGAAAGATAAAAGAGGATTCAGCACGGGGTAGAAAAAGGCCCGAACCGCAAGATAGCAACGAATTCGGGCTAACAGTGGATGAACCGCGACGCCCAAGGCCTGGAGCGTCGCGGAGAAAAACGAGGGCTGGTATGCTGGCAATAAGCGTTGTCAGCACAGATTCATATTCTAAAGCGCAATCATGACAGTCATATGTTGCGCTTAATGGGCGTCCGGGGCAGCGATGTCAGCGCTAATCCGCTGGTCGTTTTCGTCAAAGACCATGCAGTAGCGATCGTCAAACGCGACCCTTATCTTCTGCCATGGACGGAAATGAACGTCGCCGGGCAGCAGAATTTTGACGTTATCGTGGCCGTAGCACTGGCCGAACAGATAGGTGTTGTTACCCAGTCTCTCCACGACTTCACATTGAAACTCAACTACGGTACCGATATTCACATCAGTTGAGAGATGTTCAGGGCGAATACCGAGGGTAACGGCAGCGCCGGGCTGCAGCGGCGATGTGGTGATATTGAGCGTCAGATTATGATCTTGCGCCATCTTCACGCTAAGCTGGCCCGGCTGCCATGCGGTGACCGTCGCGGGCAGGAAGTTCATTTTCGGCGAACCGATAAATCCCGCAACGAACTTATTGACCGGGTTGTAATACAGCGACATCGGCGAACCCATCTGCTCAACTTTGCCGTAGTTCATTACCACGATTTTATCGGCCAGCGTCATCGCTTCAACCTGATCGTGGGTGACATAAACCATGGTGGTTTTGAGTTCATGATGCAGTTTAGCAATATGCAGGCGCATCTCAACGCGCAGCTCGGCATCCAGGTTGGAGAGGGGTTCATCAAACATAAACACCCGTGGATTACGCACGATGGCGCGACCGATCGCCACGCGCTGGCGCTGGCCGCCGGAAAGCTGCTTAGGTTTGCGATCCAGCAGATGAGAGAGCTGCAGCGTTTTCGCCACCATTTCAACCTGGCGGCGAATTTCATCTTTTGGCACTTTATTCACCTTCAGGCCATAGCCCATATTTTCCGCTACCGTCATATGCGGGTAGAGCGCATAGGACTGGAATACCATGGCGACGCCGCGATGGGCAGGAACGACATCATTCATCACCTCATCGCCAATAAGCACTTCACCTTCGCTCACCTCTTCGAGACCGGCAATCATTCGCAGTAGCGTCGATTTGCCGCAGCCTGACGGACCGACGAAAACCGCAAACTCGCCATCTTCAATATCAAGATTTACCTGATGCAGCGTCACTGTACTGCCGAACCGTTTGGTGACATTCCTCAGTCGTATATTGGACATCAACATTCCCCGGGTTAGTAGCCGTTTTTGCCGTTGGGATTTGGGCTGTGACGCATTATTTGTATAACGTGTAACAATTCAGCCTGGCGATGCTCAACGACACTAAAATCATGCAGTGACTATAACTTCCAGAGTTTTAGCGCCCTATATCGATGTTTCATTTCTGCAATCACGATCACACAACTGGCAGCTTTCAGTAGTTTTGTCAGCATTCAAAGCGTACCGTATAACAAATCAGGAATAACGGCATATTTGTTTATGAATCACCGTTTATCAGTTAACTGAAAGATTCTCGGAAGTCACATTGCCCAATAAAAACCATTAAATTGTTATACCTTCACATGAGGTTGATAATGAAAAAGAACACTCTTGCTGCACTGATCCTTACTACTCTGGCTGCCGGGCAGCTGGTTAGCCTGCAGGCGCACGCGGCCGGACAGCTCAACGTATGGGAAGACATCAAAAAATCCGACGGCATTAAGGCCGCGGTAAGCGATTTTGAAAAGCAGTTCAACGTTAAGGTGAACGTGCAGGAAATGCCGTACGCCCAGCAGCTTGAAAAGCTGCGCCTTGATGGCCCGGCGGGCATTGGCCCGGACGTGCTGGTGATCCCTAATGACCAGCTAGGCGGTGCGGTCGTCCAGGGACTGCTGTCTCCCCTGACGCTGGACCCGGCGAAGCAGGAGGCCTTTACGCCGGCATCAATCAACGCGTTCCATATGGATAACGTGCTTTACGGCGTACCGAAAGCGGTGGAAACCCTGGTGCTGATTTACAACAAAGACCTGATCGATAAGCCGCTGGATAGCCTGCAGGACTGGTTCGACTATTCGAAGAAGCAGCGCGAAGAGGGTAAGTACGGCCTGCTGGCGAAGTTTGACCAGATCTATTACAGCTGGGGCGCTATTGGCCCAATGGGCGGCTATATCTTTGGCAAAAACGACAAAGGCGGCTTCAACCCGCAGGATGTCGGCCTGAATAAGCCAGGCGCGGTGGAAGCGGTGACTTTCCTGAAAAAATTCTACACCGACAAGGTATTCCCGGCGGGGATCCTCGGCGATAACGGGCTGAACGCCATCGACTCGCTGTTCACCGAGAAGAAAGCGGCTGCGGTGATTAACGGCCCGTGGGCCTTCCAGCCATATGAAGCGGCAGGCATTCATTATGGCGTCGCGCCTTTGCCGACGCTGCCGGATGGCAAACCGATGAGCTCCTTCCTCGGCGTGAAGGGCTATGTCGTCTCGACGTGGAGTAAAGATAAAGCGCTGGCGCAGCAGTTTATCGAGTTCATCAACCAGCCGCAGTACGTGAAAGCGCGTTATGTCGCCACCGGAGAAATCCCGCCGCTGAAGGCCATGATTGACGATCCGCTGATTAAGAATGACGAAAAGGCCAGCGCGGTGGCGGTGCAGTCAGCGCGGGCGACGGCGATGCCCGGGATCCCAGAAATGGGAGAGGTATGGGGCCCGGCGAACGCCGCGCTCGAGCTTAGCCTGACCGGTAAACAGGAGCCGAAGGCGGCGCTCGATAACGCTGAAAAGCAGATCAAGATGCAGATCGAAGCCATGCAGGCCAGCAATCAATAATCCGGTGATGTAACAGAACGGGAGGGCCGTCCTCCCGTTTTCAGAAGGAGTCGTGTGTGATTATCAATCCCAGCGAAAATATTGCCGAAGCGCGCGGCGCAGGACGCCATGCGTGGTGCGGCCTGTTGCTGGCTATCGTGCCGGGTTTTGGGCAGTTTTATCACCGCCAGTGGCTGAAGGGGATTGTCTTCCTGGTGCTGCTGAGCAGTTTTATGAGCATTTTCTATGACTTTCTCAGCGAAGGCCTGTGGGGGTTATATACCTTAGGCGAGGAAGTCCCGCGGGATAACTCTATTTTCCTGCTGGCGGAAGGGATAATCAGCGTACTGATTATCGCATTCGGTTTGTTGGTCTATTTCCTCTCGCTGCGCGATGCCTGGGTTAACGGCAAAAAGCGCGATGAAGGCATGGCGCTGAATAGCGTACGCAAGCAGTATCAGATGCTGCTCAGCGAGGGTTTCCCGTATCTGATGATCACGCCCGGCTTCATACTGCTGGTGTTTGTGGTCATCTTCCCGATCCTGTTTGGTTTTGCTATCGCCTTTACTAACTACAACCTTTATCACACGCCGCCGGCGAAGCTGGTGGATTGGGTGGGATTCAAAAACTTCATCAATATCTTCACATTATCCATCTGGCGCTCGACCTTCTTTGACGTACTGCAGTGGACGGTGGTGTGGACGCTGCTGGCGACGACCCTGCAATGTACCGTCGGCGTGCTGCTGGCGATTCTGGTCAACCAGAAAGATCTGCGCTTTAAGCCGATGATCCGCACAATTTTCATTCTGCCGTGGGCGGTGCCGGGCTTCGTGACGATTCTGGTTTTTGCCGGCATGTTCAATGATTCATTCGGGGTGATTAACAACGCCATTTTGTCCTTCTTTGGCATCACGCCGAAGGCCTGGCTGACCGACCCGTTCTGGACTAAAAAGGCGCTGATCATGATGCAAACCTGGCTGGGCTTTCCGTTTGTTTTCGCCATGACCACCGGCGTCCTGCAGGCGATCCCGGACGATCTGTATGAAGCGGCCACCATGGACGGCGCCAGCGCGTTTACCCGCCTGCGGACCATTACTCTGCCGCTGGTGCTCTACTCCATTGCGCCGATCATCATCACTCAGTACACCTTCAATTTTAACAACTTCAATATCATCTACCTGTTCAATAACGGCGGACCGGCGGTAGCCGGGTCGAATGCCGGCGGTACGGATATTCTGGTGTCGTGGATCTACAAATTAACGATGTCGTCTTCGCAATACGCCATCGCGGCCACCATCACGATTCTGCTGTCGATTTTTGTCGTCGGCCTGGCGTTGTGGCAGTTCCGCGCCACGAAATCCTTCAAAAACGACGACATGGCGTAAGGGAAGCAACATGGCTAAATCACCGAGTATTAAACGCGAAAAGTGGATTCGCCTGTCTCTCACCTGGCTGGTGGTCCTCTTTGTATCGACGATCATTATATATCCGCTGGTCTGGACGGTAGGGGCGTCTCTGAACGCCGGGAACAGTCTGCTGAGTACGTCGATTATTCCTGAAAACCTGTCGTTCCAGCATTACGCGGATCTGTTTAACGGCAATGTGAATTATCTCACCTGGTACTGGAACTCGATGAAAATCAGCTTCATGACCATGGTGTTGACCTTAATCAGCGTGAGCTTCACGGCCTATGCGTTCTCTCGGTTTCGTTTCAAAGGGCGGCAGAACGGGCTGATGCTGTTTCTGCTGCTGCAGATGATCCCGCAGTTCTCGGCGCTGATTGCGATCTTTGTTCTCTCTCAGCTGCTGGGGTTGATCAACAGCCATCTGGCGCTGGTGCTGATCTACGTTGGCGGCATGATTCCGATGAATACCTGGCTCATGAAGGGGTATCTGGACGCGATCCCCAAAGATCTGGATGAATCCGCGCGGATGGATGGCGCCAGCAGCTTCCGCATCTTTATCGAAATCATTATGCCGCTGTCGAAGCCGATTCTGGCGGTGGTGGCGCTGTTTTCATTTACCGGCCCGCTGGGGGATTTCATCCTCTCCAGCACCATTTTGCGTACCCCGGATAAATACACGCTGCCGATTGGCCTGTATAACCTGGTGGCGCAGAAAATGGGCGCCAGCTACACCACCTACGCGGCGGGCGCGGTGCTGATTGCCGTCCCGGTGGCGATTCTCTATCTGGCGCTACAAAAATACTTTGTTTCCGGCCTCACCTCAGGCAGTACAAAAGGATAACCCCATGAAAAGATTAACACCCGCGTGGCTTGCTGTTTCTCTGGCATGCTGTTTTTCCGCCGGTACGCTGGCGGCAGACGCGCTGCAAACGAAGGCGTTTAGCAATATGCCCGCTGATTTTATTAAAGGCGCGGATATCTCCACGCTGCTGGATGCGGAAAAGCACGGCGCGAAGTTCTTTAACCACAACAATCAGCCGCAGGATCCGATCGCGATTCTGAAGGCCGACGGCGTGAACTATGTTCGCCTGCGCCTGTGGGTGGATCCAAAAGACGCCCAGGGTCAGCGTTACGGCGGCGGCGATAACGATCTGGCGGCGACGCTGGCGCTGGCGAAGCGCGCAAAAGCGCAGGGTATGAAGCTGCTGCTTGATTTTCACTACAGCGATTTCTGGACCGATCCGGGCAAGCAGTTCAAGCCGAAGGCCTGGGAGAAAATGGATTATCCGCAGCTGAAAACCACGATCCACGACTACACCCGCGACACGATTGCCCGCTTTAAGCAGGAGGGGGTGCTGCCGGATATGGTCCAGATCGGCAACGAGATCAACGGCGGTATGCTGTGGCCGGAGGGCAAAAGCTGGGGGCAGGGCGGCGGCGAGTTCGATCGCCTGGCGGGGCTGCTTAACGCCGCCATTGACGGCCTGAAGGAAAACCTCACCGGCGGCGAGCAGATTAAAATTATGCTTCATCTGGCCGAAGGCACGAAAAACGACACCTTCCGCTGGTGGTTTGATGAAATCAGCAAGCGCAACGTGCCTTACGACATCATTGGTCTGTCGATGTACACCTACTGGAATGGTCCGATTAGCGCGCTGAAAGCCAATATGGACGATATCAGCAAGCGCTATAACAAAGACGTGATAGTGGTGGAAGCCGCTTACGCCTATACCCTGGAAAACTGCGACAACGCCGAAAATAGTTTCCAGGCGAAAGAGGAAAAGGATGGCGGTTATCCTGCCACCGTACAGGGGCAATATAATTATATTCACGACTTAATGCAGGCCGTTGCGGACGTACCGGACCACCGCGGTAAAGGTATTTTTTATTGGGAGCCGACGTGGATTGCCGTACCGGGAAATACCTGGGCGACGCCTGCCGGAATGAAATATATCCATGATGAATGGAAAGAGGGGAATGCCCGGGAAAATCAGGCGCTGTTTGATTGCCAGGGAAAAGCATTGCCGTCGATGAAGGTATTCAATTAATTATTCAGCTTTAAACTTCAGGATGTTTATTATGAAAAAATTTGCGCCTTTGAGTCCGAAGGTCAATGCGCTATTGCATGGCGCCGACTATAACCCGGAGCAGTGGGAGAACTATCCCGATATTATCGATAAAGATATTGCCATGATGCAGCAGGCAAAATGTAATGTCATGTCGGTAGGGATATTTAGCTGGGCGAAACTTGAACCTCAGGAAGGCGTATTTGAGTTTGGCTGGTTGGACAGTATCCTGGATAAACTCTATGCCGCCGGCATTCATGTCTTTCTCGCGACCCCAAGCGGCGCGCGCCCGGCCTGGATGTCGCAGAAATATCCTCAGGTCCTGCGCGTCGGTCGCGATCGGGTGCCTGCGCTGCACGGTGGACGTCATAACCACTGTATGTCGTCGCCGGTCTACCGTGATAAAACCCTGAAAATAAATTCCCTGCTGGCGGAGCGCTACTCGCAGCATCCGGCGGTGCTGGGCTGGCATATCTCCAATGAATACGGCGGAGAGTGCCACTGTAGCCTGTGCCAGGAGCGTTTCCGCGACTGGCTGAAAGCGCGCTATGAAACGCTGGATAACCTCAATCACGCCTGGTGGAGCACCTTCTGGAGCCACACCTACAGCGACTGGTCGCAGATCGAATCTCCGGCCCCGCAGGGGGAAGTCTCCATTCATGGTCTGAACCTGGACTGGCATCGCTTCAATACCGCTCAGGTGACGGACTTCTGCCGCCACGAAATTGCGCCGCTGAAAGCGGCGAATGCTGCGCTGCCGGTAACAACCAACTTTATGGAGTATTTCTACGATTACGACTACTGGCAGCTGGCGAAGGTGCTGGACTTTATCTCATGGGACAGCTACCCCATGTGGCACCGTGATAAAGATGAAACCACGCTGGCCTGCTACACCGCCATGTATCATGACATGATGCGCAGCCTGAAGGGCGGCAAACCGTTTGTATTAATGGAATCCACCCCGAGCGCCACCAACTGGCAGCCGACCAGTAAGCTAAAGAAACCGGGAATGCATATTCTCTCTTCTCTGCAGGCGGTGGCGCACGGCGCGGATTCGGTGCAGTACTTCCAGTGGCGTAAGAGCCGCGGTTCGGTTGAGAAGTTTCATGGCGCGATTATCGATCATGTCGGTCATCTGGATACGCGCGTGGGTCGTGAAGTGACGGCGCTCGGCGAGATGCTAAGCCAGCTGCCGGGCGTCGTGGGCTGCCGGACGGATGCGAAAGTGGCGATTATCTTCGACCAGCAAAACCGCTGGGCGCTGGATGATGCACAGGGGCCGCGAAATCTCGGCATGGAGTATGAAAATACCGTCAACGAACATTATCGTCCGTTCTGGGAGCAGGGGATTGCGGTTGATGTTATCGATGCTGACGTTGACCTGAGTCCTTATCAACTGGTCATTGCGCCAATGCTGTATATGGTTCGTGAGGGATTTGCCGAACGCGCCGAAGCGTTTGTGGCTAACGGTGGCCATTTAGTTACAACATACTGGACAGGCATAGTGAACGAGTCCGACCTCTGCCATCTCGGCGGTTTCCCGGGCCCGCTGCGTAAACTGCTGGGCATTTGGGCGGAAGAGATTGACTGCCTGAACGACGGCGAACGCAACCTGGTACAGGGGCTGGCGGGCAATGAAGGGGGCCTGCAGGGACCGTATCAGGTACGCCATCTGTGTGAACTGATTCATGCCGAAACGGCGCAGCCGCTGGCGACCTACCGCGATGATTTTTACGCGGGAAGACCGGCGGTTACCGTCAATCACGTGGGTAAAGGTAAGGCCTGGCACGTCGCTTCGCGCAACGATCTGGCTTTCCAGCGGGACTTCTTCACCGCCATAAGTAAAGAGCTGTCGCTGCCACGTGCGGTGGCGGCCGATTTCCCGCCGGGCGTGGTGGCGACCGCACGGACGGACGGTGAAACCACCTACGTATTCCTGCAAAACTACAGCGCGCAGCAGCAGCAGGTGACCTTACCGCAGGGCTATCAGGACAGCCTCACCGGCACGGCACTGAACGCGCCGTTAACCTTAAAAGCGTGGGATTGCCGCATCCTCAGTCGTCACGCGTAATTTTTCTCAATCCACGCCTGCTCGCAAGAGCAGGCGTTTTTTTATCTGCTTATCAGGAGTCTATTATGGTGAGTTTAAAATCCTTTCTGAATTACTTCTCCCAGTCTCGTCCGGCGGTAACGTTAAGCCCGACGGAACAACAACAGATTGAACGTTTAATTCAGGCTTTTGGCGGCGAGGCGAATATTGTCAACGTTGACGCCTGTATCACCCGCTTACGCGTCACGGTGAATAATCTGTCGATTGTTGACTCTCAGGCACTACAGCAGCAGGGAGCGCTTGGCGTTATTATCCTTGGGCAGCAGGTGCATGCTATTTTCGGTAAACAGTCGGATGCTTTGCGTCAATTACTTGACGAACACTTTGCCAGCCGTAAATAAAATAAAACGGGATAACGCAATAATGAGTTATCCCGAAAAGAAAACAAAGCATTCAATGGCAATAATGATTACCGGAGGGTAATTAACGACCTTACAGCTGGAGATAAAACAGTTAAATGACGGCTACCACCAGGCCTCGACCTGTACACCAAAGTTCCACGTATTATTGGCAGTTTGATCTTCGAACGGTTTACCGTTTTCAGAGTCATTCAGATACGAAGCGAAAATGCGCAGTTCCGGGCGAGACATAAAGTCAGGGCCATCGGCCAGGCCCAGCGCGATGGTATATTTCTCACCGGCCTGCTTATAATCAGTATTGTTCTTGTAGCTATCTTTTTGGTAAAAGCCGCCCACTTCGCCAATCAGGCGCACGTATTCGGTGAACTGATACTGCCCACGAGCCACCAGCGACAGCATGCGCGTTTTATCCGTGTAATCGGTGATGTTGTCCGCGGAGCCCCAGGTGAGAACGTGGTTAATGGAGAACTTTTCGGTAATCGGAATTAAACCGGTATTAATCACGCGGTATCCGGTGGCGTCATTGACGTAGTTCCACATGTCGTACCAGCCGCCGCCCTGGGAAACCATGTTCTGCGCCAGCCCTTTGTTGGCGTACTGCAGCACCGTTTTGTTGTAACCACCCAGCATATCCTGGCTGATTTCACCGGTCAGCATGACGCCGTTTTCAGCATCGTATAGACCACCGTAGGAGTCCTGCTTTTTAGTGGTATTCGGCATCGCGTAGTCGATACCAAATTCGGTCCACGAACCGGCCCACGGCTTCCAGCCTGCGTAGCGCAGGTCGAGGTAGTTAATGTTGACGTTGCTGTCGCCATCGACGCGGTAGTCGACGTCATTGGCATCTCCGCGGATCCAGGCAAATGAAACGGCCCCCGGGCCGAGCGTATAGTTTTCGATCCCGGCACCGGATCCGGAAATGTTCCAGTATTTGGTATCAATGATGTGGAGATCGTGGCGCTGGTAGTAGCGTTTACCGCCCCAAATGACCGCGTTCGGATCGCCGGGGACCAGCCCTTTGATTTGCAGGTTGAGCTGGCGCAGGCCGAATTGGGCATCATCATCGAGCGTGGTTTCGTTATCGTTAGAACCGTCAGAGACCATGCTGACCATGCTATCAAGATAGAAGCTCACGTCATTCTTCTTATAGACCTCTGATCCCAGCTCCAGCTCGCCGTAGGTATCGGACTCATTACCCAGACGGCCAATTTTGTTTTTTTGCCATTCGGCCTGACTACCGTCGCCGGAGACCCCAACCCCGGCGCGCATATAGCCATGAAAATCGATACCCGGAAGCGTGGCGGAAGCAGCAAACACGGATGGTGAAATCAGCGCAGCGGCCAACGCAGCGGAGAGTGTGCGCAGCGTAGTGTTCATGTCTATCCTCTTATTGTTTTGTATTACGTTCACATAACCGATGTTATAAAATGCCTAAACCAAAATTCAGGCAATTGAATGATCGCTATATTGTGATTAACTGCAAATAAATTGGCGGGTTTTGTTACGACTAGTGAGTCTATTCACAATTTGTTGTATTGTGAGCGTAATACTTTTTGTGATGATTGTGGTTCGGGGGACGCGGCGATGAGCGTTTTTTCACATTGCCCCTGTTACAATCCAGGGATAACAACATAAGGAACCGGACTATGAAGTCTAAAAGCGCGACCTTAGAAGACGTTGCTCGCCATGCGGGCGTCTCCTATCAGACCGTGTCCAGGGTACTCAACAAATCTGCTAATGTATCCAAAGCCACACGCAGCAAGGTGGAGAAATCCATCGAGGCGCTGCGCTATGTCCCAAACCGCCTGGCACAACAGCTGGTAGGAAAGCAAAGCCGCACCGTGGGCCTGGTCACCATCTCCCTCGCATTGCACGCGCCTTCTCAGGTGGCTGCTGCGGTAAAACGCTATGCGAATGTGGAAGGCTATCAGGTTCTCATCTCTATGATCGATGAGAGCGTAAACCAAAGTATTCAAGATTCCATTAATGAACTTAAGTCTCAGCTGGTAGATAAGGTCATCATCAACGTGCCGCTGGAGACTGAACTGGCTCAAAAAATTGCCGCTGATAACGATGATATCGTCTGTCTGTTTTTAGATGTTGACCCCTACAGCTCCGTGTTTAACGTTTCGTTTAACCCGGCTGACGGCACCCGGGCCAGCGTCAAATATCTCTATGAAATGGGGCATCGGGAGATCGCGCTGCTAGCCGGCCCGGAAAGCTCGGTATCGGCCAAACTGCGTCTGAAAAGCTGGATTGAGACCCTTGAGGGATATGGCCTGCAGCCGGTCACGGTGATTCGCGGTAACTGGGATGCGCAGAGCGGCTATGCCGGCGCGCTGCAAATGCTGCGGGAGACGCCAAACTTTACCGCCGTTCTGGTGGGTAACGATCAGATGGCGCTGGGCGTACTGAGCGCGTTTCACCAGCACCAGGTGCCGATTCCGGGGGAAAAATCGGTTATTGGTTATGATGACACCTATGAGAGTTCGTTCTTTTACCCGGCGCTCACCACAGTTTCGCTGGATCTAGATTTACAAGGAAAAGAGGCCGTCCGGCGCCTTCTCGATAGCGGCGATCACGAGACATCTCATACTTCCTCTATCCTTCCGGCTCGTCTGGTCGTGCGCCACTCTACCGGACCGAAAACGGAGCCGGGCAAAAACCTGCAGTCTATTGCCGAACAGCTCAGAGCGTTGGCGCATCAGCTTAATCCTTAATCCGCAACGGGCGGCCTGCGCCGCCCTTTAGCCCCTTCCATTCTCAGGGTTGATCTTTGTATTCACCCGGCGTACCATGATGTTATGTTATAACGTAATGATTGAGGTCGCTATGAAACCCAATATTCATCCGCATTATCGTACGGTGGTTTTTCACGATACCAGCGCCAACGAATACTTCAAAGTTGGATCAACGATCCGTACCGAGCGCGAAATTGAGCTGGAAGGCGAGACGTATCCCTACGTAACGCTCGATGTCTCCTCCAAATCGCATCCGTATTACACCGGCAAACAGAAGGCCTTCAACAATGAAGGCAGCACCGCGCGTTTCCGCCAGCGCTTCGGCGGTTTTATTGATGCGAAAAGGAGTAAATAATGCAGGTGCTCAACTCATTGCGTAGCGCGAAACAGCGCCACCCGGATTGCCAGATCGTCAAGCGTAAAGGGCGGCTGTACGTTATCTGCAAAAGTAATCCTCGCTTTAAGGCCGTCCAGGGGCGCAAGAAGAGACGTTAACGGAAGCTCTCCAGCGTTCGTAACTGCCGGCCGTCGGCGCTAAAGTTGTCGGCGGCCAGCCACTGCTGCATTGCCTTGTCAATATGCGGCCACTCGGAATCGATAATCGAAAACCAGTCGGTATCGCGGTTGTGGCCCTTTATCACCAGCGCCTGACGAAAACGCCCCTCATACTGAAATCCCAGCCGCAGCGCCGCCCGGCGTGAAGGCTCGTTCAAACTGTTGCATTTCCACTCGTAGCGACGATAGCCGAGCGTTGCAAAAATATAATGCATCAGCAGCCATTGGGCCTCGGTGGCCATCGCCGTCCGGCTTAGTAAAGGCGAGAAGTGAACGTGGCCGACTTCAACAACGCCATTTTTAGCATCGATTCTCATCAGCGCCAGTGAGCCAACGGGCTGGTCTGTCCGTTGATCTATCACGGCAAAGTGGATGGGATCGGCCTGCCCGGAAACGTGCTCTATCCACGCGCGGTATTCCTCTACGCTGTTATCCGGCTCACGCAGCAGCCACGTCCAGCTTCGGGTGTCCGGGGCCAGCCGATGGGCGTCAAACAGCGCACCGGCATGCGTGGAGCGCAATGGCTCAAGGCGGCAAAGGCGACCTTGCAGATTCAACCTTTCAGGATGCGGACGGGGCTGCCAGTCGGGCAGGGCTGCGCCAACGGGTTGATCGAATTGATTAAGATGGCTCATGAGGTTTTCCTTTGGCAGGTGAATGCTGCGAGATTAGGCGCTTGTTGGTTCCATAAAAAGAGCCACAGGAGTATGTTTTTAGGGTGCCACGAGGAGCGATGATGAATATTCCGGATGATGCTTTTTTTGCTTTACTGGAGCAGGCCCTGCGCGGCAGGGGAGGTGGAACCCTGCAGCGTACGCTCTATCAGACACTACGCGAGGCGATTTTGCAGGGGGCGCTGGCAGGTGATAGCCGTTTACCCGGCTCGCGCGCCATGGCCCTGCGTCTGGGGCTGTCGCGCAACACCGTCAACGGCGCGCTGGAGCAGCTGGCGATAGAGGGGTATTTATTACGTAGCCGCCAGGGGACGTCCGTCGCGCCTTTAGGAACTCAGGGAGAGGGGGACGTTGAGGCGCGCCATATTGTGCTCCCTGAATACTTACAGGGATTACCGGCGGCAATCCATCGTGATTCACCCACGCTGCTCTTTACGCCGGGAATGCCTGCGGTTAACTACTTTCCGCTTTCCATCTGGCGCCGGCTCCTGGATCGCGTACTGCGTGAGGAGGGAAGCGCATTATTGGGCTACGGCGATGCGCAGGGAGAGCTCGTACTGCGAAAAGCCATTGCCCGCCACCTTGCGCTCTCGCGGGGGATCCGCTGTGAAGCCAGCCAGATTGTGATTACGGAAGGTGCGCTGGAAGGCGTCGATTTATGCACGCATTTGCTGAGCGTTGCTGGCGATACGGCATGGGTAGAAGAACCCGGCTATCCGGGAGCAAAAAGCATCTTTCTCAAATCCGGACTCCATATAGAGGGCGTGCCGGTTGATCATGAAGGGATGCGTTTTGATAGCCATAATGATAGTGAAGCGCCGCGATTGATCTTTACTTCACCTTCCCATCAATACCCCTGCGGGGCAGTGATGAGCGCCGGGAGGCGACTGGCGCTACTGGAGTATGCCCGCCGGCATGATTCATGGATTATTGAAGATGATTACGACAGCGAGTTTCGCTACAGCGGTGAGCCCATTCCGGCCATGCTGGGGATGGCCAGGCAGGCGCCGGTGGTTTATCTGGGGACATTCAGCAAAACGCTATTTCCGGCGCTGCGCATTGGCTTTATGGTGATGCCTCCCGCGCTGGCGGAGGCCGCACGTGGCGCCATTGGTTCGCTATTACGCGGCGGCCATCGGGCCGAACAGAGGGCGCTGGCGTTGTTCATTGAGGAGGGGCACTACGCGCGTCATTTAGCCGCCATGCGCCGTTTATACCGCAAACGTCAGCAGCAGCTGCGGGAGATTCTGGCTCAAGAGCTCAGGCATCCTTATGAACTGTTTGGCGGCGAGGGGGGCCTGCACCTGACCGTTGCTATCGACAACGTGGATGACCTGGCGATTGTGCAGCAGGCCCGGCGGTTTCAGCTGGCACCCGGGGCGTTAAGCCGTTTTTACCTCGATGTAAAAACGGCGCGAAGCGGCTTTGTTCTGGGCTACGGTAATACGTCCGCCTCGCATTTTAGGGCCGCGGTACGCACGCTGAACCGTCTTATTGCGCTGGACCGACGCGGGTAAGAGAAAATACATCGTAAAAGGAGAGTTCGCCTTTGGTGGCGATCATTTTTTGTAGCTGAGCCTTTTGTTCGCCGCCGACGCGTGGCGATTGCAGGATGCGTTCAAGCAGCTGCTCAGGGACAAATCGGGTGTTGTACCACTCACCGTTGTAGCACACGCGGAAATCAAGAACGTCAATATCTTCATAACGATAGCGCGGGTAGACGTCGAAGAAGAAGAAACCGTTTAGCAGAACAAATAACACAATTAACAGCCAGACAGAATCTACCAGCGTTTCTGAACGTAGCATCACAATAAGCGTGGCCAGGAAAGCCGCGTACATGGCGACAAAAAGCCATGGATGGTTGCGAATAAAGCTAATGCTAAAGCGCGGACGGTTGTCGCGCTTCTCTTTCACATTAAGCTCATCAATGGTGCTCTTCAGCAGTAGCTGTATTTCTGTCATCTTATTCCCCAAATTCTGCCATGAGCCCGTATCCAGGCGTGACAAACCGGGCTCAGCCTGAAGGCTATTTTATGTTGCGTAAATCCATGGGGAAAGTAACAGATTGGTTGCAGAAAAGCATAACAGTTACCGTTTTTCGCTCTCCAGCATTTTAATTATCCGTGCCGGGTTTCCGCCGACGACGGCGTTGGCCGGCACATTTTTTACTACGACGGCCCCCGACGCCACCACGGCATTATCGCCGATAGTGACGCCTGGATTAATCACTGCCCGGCCGCCAATCCACACATTGTGGCCAATGGTGACGGGTTTTCCGTACTCTTGACCACTGTTGCGGTCGACAGGGTCAAGGGGATGCGTGGCGGTATAAATATGCACGCCCGGCGCCAGCATGCAGTTATCGCCAATATGAATTGGACAGACGTCAAGCATGACGCAATCAAAGTTAGCGTAGAAATTTTTACCGAGGAAGATATTGTAGCCATAGTCACAGCGAAATGTGGGTTCGATGTACGCGTCACTCGCGTGCCCAAGCAGTTCAGAAAGTAATGCGTTTCTTAATTCACTTTCTTCAGGCCCCGAATGATTGTAGCGGTGCAGCAGCTGTCTGGCCCGCAGACGATCGGCTTTCAACGTGGCGTCACCTGCCAGATACAGTTCGCCGGCAATCATTTTTTGTTTCTCTTCACTCATGGAGGCTTTCCTTATTTCCTTATCGTTAGGCCGCCATAGTATAAAAAAGAAACCGGTTTCATATTCGCGTTAAGCCAACATCTGTGAGCACTGTCACACTTATTATCATCACGAGAGAGGGGCGTTTTCGGCACGAGATGTATGACTTTCATTTGAAGTAAACTAGCGGATAAATTTCCAGACTGAAGGGGGGATCTTGTCATACAGTTTATTCATCGTCAGCTCTGCAAGACGATGATCGGCCGCAGAGTAAAATACCGCCAGTTCATTATCGGAAAGTTCATATTTATTTTTTTCAATTACGCGCTCCAGCGTATCAATTGTCTGACAGCGTCGTAAACGCATCAAATAGTCTATTTTGGTTAATGTTTTATCAGACATAAATTCACCTTTTGATTGTAATAATACTAACAAGAAAGACTGGCCGGGTTTTCCCGACTGGCGTTGACAAAGCAGCGGAATAACCGATTGCCAGATTTACGCCATTTCTGCAGATCTGCGCTGTTAATGCCGTAGTTGCTGAACAAGACGAAAGTGTCATCCAGATATTCGTCAATCTGGGTAATCAGCTTATTATCCTCTGCGTACTTAATTTTATAATTAAGTGCAAACGCGGCAATGTGCTCGATCAATTCATTAAGTTGAAGATTGACAGCCGAGGTTGGATCATTAACCCAGCCGTGGTTGCTCTCTTCCAGGTTTGCAAGGCAGTCATGATACAGCGTTTCGCAGAGAAAGCGTAGTTGTGCGATATCATGTCTTTTTGGCGAGTATTCGTCCATAACGCATCCCCTTTTGAGTGGTTTAAACGACGATTATCGACACCGTTGTGGGATGAACACGACTAACAGACCTGACACATACATTGTAATCTTGCTGTTTAACTATAATCCACTCTTAAAAAGATTTCATCGTGCTATTACGAAAAATTACAATTATCAGCGTCCTTTTATCTTCAATGACTCGGACTTTATTATATCGTGCCGTTACCCCGATCGGAAAAAACGAATACTGACCTTATATTTCATCAGGTTAGCCGACGCGTTTAGCCGTTATAGAGAGACAACCATACACAAAATCAGTGATTAAGAATATTCTGAGTTAGGGGCGCAGGAAAGAAAATTGTGGAAAAAAAATGGAGATAAGCACCGCGACTCATCATTAAATATTATATCTCAGCTTATAAATTAGACAATAACAATCCGTGCGTTTTAACGAGGAACAAAAGAAAAGGGCCGCAAATGCGGCCCTGAGAGGAGAGATTAATGATGCTCAACCGGATGGCTGTGCTCAATATCCTCATTTTTCTTACTAAAGCGGCGGCGAACCACCACGAAGAATACCGGCACGAAGAAAATCGCCAGCACCGTCGCGGTCACCATCCCACCCATTACGCCAGTACCGACGGCGTTCTGCGCGCCGGAGCCTGCGCCGGAGCTGATAACCAGCGGCATGACCCCAAGGATGAACGCCAGCGAGGTCATCAGAATCGGACGCAGACGCATACGAACGGCTTCCAGCGTGGCTTCGATCAGGCCTTTGCCCTCTTTATCCATCAGGTCCTTGGCGAATTCAACGATAAGTATCGCGTTCTTCGCCGACAGGCCGATGGTGGTCAGCAGACCAACCTGGAAGTAGACGTCGTTGGTTAATCCACGGAAGGTAGCCGCCAGCAGCGCACCCACAACCCCCAGCGGAACAACCAGCATGACCGAGAACGGAATCGACCAGCTTTCATACAGCGCCGCCAGGCACAGGAAGACGACAATCAGCGAGATAGCGTACAGCGCTGGTGCCTGGTTGCCTGACAACCGTTCCTGATAAGACATACCGGTCCAGTCATAGCCAATACCCGCAGGCAGTTTACCCGCCAGCTCTTCCATCAGGTTCATCGCTTCACCGGTACTCTTGCCCGGTGTCGCCTGGCCGAGGATTTCCATTGATGGCAAACCGTTGTAACGCTCCAGACGCGGCGAGCCGTATTCCCAGCGTGAAGTCGAGAAGGCGGAGAAGGGCACCATCTGTCCATCGCTGCCGCGTACGTACCAGTTGCCGATATCTTCCGGCAGCATACGGTATTTCGCTTCAGACATGATATACACTTTCTTCACGCGACCGCGGTCAATGAAGTCGTTGACGTAGCTACCACCCCATGCTGCGCCAAGCGTCGTGTTAATGTCGCTGATAGACACGCCGAGAGCCTGCGCTTTTTCCTGATCGATATCCACTTTGAACTGCGGAGTATCTTCCAGTCCGTTTGGACGCACGCCGGTTAAGACGTCAGGATGCTGCGCGACCATACCAAAGAGCTGGTTACGTGCCTGGGTCAGTTTTTCATGGCCCAGTCCCGCCTGGTCGATCAGCTGGAAGTCAAAGCCCGTTGCGGTACCCAGTTCAACAATTGCCGGCAGGTTAAAGGCAAAGACCATTGCGTCTTTAATCTGCGAGAAATACCCCATTGCGCGACCGGTAATCGCCTCAACTTTGTTCTCTTCGCCCGGACGCTGGCTCCAGTCCTTCAGAGAAACGAACGCGATACCGGTGTTTTGCCCACGACCCGCGAAACCAAAGCCGTTTACGGCGAATACCGATTCAACGTTGTTTTTCTCTTTGGTGAGATAGTAGTCGGTCATCTCATCCAGAACTTTCTGGGTACGCTCCTGAGTTGCGCCAGCAGGCAGCTGCGCCATGCTCAGGAAGACGCCCTGGTCTTCGTCCGGCAGGAACGAACTTGGCAGACGAACGAACAGCCAGGCCATGCCGACAACGATGATCAGGTACAGCACCAGATAACGGCCGGTACTGCGCAGGATATTGCCTACGCTATCGGTGTAGTGATGCGTGCTCTTATCGAACATGCGGTTAAACCAACCGAAGAAGCCGGTGGTGGCGCCATGGCTGCCTTTCTGGATGGGTTTCAGCATCGTGGCGCAGAGCGCCGGGGTCAGAATCAGTGCCACCAGTACCGACAGCGCCATCGCGGAAACGATAGTGATCGAGAACTGACGGTAAATCGCACCGGTAGAACCGCCGAAGAAGGCCATCGGGATAAATACCGCGGAAAGCACCATCGCGATACCCACCAGCGCGCCCTGAATCTGGCCCATTGATTTACGCGTGGCTTCCTTCGGCGGTAGCCCTTCTTCGGCCATTACACGCTCGACGTTTTCTACCACCACGATGGCGTCATCCACGAGCAGGCCTATGGCGAGCACCATACCAAACATGGTGAGGGTGTTTATCGAGAAGCCGAACAGCGCGAGGATAGCGAACGTCCCCAGCAGTACAACCGGCACGGCGATAGTCGGAATCAGCGTTGCGCGGAAGTTCTGCAGGAACAGGTACATCACCAGGAACACCAGAATGATGGCTTCAACCAGCGTTTTCACCACTTCGTGAATGGAGATCTGCACGAAGGGGGTGGTGTCATACGGGTAAACAATCTTCAGGCCTGACGGGAAGAAAGGTTCCATTTTCTTCAGTTCGGCACGAATGGCGTTGGCGGTATCCAGCGCGTTCGCGCCGGTCGCGAGCTTAATACCCAGACCGGACGCGGGCTGACCGTTAAACTTCGCAACGACGTCGTAGCTTTCGCCACCCAGCTCAATCTTCGCGACATCGCGCAGACGCACCTGGGAACCATCCTGGTTAACCTTCAGCAGAATGTTGCCGAACTCTTCAGTATTGGTCAGACGGGTCTGCGCCACGATGGAGGCGTTCAGCTGCTGACCTTTCACCGGTGGAGTACCGCCTAACTGTCCTGCTGCAACCTGGGCGTTCTGCGCTTTCAGGGCGCTGATCACGTCAACCGGCGTCAGCTGGAAGTTATTAAGCTTGTTCGGATCCATCCAGATACGCATCGCGTACTGAGAACCGAACAGCTGTACGTCACCGACGCCGCTGGTACGGCTAATCGAATCCTTCATGTTGGCGGCAACATAGTCAGAAATGTCATCCTGATTCATGGTGCCGTTGGTATTGATAACGCCGACAACCATCAGGAAGCTGCTGGATGCCTTTTCAACGCTAATACCCTGCTGCTGAACTTCTTGCGGCAGCAGCGGCGTTGCCAGCGCCAGCTTGTTCTGTACCTGTACCTGGGCGATATCCGGATCGGTACCGGATTCAAAGGTGAGGGTGATGGTTGCTGTACCGGTGGAGTCGCCATTTGAAGACATGTACATCAGGTGATCGATACCGTTCATGTTCTGCTCGATAACCTGGGTCACGGTGTTCTGCACGGTTTCAGCATCGGCACCGGGGTACATGGCTGTAATGGAAATTGCCGGCGGCGCAATCGTCGGATATTGCGCTATCGGCAACTTGAGGATCGATAACCCCCCAGCCAGCATGATGATAATGGCGATCACCCACGCAAATATGGGGCGATCGATAAAGAAATTAGGCATGTCTTAACGGCTCCTGTTTAAGTTAAGACTTGGGTTGTTCTGACTGAGCGTTGCCTGCGGCTTGCTGTTTATCGTCAGAAACGACTTCCTGCGCTTTAACCTGCACGCCAGGTCTGACTTTTTGCAGACCGGTGATGATGACGCGATCGCCCGTTTTCAGCCCTTCGGTGACCAGCCATTTATCACCAATAGCCTGAGTGGCGGTAATCTGGCGAACTTCGACTTTATCACCTTCGCCGACGACCATCGCGCTGGCATCGCCGCGCGGGGTGCGGGTTACGCCCTGCTGAGGAACCAGCAGCGCATCCGGGTTGACGCCTTCTTCCAGACGCGCGCGGACGAACATCCCCGGCAGCAGAGTGTGATCCGGGTTCGGGAAAATGGCGCGCAGCGTGATAGAACCGGTGGTCTGATCAACGGTGACGTCAGAAAACTCCAGCGTACCGTTCTGCGGGTATTTCAGACCGTCGTTCGTCACCAGCTCAACCTTCGCTTTGCCGTTTTCCTGCTGCAGCTTGCCGTTGGCCAGCTCTTGTTTCAGACGCAGGAAATCGTTGCTCGATTGCGTCACGTCAACATAGATAGGATCCAGCTGTTGCACGGTCGCCAGGGCGGTGGTTTGGCCGTTTTGCACCAGAGCACCTTCCGTGACCGCGGATTTACCAATGCGGCCTGAGATTGGCGAGGTGACTTTGGTGTAGGCCAGATTAATGCGCGCGGTTTCAACCGCTGCTTTGGCGGCAACCACGGCGGCGTTGCTCTGTTGCGCGGTCGCGACGGCAGTATCGTAATCCTGTTGACTGATGTACTTAGTGCCTAACAGTTTCTGATAACGTTTAACCGTCAGCTGATCCATATTTGCCGCGGCCTGCGCTTTGGCTAAATCGCCTTTCGCGCTTTCATAAGTGGCCTGATAGGTCGCCGGATCGATTTGATAAAGAGACACCCCTGCCTGGATATCGCTCCCTTCGGTGAAGTTACGTTTAAGAATAATGCCACTGACCTGAGGACGAACTTCCGCAACGCGATAGGCGCTGGTACGGCCTGGCAGTTCGGTAGTAATTTGTAGAGGAGCGGATTTGAGCGTCACAATACCGACTTCCGGCATGTGCTGGGCTCCTTGTTGAG